>Ga0209415_10004020_pt1 | contig 27120 bp, 23 predicted proteins | sample PeaSoiSIISIP2007_FD_187696 | JGI IMG/M metagenome (GOLD analysis project Ga0209415, IMG submission 187696) | Peat soil microbial communities from Weissenstadt, Germany - SII-SIP-2007 (SPAdes) (version 2) | ecosystem: Environmental > Terrestrial > Soil > Wetlands > Peat | place: Germany... | reverse complement strand
TGAAGGAGTAGCGCATGCTGACCAAATTCGCGGTCAAGAATCCCGTCACCATCCTGGTGCTGGCGGCCATGATCCTCATGGCCAGCGCCTCCAGCTACATCTCCCTTCCGCGCGAATCGTTCCCGGAAGTCAAGATCCCTCTGATCTTCGTGAACACGGTCTACGCCGGGGCCTCGCCGGAAGACATCGAGAAGCTCGTCACCGAGAAGATCGAGGACAAGCTCGACGGGGTGGACGGCGTCAAGAAGGTCACCAGCCAGTCGATGGAATCGGTGTCGGCCATCCAGGTGGAGTTCAACACCAACGTGGACGTTGAAACCGCGCTGCGGCGCGTGCGCGACAAGGTCGACGAAGCGAAGGCCGATCTGCCCACCGACGCCGACCAACCGCTGGTCGAGGAGCTCAACTTCTCGAACATCCCGGTCTTCATCGTGACCCTGACCTCCGACTACGACATGGACCGCCTGGAACAGATCGCCGATCGGCTCAAGGATCGCATCGGCGTCCTGCCCGGCGTGCTGGAGGCCAAGGTCACCGGCAAGCAGGACAAGGAGATCGCGGTCGACATCGATCCGGACAAGCTGAGGACCTACGGGCTCAGCCTCCACGACGTGGACGCCGCCATCGAGGCGCAGCACCGGAACATCCCGGGAGGATCGCTTCAGGCCAGCGGCAACACGTTCACCATCAAGGTGACGGGCGAGATCAAGGATCCCGACGAATTCGCCGACATCGTGGTCCGCGCCGACGGGTCCAAGATCGTCCGCGTGCGGGATCTGGGATCGGCCCGTTTCGAGTGGGTGCGGGACCGCCAGAGCATCGTGCTGTTCAACGGAAAGCCGGCGCTGGCCATCACGGTGACCAAGCGCACCGGCGAGAACATCATCAACCTGATCGACGCCGCCAAGAGGGAAGTGGAAGCCGAGGCGAAGACCTGGCCCGTGGGCACCGTGGCGGACTACTCCTTCGACCAGTCGGTGCAGATCCGCGAGATGGTGGGCGAGCTCACCAACCACATCATCACCGGCCTGTTCCTGGTGATCGGGATCCTGACCTTCTTCCTGGGCTTCCGGAACTCCTTCTTCATCTCCACCGCCATTCCCTTTTCCATGGGGATCGGGCTCATCGTTCTCCAGGTCATGGGCGTCACCCTGAACATGGTGGTGCTGTTCTCCCTGGTCCTCGCGCTGGGGATGCTGGTGGACGATGGCATCGTCGTGGTGGAGAACATCTACCGACACCTCTCCATGGGGAAGACCCGCAAGCAGGCGGCGATCGACGGCACCAACGAGGTGATGCTGCCGGTGGCCACCGCCACCCTCACCACGGTTTCGGCGTTCCTCCCCATCCTGTGGATGCCCGGCATCATGGGCAGCTTCATGAAGTACATGCCCATCACCGTCTCGGTGACCTTGGCGGGATCGCTGTTCGTGGCCTTCATCTTCAATCCCGTCTTCGCCTCCCTGTTCATGAAGAACAACCCGGCCCACCACGACGACGAGGGCACGGGGCTGTTCATGCGCTTCAAGGCCTTCTACGGGAAGACCTTGCAGGGATTCCTGCACCGACCGCTGCTCCTGATGGGCATCTGCCTTCTGTTCGTCGCCTCCAGCTTCGTGGCCTACGGGCTTTCCGGACAGGGTGTTTCGTTCTTCCCCCAGTCCGAACCCGAGGTCATCGCGGCGGAGGTCGAGGGTCCGCTGGGACTGGACATCCACAGCACCGAGAAGGCCATCGTCAAGCTCCAGGACACGTGCCTGCACATCCCGGCGGCCGACGCGGACGTGTCGTCGGTCACCACCGTGGTGGGAATGGGCAAGTCCGACAACAATTTGGGCGGCTCCAAGGCCGAATTGAACAAGGCCTACATCGACGTGAAGTTCGCGAAGTACGAGAACCGCCGCGTCGATTCCTGGAAGAGCCTTGCCTGGATGCAGAAGAACCTGCCCGTCCTCCTGCCCGGCTGGAACGTGAAGGTCAAGCAGCAGCAGAACGGTCCGCCCCAGGGCAAGCCGGTGGAGCTTTTGATCCAGGGCGACGATTTCAACGTCCTGGGCCGCTATTCGGATTCCGTGGTCGCCAGGCTCAAACAGATCCCGGAACTCACCAACGTGACCACCGACTACAACCCCGCCCAGCCGGAGCTGCGCATCGACATCGATCGCGAGCGGGCCAAGCGCTTCGGACTCGGCACCACCGACGTCGCCATGGCCGTGCGCGGAGCCATGTACGGATACGAGGCCGGAAAGTACAGGGTGGGCAAGGACGAGTACAAGGTGATGGTCCGCATGGACACCGCCGCCCGCGAGAATTTCCGGGCGGTGGACCAGATCACCATCTCCAAGGACGGAGCCGTGGTGCCGCTGTCGTCGGTGGCGACCTTCAAGCAGGACGCGAGCGTCTCCTCCGTGAACCGCCTGGACCGGGTGCGCACGGTGCAGGTCACGGCCGAGCTCGCCCCGGGACAGCACGACGAATCCGGCCCCAAAGCCAAGGCCCAGGCGGCGGTCGGTACGTTGGATCTGCCTCCGGGATACGCAATCCGGCCCGGCACGGGGTCGAAGGACCAGGACGACGTCAAGGCGTTCATGGTCAAGGCGATGATGGTGGCGGTGGGACTCGTCTTCTTCACCATGGTGATGCAGTTCAACTCCATCTTCCAGCCTTTGCTGATCCTGGTGGGGGTCGTGCTGGCCCTGGGCGGCGTCTTCTGGGGACTCACCATCGTGCACGTCCAGATGTCCATCATCATGACGGGAATCGGCATCATCGCCCTGGCCGGCGTGGTGGCCAAGAACGGCATCGTGCTGATCGATTTCATGAACAATCTCCGAGCCGAGGGCAGGCCGTTGGAAGAGGTGGCGGTGGAAGGCGGCAAGACGCGGCTGCGCCCGGTCATGCTCACCGCCATCACGGCCATGATCGGTCTGTTGCCCATGGCCACCGGCAAGGGCATCGACTGGCTGCATCTGGGAATCGTGACCAAGTCGCAGACCTCCGGCATGTGGGCGCCGCTGGCCTGGGCCATCTTCTGGGGCCTGTTGTTCAACACCATGCTGGTGCTGGTGGTGACGCCGGTGCTCTACTACTCCTACTACCACCTGCTGGAGAGGATCGCGGTGTGGCGCGGCAAGCCCATCCCCTCCTACGTGCCGGTGGAAGAGCCGCCGTTCGAGGGGCCCGAGGGGCATTGAGCATTCGCGGAATCGCGCACCACCCTCCGGTACACGCTCACCAGATGCGGGATCACCACCTCCCAGGAGAATAGTTCGCGGGTCCTGCGCCGCGCACCCTCGACCAGTCGCGCGGCGAGGTCGGGGTCGTCGGCCAGGCGCCGAAGGGCATCTGCCAGGGCGAAGGGATTTCCCGGCGGCACGAGCAGCCCCGTCTTGCCGTCCACCACCACGTCGGGAATCCCGCCCACGTCGCTGGCCACCAGCGGAAGCCCGATCTGGGCGGCCTCGATCAGGACCACCCCCAGTCCTTCGGTGTCGCCCTTGGAATCCACCACGGCCGGCAGCACGAACACGTCGGACTCCGCGTAGGCCCGCGCCAAGTCCTGCGTGGAGAGCTTTCCGGGGAAGCGGATGCGCGGGTCGCCGGTGGCCGCGGCGCGCTGGACGAGCGCGTCGGTGCGGTCGCCGTGTCCCACGATGTCCAAGGAGAAGCGATCTCCCTCCAGGAGCGCCATGGCGTCGATCAGGTGTTCGATCCCCTTGCGTTCGATGTGGCGGCCCACGAACAGGATCCGGAACGGATCCCGCGGGCGGCGAGGGGTCCTCGATGGGAGCGGGGCGTCCGGCAGGGTGGTCCCGTAGGGGGAGAGTTCCACCGGCACCTTCCGTACATCCTGGATGCGGGATCGGGTGAAGCTCGAGTTGCACAGCACCGCCTCGGATTGCCCCAGAAGCCAGTGGAGGATGGGTCGGATCCATTTCTTGCGGCGCATCAGGAGGAGTTCGGCGCCGTGGAAATTGAGCACCACCGGGAGCCCGCGCAATCGTCCCGCCTGGGCGATCAATCCATGCGGGAAGGGCCAGTGCACATGCATCAGGTCGAACCGGTCTCGTCGGGCGAGCCTCCAGCACGCCAGGAATCCCGAGACGACGTAGGGGATGGCCAGGAGTTGAAGCCAGGGTCTGCCCCGGGTCTTGGACGGGGCACCTTCGTCGTGGGTGAGGAATTCCGTGGATGCTGGCGAGTAGCGGAACCGATGGACGCGCACTCCGTCGATTTCGTGGTCGGACAGCCCCTTCCACGAGGGGGCGAGGATTTCCACCTGATGGCCTGCTTCGCGCAGGCGATGGATGGACTCTCGCATCCACGGCACTTCGGAATCCCGGGGGTGGCGGGCGTAGACGGAGCTGAGGACCAGGATGCGCATGGGCGCAAAAGATGCCTTCGGCATCCTGGGGAGTGTGGGAGACGGGTCGAACTTGGGTACTTTGGAGACCTATGATCCATGCCGCAATCGGTCTCGCGCTCGCCGTTTCCTCCTTCGGTGGCGGCCACGTTCGGGCGGACCTGCTCTCAGAACCCGTGGTGGTCCAGCCTGGACGGAATCTGCTCTTGGGAATCCGGATGCGGATGGAACCCGGGTGGCACGTCTATTGGCGCAATCCCGGCGACGCCGGGTTCTCGCTCTCCCTGAAATGGGAGAAGACGGACGGCGTCCGACTGGACAGCCTGCTGTGGCCCGTCCCCGACACCATCGCCGTGACGCCGCTGATGACCTACGGCTACCAGGATTCCGTGGTCCTTCTCCTTCCCGTGCACGTGGATTCCGGGGCCCCCGCCGTGCACCTGCGCGCGCACGCCAAATGGCTGGAGTGCAACGAGGTCTGCGTGCCCGGCCAGGCGGACCTTTCCCTGGATCTTCCCGTGGGCTCCCCCGTCGGGGTCGATTCCACCTCGACGCTCTTCGCCGCCGCCAAGGCCGCCCTCCCCGAGGCCCCCCCCGGCTGGTCGGTGCGGGCGTCCTTCTCCGACAGCGACCTGATCCTGGTGGGCCACGGACCGGGGACGCCTCCGGCTTCCCTGCGATTCTTCCCTTCGCGCCAAGGATTCGCCGACAACGCTCCGGCCCAGGAGCTGGATCGGACTCCCAACGGGTTCCGTCTGCGGGTGAGGCGCGATCCCTTCCAGCGGATGGTCCCGGATTCCATTCGCGGCGTCCTGTCCCGCCCCGAGGGCTGGGGGGATGGTCGAAAAGGGTGGGAAATCGCGGTGGCCCCCTCTCCCCTGCTTCCATCGGACACCGCGCGCATCGCGGCGTTCGCGGCAGCGCCCCCGCCCGACCGGTTTTTTCCGGCGCTGATGCTCGCCTTCCTGGGAGGCCTGCTCCTGAACCTGATGCCTTGCGTCCTGCCGGTCCTCTCCCTGAAGGCCTTGGGCCTGGTGGCAGGTCGCGACAACCGGCACTTCCTCCACGGATTGGCCTACACCGGGGGGGTGCTCCTGTCGTTCCTGGTCCTGGCCGGAATCCTCGTCGCGCTGCGTCGCGGCGGGGAGGCCTTGGGCTGGGGCTTCCAGATGCAGTCGCCGCGGACGGTGGCCATCCTGTCGCTCCTCATGGCGCTCATGGCGCTCTCCCTCTGGGGGGTGTTCGAGCCGGGCGCCTCCTTCGCGAACCTCGGGTCGAGTTCCTCGCGCGGCGTCCTGGGCTCCTTCCTGACCGGGGTTCTCGCCACCGTGGTGGCCACTCCATGCACCGCGCCCTTCATGGGTTCCGCCATCGGTTGGGCGTTGCTTCTGCCCGACGCCAGGGTCTTCGCGGTCTTCGCCGCCCTGGGCTTCGGGCTTGCCGCCCCGTACCTCGCGATTTCCGGAATTCCCTCGGCCCGGCGATTCCTGCCCCGGCCCGGCGAATGGATGGTGGTGCTCAAGCAGGCGTTCGGATTCGCCATGGCCGCCACCGCCGTCTGGCTCGCCTGGATCGTCGGACGCCTGGCCGGTCCGGACGCCATCGCCTTGGTGGCCTCGCTCTGGATCGTCGTCGCCGTGGGTGCGTGGATCCTGGGACGGGGAGCGCTTCCCCACCATTCCTCGATTGGTCGGAATCTGTCACGCCTGGCCTTCCTGATCCTGGTGGGAGGATCGGTGGCCGCCGCCGCCCGTTGGCTTCCCGCCGAGGTGGTGCGGAACCGGACCGCGAGCGCGGTGGAAGCGTTCCACGAGGGGACCCTGGGGAATCTGCGCAGTTCGGGCAAGCCATGGCTCCTGGTCTTCACCGCGGACTGGTGCCTTTCCTGCCAGGTCAACGAACGCGTCGCGCTGCGCACCTCGGCCGTGGAACGCGCCTTGGAGAAGAAGGGTGTCCGGGTGGTCGTTGCCGACTGGACCGCCCGGGATTCCACCGTCTCCCGGGCCCTCGAGTCCTTCGGACGCCAAGGCGTGCCCTTCTACGTCCTTTCCAACGGCCGGACGGAGCGCTACCTGCCCGAGATCCTCACCGAATCGACCGTGCTCGCCGCGCTCGATTCCATCTGATCACCCCGAAGCCCTCGCGATCAGGAACCAGGGCTTCCATGTGATCAGGATCCCCTCGGGTCCGGCGGCCTCGCTCTCCAACCGATCCAGCAGCGACCGGAGACCGCCACGACCCAGATCCCTGCCCGGCACGGGGTGTCGGTTGGCTCCGCTGTCGCGCAACTGCTGCAGGAAGGACCACGCCGAAGGGTAGGGCACCGGCCATTCCTCGGCCACCAGGGACGTCGGCGTCCAGCCCGATCCGCGGAGGGCTTTTTCGACGGCGGCGGTCGAATGCCCCGGGCCTCGCGGATACTCGAAGGGGGGTCGCGTCAGGATCCGGTCGAGCTCGGGGAAGTGGTCGTCGCAGAACCCGGACACGGCGAGCCATCCGTCCGAGGTGGCGAGTCCGCGGCAGCGGCGGAAATGTTCCTCCAGGTCCTCGAACCACTGGACCAGGGCGTTGGAAGCCACGAGGTCGAAGGTTTTTCCCGGCAGTTCCGGTTTTCGGGCGTCCAGCCTCCGCCAGTCCGGTCGACAGGGGAGATCCCAATTTTCGCGGGCATCTTGGAGCATCTCCACCGACAGGTCCGTGGCCAGGATCGGGACCTCCGCAAGGCGACGGGTCAGGGCCCTGGTGAGATGCCCGGTACCGCAACCGAGTTCCAGGACCGCGCCGGGACGCGGATCGGGGGGCAACGAATCGACGAGGCGGTCGGCCATGCCGGCCTGCACCGGGGTGTTCGAGCGGTAGGTGCGCGCTGCCCGTCCGAAGCGGCTCGCCCTCCAATCGGATCCTCTTTCCGCGGATTCCCCTGGACGGATCAAGTCGGGCTCGCCAATTCCAGCAGGATCGCCCGAATCGCCTCGGGATGCCGCAGGAAGGGAATGTGTCCGGACCCCGCCGGAAGATCTCGACGGGATTCCGGGGGAACTTCGCAGGCAGGAGAAACGGGATCGTCGGGACTGACGGCGAACAACCGCATCGGGTGCGTCGCCCAGGGCCTCTCGAATCGAAGGGTCTGAAGAAGCGTCAGTCCTTCGGCCAGACGTTCCTCTCCCAGTTCCATGCCCTGTCGGAGCCATCTGGAGCGTTCCTCTCCCTCCAGACCCAGCCTGTCGCCGAAATCGGACAGCACGCCGGCCGCGTCGCCGAAGATCCGCCGCACCATCCGTCCCAGGATCCGCGGGTTCCAAGGCCCCCCGGGATCGCAGAAGTCGAGGAAGGGACAGATGGAAAGCACCGGCAGCTCCAGGGGGATCCGACCTTCCCGGAGGAGCCGTTCCACGATGAGGCTTCCCAGCGACCACCCGACCACGCACGCACCCGCGGGGGCCGAGAAGAGCATGCGTTCCAGGCGGGCGTCACCCTGGAGAACGGTGTGGGAGTCCACGAATCGAAGATCGAAGCCGGGGTAGTGCGCCCGAAGGAGTCCTTCCCAGCACTGCAGGTCCGAGGCCCAGCCCCCGATCCAATAGAGCGGTATGTCCGCGACGCCACCCATTTCCACGTTGGGCATATTTAACCTCCCTTCCTCCGGAGGGCGGATGGTGCGGTCGACGACATATCTTATCCCCCTAATGCGACGCCTCGTTCTTTCGATCGCTTTTTTGGCGTTGGCGGTCCTGTCGGCGTGTCGGGACCCCGAACTCGACAAGGGAAAGGCGTTCCTGCAGCTGGAGGATTGGCCCCGGGCGACCGCGGTCTACGATGCTTGCGTGCAGAAGGATCCGAACAACGCCGAAGCTCGCCTGGGACTTGCCCTGGCACGGATGGGCTGGTCGAGGGAGAAGGCCATGTTCGGAACGGATTCCGTCGACGACTGGTTGAAGGCGGCTCGGGACTTCGCGATCGTGGATCGGCTGGACAGCACCCAGAACACCAAGGACGACCGGGCCGACGCCCTTTTCCACGCCTGCCTCTGGCTCCAGAAGCGCGGCAGGTCGGCTCTGGCCGAACACGTCGCACGCATGGTCCAGATCGCCGATCCCCGCCATGCGGCTTCGGCCCAGTTCCTCGGCAATCTCGCCCGTGCCCGGGGGAACCTGGCGGACGCGGAACGGTGGTTCTCCCAAGCGATCGCCGGGGATTCCACCTATCTCCCGGCCTACATGAGCCTGGGCGAGCTCGCCGTCCAGGACCACGATCCGGAAGGCGCCATCGTCTACTGGCAACTGGGTCAGAAGCGCGACACGGCCAACACCTGGTTCCGGGAACACATCGCCTCCATCAGCGACTCCCTGGGTTGGGTTCGGTGAAAGTTCTGCCAAGAGGGTTTTCCACGCCCATCCTGATCGGCTGCGGAGGGGAGGGTCAGGCCATCCTCTGCTGGCAGGACGATCCCGGTCGCTGGGTCGTGCTCAAGATGGGCGAATCCACGGGTCGGGCGCGCCTGAGGCGCGAGGTCGAGCAATTGTCCCGGCTCGCGGGCGGTCCGGTCCCGGCGGTGATCGGGCAGGATCTGGTGGGCACCAATCCCTGGATCGGACTGACCTGGATCGACGGACTTCCTCTGGACGAACTTCCCACGGAACTTTCCGTTTCCGACCGACGTGCCCTGGTGCTGCAGGCCGCCCTGGCGGTGGCCCGACTCCACGGTGCCAGGGTGATGCACGGGGACCTGGCGACGGCCAACCTCATCGCACGGCCCCATGGCGAAGTCGCGATCGTCGATTTCGGACTTTCTCCCAGCCCGGATGGATCGGTGCCTCCCGTGGAGGGAACCTGGGAGATTCTACCTCCCGAGCGACTGGGAGGCGGCCCGCCCGATCCGCGCTGGGACGTCTTCGCCCTGGGCGTGTTGGGGCTCCGGGTCCTGGGTGCGCTGCCGCCCGGCGCCGAATCCAGGCTGAGCTGGACCCAGGCCGTGGCCTCCGGAGAGGTGTCCAAGTGGGCGCGTGGACGCTCGTGGGGGCTGTCCCTGGCCCTGGAGCCCGATCCCGCCAACAGACCCGAAGACGGCGCCGCCCTGGTGCGGTTGTTGGAGAAGGATTGGGGTGATCCCCCATTGACGCGAGGCGTCCTCCAGACGGCGGTGGACCACAGGATGGAACGCCTCCTGTCCCGCGGAGTGGTGGATGCGAGAGCACGGCGGGACTGGAACTCCGCCTGGAGAATCCAACGGGAGCGCATCGAGCGATCCTCGGAACCCGAGTCCTTGTTTTCCGAGCTTGGCGAATTCCAACGTCTGAGGACCGTTCCGGGACGGAAGCGTCTTCCTTTGGTCCTCGGCGGGCTGGTTGCAGCCATGGTGTTCTGCCTTGCCATTTGGGCGGTCCGGCACAAGTTCCACCATTCGACGGACTTCATCACCTCCTCCTCGCAACCGGCGAGCGAAAACGAATTCACCGATTCCTCGTCCTACTCGGATGTGCTGGTCTTCGATCCCCCCCCGTCCGGTTCGGTGCTCCACGTGGATGGCGCGAAGCACGCCCCTCCGCGCGACGGATTCCTCAAGCTTTCCCCGGGTACGCACCATGTGGAACTCGTGGATTCCCTCGGCGAGTCGCTCCTGGACACGACCTGGGTTGTTCCCCGGCGAACGGTGGTGCGCCGCCGCCCCAAGACCGCCAAGAAGGACACCGCCGCCGCGGACACGATCCTCTCGACCAGGAAAGGACCCCCATGAACGCAGGTTGGATCCTGGAAGGCCCCGCCGGGGCAGGGACCTTGGCGCTCGACCGGAAGCTTCTGTTGGCAGGATCCGGTCCCGGCAGCGATTTGCGCATTCCCGGTCTTTCCGCCACCGAGGCGCAGCTGCTCGTGCTACCGGAAAAGGTGGTGGTCGAAGCGCAGACCAAGTTCGTGCTGGTGGACGGAAATCCCGTCAAGCCTGGATTTCCCGCGGAACTTTCCGAAGGCGGCACCCTTGCCTTCTCCGACGGGCGCATCTGGCGATTGGCGCGGGTGCGAGCCAAGACCGGATCCCTGGAACCGGTGTTGTTGGCGGTGGAACTGCTGTTGGAATCACCGGATCCCGCCTCCACCTTGCCCCGCCTCCTGGAATTCGCGGCGATGCATCTCTCGGCGGACGAGGGAGTGGTTCTCGGAGGGGACGACTTCCAGCAGATCGTCTCGAGCTGGCCGGAGGGAAGCGAGGCCACCTTCTCCCGTTCCGCGGTGAGATCGAGCCTGGAGCGGTCCGCAGCCGTGCTGTGGGCGGAATCGGGAGGAAGCGACGCACCCCTGGCTGGACCTTCCCTCCTGGAATCGCAGATCCGCTCCATCCTCTGCGCACCGTTGAAGCTTTCGGACGAGCCCGCGCCGCTGGGCGTGCTGTACCTGCACCGCACCGGCAGCGGCCTTCCCTTCCAGGAAGAGGACCGTCGCTCCTTCCAGCGTCTGGTGGAAACCCTCGCCCGCGTGCTGGTGGCCGCACGGCGCCACCGCGAAGACCTGTCTTCCCTCGAAGCGTTGCGCGCCTCGGAGAAGGGGGACGGACTGCTCGCGTTCTCGCCAGCGATGCAAGCGGTTGTCGCCCAGGCTCGCAAATTCGCGCCCTCCACCGTTCCAATGCTGATCCTCGGGGAGACGGGGACGGGAAAGGAGAAGTTGGCGCAACTGGTCCACCGGTCTTCGCGCCGACAGGGGCCGTTCATCGCCATCAACTGCGCGGCCATCCCCGCCAACCTGATGGAATCGGAGCTTTTCGGCCACGAGAAAGGCGCCTTCACCGGGGCCACCTCGGACCGCGAGGGGCTGTTCGACGCCGCCAAGGGTGGAACGCTCTTCCTGGACGAGATCGGGGAGCTGGCGCTCCACCTGCAGGCCGCGCTTCTTCGTTCCCTCCAGGAAAAGACCATCCGTCGAGTCGGCTCCTCCAAGGAGCATCCCGTCGATGTGCGCATCGTGGCCGCCACGCATCGCGATGTGGAAGCGATGGTCCGGGACGGCCGGTTCCGCCAGGACCTGCTTTTCCGGTTGAATGTCGCCACGGTGTCGATCCCTCCGTTGCGGGACAGGCACGAAGACGTGCTTCCATTGGCGCGCGTCTTCGCACAGAAGGCCTCCGCGGAATTCGGTGTCTCCTTCGCGGGTCTTTCCCGAGCCGCGGAAAAGTCGCTCCTCCGGCACGATTGGCCCGGCAATGTCAGGGAGCTGGAGAATTGCATGCAGCGGTCGCTGTTGGAGGCCGGGGGAAGCCGGATCCAACCGGAGCACCTGGGACTGAGGGAAGGTGTTCCTCCGCTGGGCACATTGGCGGAAATCCGGGAGACGGCGGAGCGAAGAGCCGTGGATTCGGCGCTCAGCCGAGCCGAGGGGAACCTCACACAAGCGGCCTCCATCCTCGCGATCGATCGGAAGGTCCTCAGGGATCTGCTCAAACGACTGGGGATGTACGAGGGTGGAGAAGATTGAGAGAATCAGATCTTGAATTGCCGACATCGTTACAATTGCGTTACATTTGTTTCAACTCCTGCACCAGGAGAGGACCCACTCACTCTCATCACTAGGAATCAAGATGAAGAAGCTCGCCACCATCCTCGCTCTCGGCGCTTTCGCCGCCTTCGCACTGCCGGCCAAGACGGACACCGCCAAGGCGGACTCCGCCAAGAAGGTCGAGTCCAAGAAGGACACGGCAAAGAAGGACTCCGCCAAGAAGATCGAGTCCAAGAAGGACACGGCAAAGAAGGACTCCGCCAAGAAGGTCGAGTCCAAGAAGGACACGGCGAAGGTGGAGCCCGTCAAGAAGTAGTGATCCCGTCGGAATTTTCGACGGACTGGAACGGAAGCGGAACCAACGGTTCCGCTTTTTTGTTCCTTCACCATTCGAATGATTCGACTGGTGGTGGCCAACGAAAGGTGGCATGGGCTTTGACCCTCTTCAGGCCGGATCCCAGGGGGTGCAACGATGGCCAAAAGCATTGATACCGCTGCATGTTGGGCGGTGGTCGCGCTCGGGTTTCTGCTCTGCGCCCCCATGGCCCGGGCGGCGGAATCCGTGGATCCGGACCCTGCGGCCATCACGGACCCCGTGGAGCGCGAATTCGAGAGTCGACTCCAGGAATTGCGTGATCGCCAAAGAGTCCAAACGCACCTCCTTCAGGCGCGCAAGGATCTGACCCCCCAGGAACGCCTTGAAAAGAGACGGGCACTGATCAACGTCCACCAGAAGGAACTCCACGCCCTGGAGGCGCAATACCAGAGTCGGCTATCTCCCGAGGCTCGGTCCCGCTGGATGGAGAGGAAGGCCACTCGCCAGAAGAAATTCGACAAACTGAAACGAACCCCGAGGGATTCTTCCGTCCCGATGTCCGGCCAGAATGCAGGAGGCAGATGATCCAGTTGCTCCTACCGTTGCTTTCGCTGGCCGCCTCCCCGCCGGATTCGGTCGTATTGGCCCAGGTCCGGGGCGTGCTTTCCCGACAAGACACGCTCGGAGCGATCGACCTGCTACAGGATTGGTCCGAAGGACACAGCGAATCGCCCGCGGTGGCGGGTTTGCTCGATGAACTCCAACTTCCCGATGCATCGACCCCTCTTCTCCTCCCGGACAGCGCCAAGCCCATGCCGTCCACCTCCCGGCTTCCCGGACACTCCTGGTCGGTCCTGGGCGAAGCCCTGCTCCAACCCGATCGCGATCTCCCCGCCCTCGGTGGACTGGATGTCTCGCGCAGTTTCCCCCTGAAGACGCCCATCGGCTCCACGAACCTGCTGGCAGGATTGTCAGGGGGTTCCTGGATGGAGGGCACCGATCCCTATGCCAGTGCCGACCTCTGGACGGGAATCGAATTCCGACGACCGGAATGGATCGCGGTCATCGACGGTTGGGGTGGCTGGACAGAACGAAACCAGCCCGAAGCCGGCCTCTCCGGCGACTGGAGGCTGATTTCGCATCCGGGGGATTGGAATCTTCGCCAGGGCCCGATGGCTCGCTGGTCCTGGCGCCTCACCCGATACCTCGGGTGGAGCGCGAACGCTTCGCGCCGGATCGGAACGGGCGATTTCGACCTCGGCGGCGCGGTGAGGTTGCGGGAGGATCCTCCGTGGACATCCAGTCCCGCTCTCGATTCCCTGCACGCGAGCTTCGCACGCGCTCGGTTGCAGACCACCCTCCACGCCGCACTCGCAAAAAACACCGGCTCCTTCACCTATGGCCCGGAGATGGAGTTCGACGGAAGGATCTCCGCGACGAGCGACCACTGGAAGGATTCCACGAGCGACGCCACGGCTCGGCGATCGGATGCGGCCTTCACTCCCGTTGGACTTCTCCGGTGGCACCCGAAGTCCTCCTGGTGGGTGGAAGGCGAACTCGGTTGGAACTTCGTCGCCCGTTGGGGCGAACCCGAACTCGATCTTTCTCCGTTCGAGGCCGGTCCGTTCCTGCGTATTTCCTTTCGATCCGACATCTGAACTTCGGCAGCGCCCCTCTCCATGAGAGGGAATTTCACCGGAGCACGACCTTCTGGGTTTGGGAAAATCCGGGGCCCTCGACATGGGCGAAATGGATTCCGTCCGATAGGCGGCCCGTTCGGAGCGTCGATCTGTGGGGTCCGGCGGGAACCTCGCAGACCACATGCTCGGAACGCCCGGCCATGTCGACGATCTCCACCCCCAATTGAGCCGGCCAGGAGAGGTCGGTGAACAGTTCCGCCGTACCTCCAGGACCGGATTCGATGCGCCATGTCCGCGCAGCGACGGCTGCCGTCTTCGCCTCGATGGATGTCGCAGTGGCATACGGGAACGCCCCCAGGTCCGGCCTGGTCCCCGTGAAGGGCAGCCCCACATCCACTCCGGCCCCGATCAGATCGCTCCCCTTGACCAGGTGCATGAACTGGAAGTCGGGGATGCTCCCGTCCGCCTTGCGGGGCCCGAAGACCCCCGCCGTGTCCACGCTCGCGAAGTCGGCGTTGGAGACCGTCACCGGCAGGGTCCAGGAATTGTCCGCGTCGTCGGCGGTGTTGAAGGTGTTGTTGGAAAGCAGCGTCGCGCCGTAGGCGATGTTGTCGCGGTAGGTGCCGACGGTGATGGAAGAACCCACGGAATCGTTCTGTCCGTTGGATTTGAGTCCCAACATGTTGAAGTCGGGATGGTTTCCGTAGCTCGTGTTGTTGTAGAAATAGCACGACACCGGGTGGTGGTTGGCGTAGACCCCGGCCGCCTTGCAGTAGAACGCGAGGGAATTCTCGACCGTGTGCTTCGGAACCGACGCGGGGAAGGCCCTGGGATCGGCGCCATACCCGCCGGCCTTGAATCCGTTGCCGTTTCCCGCCGCCAGACTGGTCGTGGTGCCCGGGATGTAGCCGCTGTAGGCCGCGATGCAGTGGTCGATCGTCACCGGCGCGAAGGCGTTGATCAGGTCGAAGCCGTCGTCCGAGTTCATCCAGGCCCGGCACCCGCGGAACACGTTTCCGGTGTCCCCCGCCGAGATGTGGCAACCGAAGCCGTCCGCGCTCTGGCCGTCGCCATTGGAGGTCAGCGAATCCCGGTTGTGGTGGGAATCGCAGTTCAGTCCCAGGTTCCCGGCGCCCTTCTGGATGAAGAGCCCCGGCCCCATGTTGTGGTGCATGTCCAGCTGCTCGAAGATGTCGAAACTGCCGGTCACCCACACCGCCCACGACTCGTGGTTGAGATTGTTGTTCTGGGGAACCCCCGTGATCTCCAAGCCCTTCAGGTGGATCCAATTCCCCTCGGCCCAGATGCCCTTGACCCGGCAAGACTGCTTGATCCCCACGAAGTTGAAGAGAGGCGTTTCGCCCGGATAGGCCATGTAGTGGATCATGCGGCCCGGCGTCCCGCTCTTGTTCAGCTCCACGCCCGCCACCAACGCCGTCTGGCTGGAACACGTGGTGGTGGCCGCCGTGTAGTTGTAGTCGCCACCCCGGAAGTACACCGTGTCCCCCGGCTGCGCCGCCGTCTGGCCCTGGGCGAAACTGGCGAAGGGAGCGCCGATGGTCCCCGCGGCCTTGTCGTTCCCGGTCGGGCTGACGTAGTAGGTGGCCGCCTGCAGATTGCCGATCACGGCCAAAACCAGGGTTGGAAGCTTGTGTTTCATGCCATGCCACCTCGGATGTGGATCCCGGTTCGAGATGATGTTCGACCGATGTTCTGGTGGAAGTATCGCCCAAATTCCCCGGTTTTGCGCCCCGGTTCCACCCCCGCACGGAGGAAACCGTTGACACGGCGTGAACACCCGCGAGAATGGTCTGCCCCCGAAGGGGACGAGCCTACCAGATCCTTCGCCAGTACGCGGCGGCACCCAGAAGAAAGGCGAGCAGCAGGGCCGCCCCTCCCAGTTCCCAGGCCTTGGCGAGTTCGGGATTGTGGAATTTGAACTCCACCACATGCTTGCCCGCGGGAATCGGAACGGCCCGGAAGGCGAGATCGGCGCGCAGAACCGGCGCATTCACCCCGTCCACGGTGGCGTGCCAGGCCGAATACCAGGAGTCCGCGAGGAAAAGCAGGGAGGGCACCGCGGCCTTGGCCGAGATGGATATGTAGCCCGGTTTGTAGACCTCTATCTCCGCCGTCTGGCCGCGCAGACTGGTGTCCTGCGAGGACGCACCGACCTTGGACCGATCCGAATCCAGGAGGATCACCTGGGAACGCTCGTCGAAGGAGGGCGCCTGCAGTTCCGGAGCGACCTGATCCTCCGGTGCGAAGCTCCAGCGCGGAGCCACCCAGGCCCTGGGGAGCGCGGTGGTGTTGGGAAAGATGCTCTCCCGCCCCAGTGAATCCTTGTAGAGGAGGTACTCCACGTTGAGGATGTCCAGGAGATGGGAACCCGAGAGGCCCTTCGGCCCCTGCACCAGACCCTGGAAGAGGCCGGATTCGCGGTACTTCCGGTACCAGCGCAGCTCCACGTCGGAAAATCCTCCCGCGTTCTCCAGATGGTAGAAGTCCTGGAAGCCTTGTTGGTACGCTCCCGGGGGAATGTCCAGGATCCGGAACTTGCCCGGGATCGATTCCAGCGTCTGGGCGGCATTCGAGCCGGGAAACACCTGGTCCATCGTGGTGGTGCGCAGGTAGTTGTGGTCGATGGACCAGAGGTCGACCAGCCCGAGAACCAGCCAGATGGAAAGCACCAGTTCCTTCTTCCAGATTCCAGACAGGAACTGCCTCAATGCGAAAAGGCATCCTCCGGCGACCAGACCGGCGCGCAAGGCGCCCAGTCGGAACGAATCCTGGGCCAGGGCCTGGTTCTGGAGGTTCGGGTCTCCGGGAGACGGCGGAAAGATCCCCGTCCACAGGTCGTAGGCGAGCGAGGGAGCCAACGCGAGGAGCACCCCCGCACCGGCGACGGCAAGGGAAAGCCAGAGCAGGACCTTCCGCTGTTTTTCGGAGGCCCTGCCCTCCTTGGCGTCCATCCCCTGCAACAAGGCCCCGAAGCAGAGGAGCAGCCCGGCGGCCAGCCAGAAGAGGATCATGGACGGAGCACGAAATTTGTTCACCTCGGGGATGAATCGGAAGGCGAGCCCCAACAGCGGAGTGTGCGTGCCCAGCCCGAAGAGGACGGCGAGGCACCCGATCCCCGCCGCGGTGCGGGTGCGCACGGAACCCGCCAGCATCAATCCCGCGAGGCCCAGGACCAGCAGCGCCACCCCCGGCGCCTCCGTGTTGAGCTTGAAGGGGTTCTGGCCCCAATAGGTCTGCTCGACTCCCACGAATTCCGGGACCGCCAGAGCCGGAACGTCTTCCCACCCCAACGACCAGGATCCCGCGTGTTCCAGGGTCTGGTTTCCGCTCCCTTCTCCGCGCACGGTGGCCTTCTGCACGAACCCCGTGGACGGAAGAAGGACCGGAGCACCCAATCCGATCCCGAGTCCGATGGCGATCCAGAAGCCGAGCACCCGTCCCGCCAGGGCCTTCGGCCGCTTCCGAAGCGTCCACAATCCCGCCAACCACAGCAGGAAGAACCCCCACAGGGCGAAGTACACCAGCTGCACATGGGTGGTGAAGAACATCCACCCCAAGGTCCCCGAGAGCAGGGCCGCCCAGCGCCAACGACCCGTGTCCAGGAAACGCAGGAGGCCGAGCAGGGCGAGTGGGAGGACGGCCAGGATGTAGTACTTGCCCACATGTCCTCCCAGGATCAGCGAGAACGTGTAGGGGTTGAACATCCAGAAGGTGGAGACCAGCACCGACGGAAAGCGACCCAATTTGAACTGTCTGCGTCCCAGCAGGTATGCGGCGGCACCCGAAATCAGCGTGTGCAGCCACATGGAGATGCCCACCCGCTTCACCCCGAACCCCAGGAACATCATCAGGACGGAGAGTGGATAGATGCCCTCTCCCGGCATGGCCTCGTACACCGGTCCTCCACCGAGCTGGGACCCCCACCAGACCGGAAGGATCCCCTTGCGCAGATAGTCCGCGTAAAGCTGCCAGGACCCGATTCCCCGCAATTGGTCCTGCGCGTAGACGAGCGTGTCCGGCCCGGAAAGGAGGAACGGGACGAAAAGGACCGTCCCCAGGAGGAAGATCGCGGCGGCGACCAGCAGGCGAGGCTTGAGCTGGGAGGGCGTGGATGAAGGCATCCGATGAAGATAGATCGGGCGCCCATTCCCCCGCGCGACGATGGGGGGTCGGCGAGGGTCGGCACGGCTAGATTTCAACGGTCCATGCCCGAAACTCCACCACTCGTGCCGAGACGCTACTTCCTGGAAACCTACGGGTGCCAGATGAACGAGTACGACAGCGGCCTGGTGTCCGGCATCCTCGATGATCTCGGGTACCGGGCCACCCGGGATCCCGGGGAGGCCGATCTCATCCTGGTCAACACCTGTTCGGTGCGCGAGAAGGCGGAGGAGACCGCCTTGGACAAGCTCGTGTCCATCGCCCACCACAAGCGACGCAATCCCGCGGTGCGCCTGGGAGTCCTGGGATGCATGGCGGAAAATCGCCGGGAGTCCATCCTGGAACGCGTGCCGGAAGTGGACCTCCTCCTGGGACCGGACCACTACGACCAGCTTTCCTCCGCGCTGGGTCCCTCACCGGGGGCGGGTCCCTCCGCCGCGCTCGGCCACGACCCCACCCAGACCTACGAAGGATTCTTTCCGGCGGTTCCGGCATCCGCGGTCGCGCATGTCGCGATCCAGCGGGGCTGCGACAAGAATTGCTCCTACTGCATCGTCCCCACCACCCGCGGTCCGGAACATTCGAGGAGATCGAGCGACATCCTGGAGGAGGTCCGGCGCCTGGTGGACGGCGGCGTGGTGGAGATCAACCTCCTGGGCCAGACCGTCAACGCCTGGCGCGCCGACCTCTCCTTCGCGGATCTGCTCCGGGAACTGGGAAAGGTGGCCGGCTTGCGCCGGATCCGCTTCACCAGTCCCCACCCCAGGCACTTCACGGAATCCGTTTGCCGCGCGATGGCCGAAACCCCCGCCGTGTGCCCTCATGTGCACGCCCCCCTGCAGAGCGGAAGCACCCGGGTGCTGCGGGCCATGCGCCGCCAGTACAGCCGCGACCAGTATCTGACCATCCTGGACCGCGTCCGGACCTGGATCCCGGACGTCGCGTTCACCACGGACATCATCGCGGGCTTCCCCGGCGAGACCGAGGAGGAGCATCGGGAGACCCTGTCGCTCCTGGAAGCCGTGCGTTTCGACCAGGCGTTCATGTTCGCCTACTCGGCAAGACCGGGGACGGCTGCCGCCGAGCTGCCGGAAACCATCATCGAAGCGGAAAAGGCCGCCAGGCTCGCCGAAATCATCGACCTCCAAAGACGGCACACCTTCCAGAGGCTCGGGGAACGCGTCGGCCTGGTGGAGGAGGTCCTCCTCGAAGGTCCTTCTCGGCGGAATCCCGACGAGTGGATCGGGAAGACCAGGCATTTCCGCAAGGTGGTGCTCGGCAAGCCGGAGAGAGTCGGGCCGGGCCAGCTTCTGAAGGTGCGGATCCTCTCGAGAAACGGCCAGGTGCTGCGCGGAGAACCCGCGTGAAGGTGTCCGTGCTGGTTCCCTGCCACGACCACGAGCGGTTCGTGGAGGAGGCGGTCCGATCCGTCCTTTCCCAGGAGGGTGTGGAGGTCGAGCTTCGCGTGGTGGACGACGGAAGCCGGGACGGAAGCCCCCGAATCCTTTCGCGGCTCGCCGCGGAACTGGGATTCTCGTTGGTCCTGCGGGAAAATCGCGGACTGGTTCCCACGCTGCGCGAACTTTCGGCGGGCGTGAGCACCCCCTATTTCTGCTCCATGGCCAGCGACGACCGGATGCCGCAGGGGCGGCTCGCCGCGCAGGTGGAACTTCTGGAGAGACGGCCGGAATTTCCGGCTTGCGCCGGGCAGGCCAGGACGATGGACGAGCGGGGCGTCCTTTCTCCCCGACTTCTGCGCAGATACCTCCGCGATCGTCCCGAGGTCGGTTTCGCGAAGTTGTTCCTGGGGGAAGGCGAGATCCACGGGGCGTCCGTCCTCCTTCGCACCGAGGCCTTCCGGCACGCGGGTGGGTACGACTCCCGGTTTTCCATCGAGGATTTCCCCCTCTGGCTCGCCCTGACCCGGGGAGGGGATCGGATCCTGGTCTCCGACGTGGAGGCCTGCCACTACCGCCAGCACGGGTCCAACCTCCATTCGCGCACCGACTTCATGTACGGCCAGATATTGTCCATCCTGGATTCCTACCGGGGCCACCCCCTGCACGGTCGGGCGCGCCGACGGTGGAAGGCCGCATGGTGGTCGGAAACGGTGGCGGTTTCGCGCTCCGAGGCACTGCGCCGCATCTCCGAGCTCGGGTCCTGGGACGTTTCCTTCCTGCGACGGCTGCCCAAGCTTCTCCTGCCCAGACGGCCGGTGACGCCGTGAGCTCCGGACCGGTCGTGGTCCTCGCGGTGCCCGTCCTGGAGGCCGGATACGGGGTGGCGACCGTGGTGCGGGCGCAGGAGCGGATCCTGCGCGAGGCCGGATACGGGGTGCGGATGGTGGCCTTGCGCGCGCCGAAGGCTTCATCTCCTGGGGTTTTGCGCGCCTCTCCGCTTGCCTGGGGGTTTCCGGACATCTGCCGCTCCCTGGGTGCCGGGCTGGTCGTCGTCCACGGTCCTCCCTTCCTGGGCTTTTCCCCCGGAGTCGGATTCCGTCCGGTCCAATGGGAGCACGGGATGGTGTTTCCCGAAGCCTTGTCAGGGGAATACGCTGCCAAGGCCGCTCGCGCGCTGGCCGAACGAGGGCGACAGTGCGGCCGAGCGGCGCTGGTGGTTTGCCCCAGCCGTACCCTCGCCCATCGGTTGAACCTCCCTCTGGCACGGGTGATCCCGAACGGGGCGGACCAGCTTCCCCTTCCGGCGTACCGAAGGGACCCTTCTTCGCGAGTCCTCCTCGCGGTGCTTCGCTCGGGGCCCGTGGAGGACCAGTACAAGGGGCTGGACGACCTGCTCGAGCTGCCTTCCCGACTGGGTTCGGGACACCCCTGGAACCTCCGCATCGTCTTGACGGGTGCCGGTGGAGCGGAGCACCGGTTGCGCAACGCGGGATGGGAGGTGTTCCGGGACGTTTCCGGTTCCCAACTCGGTCGACAATACGCCGAAGCTTCGGTCTACCTCGCCCCTTCCCGCTGCGAGTCCTTCGACCTGCCGCTGGTGGAAGCGCAGCGGGCGGGTGCTGCCGGGCTGGCATTCGCGGGAAGCGTCCATCCCGAAACCTGCCCGCATCTCTACGCGTCCGTGGTCGAGGCGGCCGAGATCCTGGACGGATGGAACGGTGGCGGGCTGGAAGCGGCCATGGACCGTTCGCGAATCCTCTCGGAACCATTCACATGGGCGAACCACGGTCGTGAACTTCTGAGCCTGGTACGGGAACGCCTGGCGCCGCCAATCCCTCCCTCCGCGGCATCTCGAGCCAGCGCGACTTTTTGGCGTCTTTGGTGGGTGGTCGGCTCGACCGCCTACGGAATGGGCCGCCGGTGGCTGCGATGAAGATCTCCGTCGCCCTCGCCTCCTGCGACGGGGAGCGTTGGATCCGCTCCCAGGTGGAATCCATCCTTTCCCAGTTGGGCGCGGACGACGAACTGGTGGTGGCGGACGCCTCGTCCACCGACCGGACCTTGGAGATCCTGGAGGAATTCGGCGACGCCCGGATCCGGTTGCTGCCCGGGCTTCCGCGCGGCGACATCCCGGGCAGCTTCGAAAAGGCGCTGGTCGCCTGCGAAGGGGAGATCATCTTCCTGTCCGACCAGGACGATCTCTGGCTCCCCGGGAAGGTGGAACTCTGCCGCGAGACCCTGCAGGATTCCGGCGCGGACCTGGTGGTCCACGACGCCCGCATCTGCGGACCCGATGGTGAGATCCTGTCCGAATCCTTCCTCGCCGACCGGCGGTTCGCGCCGGGATTCTGGCGCAACCTCTGGCGACCGGGCTACCTGGGCTGCGCTCTGGCCTTTCGACGGCCGCTGTTGCACCGCGCCCTGCCCTTCCCCGCGCGGGTCCCGATGCACGACTGGTGGCTGGGACTGGTGGCCGAGCGCGGCGAGGGAGTGGTCGTGCTGAGGATTCCGCTGATCCTGCACCGGCGCCATCCCCGAAACGCCAATTTCGAACCGGGGCGCAGTCCCTACGGCTGGGCGCGCAGGTCGAGTTTCCGGATTCGGATCGGCTCCGCCATCGCGCTGCGGACCTTCCTCCGCTGAAGCACCTCGGCCACCCATGGGGCATTGCATCTTTTCACCGATGGTCCCAAGGGTGCGGCTGATCGACTTCCCCATCGTCCACGATCCAAGGGGGAATCTTTCCTTCATCGAAGGCGAGCACGAGATCCCCTTTCCCATCCGCCGCGTCTACTACCTCTACGACGTGCCCGGAGGCGCGGTTCGCGGCGGCCACGCCCACAGGAACCTCCAGCAGGTCCTGATCGCCCTGTCCGGCAGCTTCGACGTGGTGCTCGACGACGGAACCGAAAGGATGAAGGTCTCGTTGAACCGCTCTTGGCACGGACTCCTCGTACCGAACATGGTCTGGAGGGAACTGGAGAATTTTTCCAGCGGCGCGGTCTGCCTGGTCCTGGCCTCCGAATTCTTCCAGGAGTCCGACTACATCCGGGACCACGCCCTGTTCCTGCGCGAAACCGCCTCGGCCTGATGGAACTGGTTCCCTTCGACCCCTCCCTGACCGAAGCCTGGAACCAGACGGTGCGCGCATCGCGCAACGGCCACTTCCAGTTTCTCCGCTCCTACATGGACTACCACGCGGATCGGTTCCGGGACACCTCGTACCTGCTGAAGCACAAGGGACGCTGGGTCGCCGCCGTCCCCGGACATTCGAACGGCGAGGGTGGATGGGCGTCCCATCGGGGATTGAGCTACGGCGGTCTGGTCCTCTCCCCGGAATTGCAGACGCCGGATGTCATCGAACTGTTTCGCCTCCTGAACCACGATCTGGTGGCGCGAGGGATCCGGAGGGCGCTGTGGCGACCCATCCCCTGGATCCATCACCGGGAACCTTCGGAGGAACTCCCCTACCTCCTGCACCGCCAAGGCGCGCGGCTGGTGGCCCGCAACCTGTCCACCGTGGTCGATGTCCACGCCCACCGCGAATTCCAGCGGTTGCGCCGACGCCGCATCCGCACCGCCCAGGAGGCCGGCCTGGAGTGCCGGCCCACCGACGACATCGAGTCCTTCTGGCCCCTGGTGGAGACCCGATTGGAAGCCAAATACGGCTTGCATCCCGTCCACACCTTGGACGAAGTCCGGCTGCTGCGTTCCAGGCATCCCGAGAACATCCATCTCTACGGAGCCTTCTCGGGGGACACCCTCCGGGCCGGGTGCCTGGTCTACCTGAGCGATCCCGTTTTCCACCTGCAGTACCTGCATTCGTCCGAGGAGGGCCGCGAATCGGGGGCTCCCGATCTTCTGGTGGACTGGATGCTCCGCGAACCGGCGGCCCCCTATCGGTGGTTCCATTTCGGGCACTCCTGCGAACGCGGAGGGGCATTCCTCAACACCCCTCTCCTCTTCTTCAAGGAAGGATTCGGCGGCCGACCGGTGGTGATCGACGAATGGGAATGCGACCCCGGAGCGGATCCGTTCGCCGATGGCTGAGGAAGCCGGAATCCCGCCGTTTCGAAGCTTCCGATGGATCCTTCCTCCCCGCGAAGTCGCCGGCGTCGCCGCCTCCCAGGCATTCAGGCTCCTGGTTCTGGTCTGGGTGGGCCGCCTCGTGTCCATACGCTTGGGAATGGAGGGCGTGTTGGCGCTGGGAGTGCTTCAGAACCTCCTGAGCCTTGGTTTGTCCCTGCCTTCCCAGGCCCTCTCGATCCCCATCCAACAGTCGGTCGCCGCCGCGGGAGCGGGTGGTGCGGAGGATCGCGGGGCCCAGGGCTTCCTTCTGGGGCAGATGTTCGCCGTCCTCTCGTCCGGAGCCATGATGGTGCTGATCTCCTCCGGAACGATCTGGATCCCCCGCGGGCTGCCGGGTGCGGTATGGCTGCTGCCCGTCGGGATCTGCCTTCTCGCCGCGGGATCCAACATCCAGTCCATCGCCGTGGGAAGGGGCAAACAGCTCCGCGCCAGCCAACTCGTCGCCATCCTCTCCCCCCTCCAGGCGCTGTGGCTCCTCGGATGGGTGGGAAGGGGCCGGGCGGGACTGGTCCCCGGCGTGCTGCTGTTCGGCCTGGTGGCCTTTCCCGCCACCGCCCTGTGGCTCGGCATGCCGCGCCTGTTCCCCCTCCGACGCCACCTGGAGCACCTTCGGTCGTGGGGCCCGATCCTCGCCATGGGCGCGCTGACCACGGTCCTCGGACCCACCGCCCAGATCGTGCTGCGACAAATCGTACTGAGGGGCGGCCTGGAAGCGGGCGCGAATTGGCAGGCCGCCATCCGTCTGTCGGACATCCTCTTCGGGACCTGGGCCCTCGCCTTCAGCAGCTGGGCCCTCCCGCGGCTCGCTTCGCGTTCCAAGGACCCCCGGATCGGTTCCCTTTCGTTCGTGGGGGCGGGCGTTCTGGGGGTCGGGGTCCTGGCCGCATCGCCGCTGATCCTCTCCCTCGCCTACGCCCATCGGTTCCAAGGCGCTTCCGGAATCCTTCGCCTCCAAGCCGTCGCCGAGATCGCCCGCGCCTTCGCCCTGCCCTGGGCGCTCCGGCTCATGGCCCGCAGGGCGGTGGCCGCCTATTCCGCCGTGGAGATCGCGATGACGGCGTTCCAGCTTGGATTGGCGGCTTGGCTCGTTCCCCGATGGGGACCGATGGGAGCTCCCGCGGCGGTGCTGGTGGAATCCCTCTCCTCCGCCCTGGTCTTGTGGATCCTGGCCAGGCGATCGGACACCGCGGAGGGAGCCTCGGACGGGATCGGCCCGAGGCCCGGAGCCTGACCCTGGAAGCGTAAGCCTACCTTTGCGAGATGATGACGAAAATGGAGGATCTCGAGGACCTCGCCGCCGTGGTTCTCGTTCCCACCGAGGTATTCCGACGCGTCCTTCTGCGCGCCGATCCCTCCCTCGAGCACGACCTCGAGGAGGCCTTCCAGCTTCCGGACAGCCAGACCGTGGTGCTCATCCCTTCCCCCGAAGACGACCAGGAACTGGAGGAATTCCTGCTCCCGCACAAGAAGGCCCTCGCCGAGAAGGAACTTTCGCACTGGATCGAGGAGCCCGCGCGACGGCCGGTCGTCGATCCGGACGCCTTCGACGATTGGTTCGATGTCCGGTTCCACTCCGTGGTGGTGGCCTTGGGCGAGGAGTAGCGGTTGGACTGGGCGCCTTCCGTGGAAAGCCTGGTGCGGGAGCTGTCGCGCCTCCCCGGGGTGGGCCGTCGCTCCGCCCAACGGCTGGCGCACCACCTGCTCCGGTGTCCGGAAGACCAGGCGCGGGCCCTGGCGACCTCCATCGCCAGGGCCCGCGACGTCGTCCGTTCCTGCAGCCGCTGCGGCAACTACGCTGAGGACGAATTCTGTCCACTTTGCGCGGATCCCAGGAGGGAGCCTGGAATCGTGCTCGTGGTCGAGAAGCCGGCCGACATCTCCGCCTTCGAGTCCAGCGGTCGCTTCCGGGGCGGGTACCACGTCCTGGGCGCCCTGCTCTCCCCGCTGGACGGGATCGGGCCCGATCGCCTGAACCTGCTCCCTCTCCGGCGGCGACTCGAATCCGGCGAGGTCCGCGAACTGGTCCTGGGCACCCCCGCCTCCACCGAAGGAGACGCCACCGCACTGTACCTGCAGCGGCTCGTGCCGCCGGGGGTGGCGGTGACCCGCCTTGCCCGCGGGCTGCCGGTGGGGGGAGAGCTCGAATACAGCGACAGCCTCACCGTGCTGCGCGCCTTCGAGGGACGGATCCCGGCGTGATGGACACCCACCCGTTCCTGAAGCTCGGACAGAAAGCGGTCTTCCGTCTGGGCGCGGTGGCCCCACCGCAATTCGTGGTCGACGGGCTTCCCCAGGTCGCCTTCGCCGGACGCTCCAACGTCGGCAAGTCCTCCCTGCAGAACGCCCTCCTTGGCAGGAGCGGTCTGGTCCGCGTCAGCCGGACCCCGGGTCGCACCCGTGAAATCAATTTCTTCGAACTGCCGGAGGAGGGATGGTTCGTGGATCTCCCCGGATTCGGCTACGCCCGGGGGGGCGTTTCGGCCAGCGCCGGATTCGCGGGGTTGGTGGGCGAATACCTGTCCCAGGTCGGCCAGCCCGCCCTCCTGTTCTACATCCTCGATTCCGGGGTCGTGGACGGCGAAGTGGACGAAGTCTGTCTGGGCCGCATCCTGGAGGCGGGAGTGCCCTGCCAGGTCCTGCTCAACAAGTCGGATCGGTTGGACCAGTCGGCGAAGACCCGCGTCCGCCGCGACGTGGCCGCCAAATTCGGCCTCCCCGAACCCCCTCCCCTCGTTTCCGCGAAGACCGGACTGGGTCTGGATGCCTTGAGGGACAGGATCCTGGGGCTGCTTCGCCCGGTGTCGTCGGCATCGCCGCCATGAAGCTCGGAATCGGCGACGGGATCGTCCGCCTGATCACCTGGATCGGACAGCTGTGGGAGTCGTCCCTTCCCGGTCGCGCGGGCCGGCTCCTGATCCAGGTGATCGCGAGCCCGTTCGCCGGAAAGCGCGCCACCGCCCGGCAGATCGGCGAGATCTTCCTGCAGCAGGCCTACTACACGGCCGTGGAAGCCGTACCCATCATCGTGATCCTGGCCACCCTCATCGGCGGGGTGACGCTCATCGAGTTCGCGACCGTGCTGCCGCGGGTGGGCAATTCCGACTTCATCGGCGACGTCATGGTCCTCGCGGTCCTGCGCGAATTGGCCCCCCTCTTCACCGCCTTCATCGTGGCCGGCCGCACGGGATCCGCACTGGCGACCCTCATCGGCAACATGAAGGTCCACGGGGAGATCGACGCCCTGGAAAGCATGGGGATCGATCCCGTTCGTTTCCTGGTGCTCCCCGCCGTGCTCGGATGCACCGTCGGGATGGTCTGCCTTTCCCTCCTGTTCACGGCCAGCGCCCTCCTGGGTGGATTCCTGGTCGCCCACCTCCTGGCCCACCTCTTTCCGGGATCGCTGGGCCTGGACATGGATCTGCCCCTCTACCTGGAGAAGATCTCCGGCGCCCTGCGCTTCATGGACGGCGCCATCATGCTGCTCAAACCGGCGGTTTTCGGATTGGCCATCGCCCTTCTCGCCTGCATGAACGGACTGTCCCTGGGGATCAGCAGCGACGAGGTGCCGCAGGGCACCCGCGCGGCAGTGGTACAATCGTTCGTGTCTGTCGTCGCCATGGACGGAATCTTCGCCGCCATCTTCGT
>Ga0209415_10004019_pt1 | contig 27123 bp, 14 predicted proteins | sample PeaSoiSIISIP2007_FD_187696 | JGI IMG/M metagenome (GOLD analysis project Ga0209415, IMG submission 187696) | Peat soil microbial communities from Weissenstadt, Germany - SII-SIP-2007 (SPAdes) (version 2) | ecosystem: Environmental > Terrestrial > Soil > Wetlands > Peat | place: Germany... | reverse complement strand
CAAGTGGGACAGCTGTCCACCACGGCGCTGAACGGATTGTCCACCACCGATCTCACCACCACCCTGACGACAACGCAGGTGGCCGGGTTGACCACCGCCCAGGTCGGCGGACTGACCTCGACCTCGGCCGAGGCGCTGGAGTCCAAACTCACCGCCACCCGGGTGGGGCAACTGTCCACCACGGCGCTGAACGGCTTGACCACCACCGATCTCACCAACCTGAGCACGACGCAGTTGAGCGGGCTGATCACCGCCCAACTCAGCGGACTGACCTCGATTTCGGTCAATGCGTTGGAGGCAAATCTCACCACCACGCAGATGGGAGGCCTGTCCACCACGGCAATCAACGCCCTGACCACCACCCAGCTCGGCACGCTGGCCACCACGCAATGGAGCGGCCTGACCGCCGCCCAAGTCGCCGGCCTGACCACGACGGCCCAGCAGATTTTGTTGCCGAGCCTCGGCACCGTCGGCGTGGGCGGCCTTACGGCCACAACGCTGAACAATCTGACCACAACGCAAATCAGCGCCAACACGACGGAGTGGAACGGACTCACCGCCGCCCAGGTGACCGGTCTGACCACGACGGCGTTGACGAACTTGTTGCCCGATCTCGGCGCCACCGGCGTGAGCGCGCTTTCGACCGCAACGCTGAACAACCTGACCACCACCCAAATCAACGCCATGACCACGACGCAGTGGAGCGGGCTGACCGCCGCCCAGGTCAACGGGCTGACGACGACGGCATTGGGGAATTTCCTGACCGACCTTGGCGCGACGGCAGTGGCGGCGCTCTCCACCACGTCGTTGAACGCGTTGACGCTTGGCCAAATCGGCCTCAACACCGCGGAATGGAGCGGCCTCACCACCCGGCAGGTCAGCGGCCTGACGACGACGGCACTGCAGAATTTGTTGCCCTATCTCGGCAGCACCGGGGCAGCCGCGCTCACCAGCACGACCCTGAACGGATTGTCCAGCGCCCAGCTCGGCGCTTTGACCACCACGCAGGTCTCGGGAATTTCCACGGCCGTGTTCAATGCCCTGACCACCACCGTCGTCGGCTCCCTTTCGGCAACGACGGTGGCCGGATTGACCTCCACCCAGGTCAACGCCTTGACATCGACGGCAGTGGACACCTTGGAGAGCAACCTCACCTCGACCGAGGTGGGACAGCTTTCCAACGCGGCGCTGAACGGCCTGTCGACCACCGACCTCGCCAACCTGACCACCACCCAGGTGACGGGGCTGACCACCACCCAGATCGACAGCCTCTCGTCCACCAAGGTCAACGCCTTCTCGCCCTATTCGATCGGAGCGCTCACCAATACGCAATTGCAGGGTCTGACCACCACCCAGACCAACGCCCTTGGCACCACCGTGCTGTCCGAGCTTTCCTCGACGGCAGTGGCCGGGCTGACCTCCACCCAAATCGGCGGCCTCACCTCGACGTCGGTCGACGCGCTGGAGGCCAACCTGACTTCCACCGAAGTGAGCCGGCTGTCCACCACGGCGTTGAACGGACTGTCGACCACCGATCTCGGCAACCTGACCACCACCCAGGTCACTGGCCTGTCCACAACCCAGCTCAATGGCCTCACCACGGTGACGATCAACGCCCTGTCGCCCTATGCGCTGGCGCAGCTTTCGACCACCCAGGTGGCCGGCCTGACCACCACCTTGCTCAACACGCTCGCCACCGCGACGACCGGCGCGCTGTCGTCGACGACGGTCGCCGGACTCACCACCACCCAAGTGGGCGCGCTGTCGTCGACCGCGGTAGAAGGGCTCGAGGCCAACCTCACCTCCACCCAGATCGGATTGCTCACCACCACGACGATGAACAATCTGTCCACCACCGACCTTGGCAACCTGTCCACCACCCAGGTCAGCGGCTTGTCGACCACCGAGTTGAACGGGCTCACCACCACCAAGATCAACGCGCTGTCGCTTGCCGTGCTTGGCCAGCTTTCGACCACGCAAGTGGCGGGCCTTTCCACCACCTTGCTCAACACGCTCTCGACCACCACCACCAGTTCGCTGTCGACGACGGCGATCGCCGCGCTCACCACCATTCAACTCGGCGGACTGCTGTCGACCGCGGTCGACGCCCTGGAAGCCAATCTGACCTCCACCCAGGTGAGCCAGCTCTCCACGACGGCCTTGAACAATCTGTCCACCACCGACCTCGCCAACCTGTCCACCACGCAGGTGAGCGGGATGACCTCCGTGCAATTCGGCGGCTTGACCTCCACCAGCGTCAACGCCCTATCGGCGAATTCGCTGGCGCAAATCAACACCACGCAGGTGCGAGGCCTCACCACCACGGTGATCAATGCCCTTACCTCGGCGACGCTGTCGACGCTGTCGACGACGGCGGTCGGCGGACTCACGGCCGCCCAGATCGGCGGCTTGTCCTCGGCGGCGGTTGACGGATTGGAGGCCGAACTCACCTCCACCCAACTGTCGCAGCTGTCCACCACGGCGTTGAACAATCTGTCCACCACCGACCTCAGCAATCTGACCACCACCCAGGTCAGCAGCTTGACCTCGGCGACATTGGGGAAACTCTCCACCACCACGATCAACGCCCTGTCGGCCTACGCGGTAGCGACACTTTCGACCACCCAGGTGGCAGGCCTGACCACCACCCAACTCAATGGCCTGAATTCAACGACGCTGTCGACCCTGACGACGACGGCGGTGGGCGGGCTCTCGACCGTTCAGGTCGGCGGCCTCGCCTCGGCGGCGGTTGACGCCCTGGAAGCCGACCTCACCTCCACCCAGATCAACCAACTGTCCACCACGGCGCTGAACAGTCTGTCCACCACCGACCTCGGCAATCTGACCACCACCCAGGTCAGCGGCCTGTCCTCCGCCACAATCGGCAAGCTCAACACCACCGCACTCAACGGCTTGTCGCAGACGGCGCTCGGCCAGCTTTCGACGACGCAAGTGGGTGGCCTCACCACCACCTTGCTCAACACGCTGGCCAGCGCGACCACCGGCGCGCTATCGGCGACAGCCGTGGCGGGGCTCAACACCGTCCAGGTCGGCGGACTGACCTCGACGGCGGTCGACGCGCTGGAAACCAACCTCACGTCCACGCAACTCGGACAACTGACCACCACGGCGCTGAACGGACTGTCCACCACCGACATCGGCAACCTGTCCACCACGCAGGTCAGCGGACTGACCTCCGCCCAGATCGGCGGCCTGACCACCACCAACATCAACGCTCTGTCGATCGGCGCCCTTGGGCAGATTTCGACCACGCAGGCGGCGGGGCTGACCGCGTCCCTGCTGAATAGCCTCGCCACAGCCACGACCGCCGCCTTGTCGTCAACGGCCGTGGCCGGATTGAACACGGCCCAGCTTTCCGGCCTGACCTCGACGACGGTCGAGGCGCTCGAGACCAACCTGACCGCCACTGGTATGGGACGCCTGTCCACCACCGCGCTGGCCGGGCTGACCACAACCGACCAGAACAGCCTGACCTCCACGCAGGTAAGCGGGCTGTCCTCCATTCAGCTCACCGCCATGGGCTCGACCGGGCTCAACGCGCTGACGACGACGGCCTTGGCTCAGCTTTCGGCCACCCAGGTGGCGGGGTTGAGCACCACCGTGCTCAATAACCTGACCACCACGACAACCGGCGCGCTGACGACGACGGCCGTGGCCGGACTGACAACCGCCCAGATCGGCGGCTTGCTGTCGACAGCATTGGACGCATTGGAAGCCAGTCTCGGCGCCTCCCAGATGGGGAGGTTCTCCACCACGGCGCTGAATGGCCTGTCCACCACCGACCTCGGCAACCTGTCCACCACCCAAGTGAGCGGACTGTCCGCCGCCCAGATCGGCGGCCTGACCACCACCACGATCAACGCGCTGACAACGACGGCGTTGTCCGGACTGTCGACCGGCCAAGTCGGCGGCTTGTCCGCCACGCAGCTCAATACGCTCGCCACCGCCACGACCGCTGCGCTGTCGACGACGGCGGTGGCCGGGCTCTCGACGGCGCAACTCGGCGGTCTGCTGTCGACTGCAGTCGATGCGCTGGAGGCCAACCTCAGTTCCACTCAAGTTGGAAAGCTGTCCACGACGGCGCTGAACGGGCTCTCCACAACTGATCTCGGCAACATCACCACCACGCAGGCGGGCGGGCTGACGGCGGCTCAGATGACGGGCCTCACCACCACCGCGGTGAACGCCCTGTCGACGACGACCCTCGGGAACCTTTCGGCCACCCAGATCGGTGGACTGACCACCACTTTGTTGAACACGCTTGCCACCACGACCACAGCCACCTTGTCGACGACGGCCGTGGCCGGCCTCTCCACCGCTCAACTCACCGGCCTGTTGTCGACGGCCGTCGAAGGGCTGGAAGCCAGCCTGACCTCTACCCAAGTCACCAAACTCACCACCACGGCGTTGAATGGGCTCACCACAACCGACCTTGGCAATCTGACCACCACGCAGGCGAGCGGATTGACCACGACGCAGATCGCCGGTCTCGGCACCACCGCGCTCAACGGCTTGTCGGCCAATGCGCTGGCACAGCTTTCGACCACCCAGGTCACGGGGCTGACCACGACCCTGCTCAACACGCTTGCCACCGCCACCACAGCCGCGCTATCGACGACCGGCGTGACCGGACTGACCACCACCCAACTCGGCGGGCTGCTATCGACCGCGGTGGAGGGCCTGGAAGCCAGTCTCACCTCCACTCAAGTCGGAAAACTGTCCACCACGGCGCTGAACGGGCTCTCCACGACCGATCTCGCCAACATCACCACCACCCAGGTGGGCGGACTGACCTCGACACAGATCCTTGGACTGACCTCGACGACGGTGCAAGCGCTGGAAACCAACCTCGGCGCCGCCGTTATCGCACGGCTTTCCACCACGGCATTGAACGGCATGTCCTCTGCCGACCTCGGCAGTTTGACCACCACGCAGGTGGCGGGGCTCACCACCACCCAGCTCAATAACCTCAACACCACCACGATCAACGATCTGTCGGCGAATGCGCTGGCGCAACTTTCGAGTACCCAGGTGAGTGGGATGACCACCACCTTGCTCAATACGCTTGCCACGGCCACCACCGGCGCGCTGTCGACGACGGCGATCACCGGACTGACCAACAGCCAATTGAGTGGTCTGCTGTCGACTGCCGTCGACGCGCTGGAGGCCAACCTCACCTCCACCCAAGTGGCGAATCTGTCCAGCACGGCGCTCAACGGCTTAAGCTCCACCGACCAGGGCAGCCTGACCACCACCCAGATCACCGGATTGACCACCACCCAGCTCAATAACCTCACCACCACCACGATCAACAATCTGTCGGCGGCCGCCCTGGCGCAACTGTCGACCACCCAGGTGCAAGGGTTGACCACGACCTTGCTCAATACGCTTGCCAGCGCCACGACCGGATCCTTGTCGACGACGGCAATCCGCAACCTCACCAATGCCCAACTCGGTGGCCTGCTGTCGACCGCCGTCGACGCGCTGGAGTCCAACCTCACCTCCACCCAAATCAGTAAGCTGTCGACCACGGCGATGAACGGCCTGTCCACCACCGACCTCGGCAATTTGACCACCACGCAGGTCAGCGGCCTGACCGCCACCACGCTCGGCGCGCTCAACACCACGGCGCTCAACGCGCTGTCGGCGAATGCCCTGGCGCAACTGACGACCACACAGGTGAACGGGCTCACCACCACGCTGCTCAACACCCTTGCCACGGCCACCACCAGTGCTTTGTCGACGACGGCGATCGCCGGTCTGACCACCACCCAACTCGGCGGCCTGCTGTCGACCGCGGTCGACGCGCTGGAAGCCAATCTCACCTCCACCCAAGTCAGCAAGCTGTCGACCACGGCGCTGAACGGCTTGTCCACCACCGACCTCGGCACGCTGACCTCCACACAGGCGACCGGGCTCGGCACCAGCCAGGTCGCCGGTCTCGGCACCACGGCGCTCAACGCGTTGTCGACAGTGGCCCTTGGTCAACTTTCGACCACTCAGGCGCGGGTGCTCAGCACAGCCACGCTGAACGGCCTGAACACGGCGACGATCGCCGCCTTGTCGTCGACGGCGGCGTCCGGGCTGACCACGGCCCAACTCGGCGGCCTGACCTCGACGACGGTGGAGGCGCTGGAGAATAACTTCAACGCGGCCGCGATGAGCCAACTGTCCACCACCGCGCTGAAGGGGTTGTCGACCACCGACCTCGGCAATTTGACCACCGCGCAAGTCACCGGGTTGACGACCACCCAGTTGAACAACCTCGACACCACCACGATCAACGCCCTGTCGGCCGCAGCCCTTGGCAAGCTGACCACCACCCAGGTCAGCGGACTGACCACCACGCTCTTGAATACCCTGGCGACCACCACCACCGGCGCGCTATCGACGACGGCCGTAGCCGGACTGACCAACGCCCAACTGGGCGGCCTGTTGTCGACCGCGGTCGACGCTCTGGAAGCCAGTCTCAGTTCGACCCAGGTCGGACATCTTTCCAGCACGGCGCTGATGGGGCTGTCGACCACCGACCTCAACAGTCTGACCAGCACCCAGGTGACCGGTCTGACAACCACGCAGTTCAATAACCTCGATACGACCACCATCAACGCGCTGTCGGAAGTGGCCCTTGGCCAGCTCTCGGCGACCCAGGTCAGCGGCTTGACCACCACCCTGCTGAACACGCTGGCCAGCGGCACCACCGGCGCCTTGTCGACGACGGCGATCGCCGGGCTGACCAACGCCCAGCTCGGCGGCCTGCTGTCGACCGCGGTGGACGCGCTCGAGTCCAACCTCACATCCACCCAAATCGGCAAACTATCGACTGCGGCGCTGAACGGTCTCTCGACCACCGACCTCGGCAACCTGACCGCCGTTCATGTGAGCGGGATGACAACCACCCAGCTCAACAACCTGACCACCACGACGATCAACGCCCTGTCGCCGGACGCTCTCGCCCAGTTGTCGACCACCCAGGTGAGTGGACTGATCACCACGCTGCTCAATACCCTGGCCACCGCGACGACCGGCTCGCTGTCGACGACGGCGATCGGCGGGCTCACCAACACCCAACTCCACGGACTGCTCTCGACGGCGGTTGACGCTCTGGAGTCCTATCTCAGCTCCACTCAGGTCGGACAGCTGTCGACCACGGCGCTGAACGGTCTCTCGACCACCGACCTCGGCAATCTGACCGCCGTTCAAGTGAGCGGGCTGACCACAACCCAGCTCGGCGGCGTCACCACCACCGCGGTCAATGCCTTGTCGCCGAACAGCTTGGCGCAGCTTTCCTCCACTCAGGTGAGTGGACTGACCACCACCATCCTCAATGCTCTTAACGCGGCGACGCTAACCGCGCTGACGACGACGGCCGTGACGGGACTCAGTTCCCTGCAAGTCGGCGGCCTGACCTCGACGGCGGTGGACGTGCTGGAAACCAACCTCACCTCCACCCAGGTGGGAGAACTCTCCAGCACGGCGTTTAACGGCTTGTCCACCACCGATCAGGGCAACCTGACCACCACCCAGGCGAGCGGACTGACCACCACCTTGATCAGCGGCCTGACGACCACTGCCATCAACGCTTTTTCGGCAAATGCCCTGGCGCAGCTTTCGACCACGCAGGTGCAAGGGTTCACCGCCGGCCAAATCAGCACCCTCCCCACCACCACCCTCAATGCGCTGTCGACGACGGCAGTCGCCGGTTTGGGGTCTGCTCAGTTGCGGGCGTTGACCACCACGCAGCTCAACACGCTCACCACGACGACCCTGATCGCCTTGGCGTCCGCCGCGGTACAGGGAATGACCGCCAGTCAGTTGGGCGGCCTGCAATCCGCGGCCATCGACGGCCTGGAGAACAATCTCAGCGCGTCCGAGGTTGGAAAGCTGACCACCACGGCGCTGAACACGCTGTCCACGGCCGATCTCGGTAACCTGAACACCACTCAGATCAGCGGGCTGACCTCCGCGCAGATCGGCGGCCTCAATACCACCGCCTTCAACGCCCTGTCGACGACGGCGCTGGCCAGCTTCACCGCGACGCAGGTGCATGGCATTTCGACGGCGCAACTTGGCCTGCTCGCCACGACCACCATCAACGCGCTCCAGCCCGTGCTGTCCAACCTGACGGTGGCGCAAGTCCAGGGGTTGAGCACCACAACGCTCAACAATATCACCACCACGACACTGACCGGTCTGTCGGCGGTTCAGGTCCACAGCCTCACCTCGACCCAGGTCGGCGGTTTGTCGACAACCGCAGTAGACACCCTCGAAGGCTTCCTCACCGCGACGGAGATGGGTCAGCTCTCCACCACGACACTGAACAGCCTGACCACGACCGATATCGGGACCTTGAACGCCACCCAGGTGCGCGGGCTCACCACGACCCAACTCACCAACCTCGACACCACGCGCGTCAACGCTCTCTCGACGACGGCCGCCGCCGCCCTGACCGCCACGCAACTCACCGGCATGGCCACCACATTGATGAACAGCCTCGCGACCGCGACACTGGCGACTCTGGCCACGGTCTCGGTGCAGGGCTTGACCTCCGCTCAGTTGGGCGGCTTGCAGTCGACGGCGGTGGAAGGACTGGAAACGATGTTCAGCGCCACCCAGGTCGGCCAGCTGACCACAACGGCGCTGAACGGCCTGTCCACCACCGACATCAGCAATCTGACCGCCAGCCAGGTCCGCGGACTCACCACAACCCAGTTCACCGGCCTCGACTCCACGCGGATCAATGCGCTCACGACGACGGCCGTCGCCGCCCTGACCGCCACGCAGATCAGCCAGTTGACCACCACCGTGCTCAACGCTCTGACGACGACGGCGCTGGACGCTCTGTCCTCCACGGCGATCCGCGGCTTGAGCACCCTGCAACTGGGCGCCTTGACCTCGACGGCGGTGGAGGCGTTCGAAAGCAGTATCACCAGCACCGAGATGGCGCTTCTGACCAGTACGGCGCTGAATGGGCTGACCACCACCGATGCCAAAGCCTTGACGTCCACTCAGGTGAGCGGACTCACGGCGGCCCAGTTCGGCGCTCTCGACACCACGAAGATCAACGCGCTGGCGACAACGGCGCTGAGCAATTTGACCGCATCGCAACTCCGCGGCCTCAGTTCCACGCAACTCAGCAACCTGACCAGCACCGCGCTGGGGTCTCTGTCCATGACGGCCGTGTCCGGACTGACCAGCGGCACCCTCACGGGGCTCACCACGACGACCCTTGGCAATCTGTCGACGACACAGGTCGATCAGTTGTCGGCGGCGCAATTCTCCTCGCTCGACAGCACCACGATCAACGCCCTGTCGACGACCGCTCTTGCCAGCCTGACCGGACAGCAGCTGCGTGGGTTGACCACCGCCGTGCTCAACGCCCTGACCACCACCGCCCTGGGCGCACTGTCGACGACGGCTGTGGCCGGACTTTCGGCCTCGCAACTCGGCGGTCTGGGAGCAGCGTCGGCACAAGGCTTGGTGACCGATATCACCGGCCCAGAGGTCGGCCAGCTCTCCACCACGGCGCTCAACGGCCTGACCACCACCGAGATCCTCGGCCTGACCACCACCCAGGCGCACGGACTGACCTCGGCGCAACTCGGCATTCTTGACACCACCACCGTCAACGCGCTGTCGACGACGGCTCTCACCAGCTTGAGTGGCGCGCAGGTCGCCGGATTGACGACGACAAAACTCAACGCTCTGAGCACCACGACGGTGAGTTCGCTATCCTCGACGGCGGTCTCGGGGTTGTCGACCACGACGCTGATCGGACTGTCCGCCGCCAAACTCGGCGCCCTGTCCACCACGCAGATCAGCGGCTTGTCGACAACGCAACTTGGCGGACTCGACACCACCACCGTCAATGCGCTGTCGACGACGGCTCTCGCCCAGATCTCGACCGCCCAGGTGCAGGGCCTGACCACCACCTTGCTCAACACCTTGACGTCCACGACGCTGCAAGCCCTGTCCTCGGCTTCGGTGCACAACCTGACCACCACCCAACTCGGCGGCCTGGCGTCGACCGCGGTGGACGGACTGGAATTGTCTCTGAACGCCACCGAGATGAGCTCTCTCACCACCACGGCGTTGAACAATCTGTCGACGACCGATCAGGGCAATCTGTCCATCGCGCAGGTGCAGGGATTGTCCACAACCCAACTCGCCGCCGTGACCAGCGCCACCTTCAGCGCGCTGTCGACCGCGGCCCTCGGCAATCTCTCCACCACACAGGTGCAAGGACTGACGACCACATTGCTCAACAACCTCTCCACCACGACACTGAGCGTGCTGTCGTCCGCCGCCCTTTCCGGCACGCAAGTTGGCGGCTTGACATCGACGGCGGTGGAAGGTCTCGAGACAAATCTGACCTCGGCGCAGGTCGCCCAGATCTCCACCACGGCGCTGAGCACTTTGAGCACCACCGACGTACAGGCTCTGACCGCCACGCAGGTGGTCGGACTGACCACGACCCAGCTCGGCGATACCAGCACCGGCACCACCACCATCAACGCTCTGTCGTTGGATGCGCTCGGGGCTCTGACCTCGACGCAGGTGAATGGGCTCTCCACCACAGTGCTCAACGGCCTCACCAGCGCGACACTCACGGCGCTGTCGGGGACGGCGGTGGGCGGATTGTCCAACACCCAGGTTGGCGGCTTGACGTCGACGAGCGTCGAAGGGCTCGAAGCCAATCTGACCTCCACGCAGGTGGGCGAGCTGTCCACCACGGCGCTCAACGGACTGACCCCGATCGACCTCAGCTGGATGAGCAGCACGCAAGTGACCGGACTGACCACAACCCAGCTCAGCGGCACCAACATCACCACCACCACCGTCAACGCCCTGTCCCAGGATGCCCTGGGCGCTCTGAACACGACGCAGGTCGACGCGCTGACCACCACGCTGATCAATGGCCTCGACGCCGCGACGATCGAAGGGTTGTCGACGACGGCGATCGCCGGGCTCTCCACCACCACGGTTGCCGGCTTGACCACAACGACAATCTCCGAGTTGACGATCGCTCAGAACGCCGTATTGCCTTAATATAGGAAAGGCCGGGATTTGAATGGTGTTGGAGGTCTTTTTAAGCGCCGTTAAGGCGCTGGCGGAAGGAACGTTTGGTACCGGAGACTTGTTCGGTACCGTGGAACAGTTGGCGGCGGGGGGCAGAGCGGACCTCGCCGGCCAATTGTACAAACTATGGATTGGCGCTTATCCGGAAAGCCCGGTCCTTTACGCCGTCAGCTTCAACCAGGGCGTCCTGGCGGCTGGCTACGGAGATCTTGCCACGGCCAGGCTCGCCTACGAGCGGGCCATCGCCGCGAAGCCTGATTTCGTGCCGGCCCACATCAATCTAGGCAGCGTGCTGGAACGTCAGGGCGAGGTCGAGAACGCCGTGGGACAATGGCAGGCGGCCATCGACACTCTGGCCCCGGTGACCGGAGCGTCCGTCGGGCTGAAGATCATGGCGCTGCGCCAACTCGGTCGCGTGATGAAGGGAAATGGCAGGCCCGCCGCCGAGTCGGCGCTGCGGCAAATCCTTGAGCTCGATCACGCCGAAGGCGACGTGGCCGAGCATTTCATCGCACTGCGGCTTTTGCAGTGCAAATGGCCAGTGGTGGAGGCTCCCGAAGGGGTCCGCCGCGAAACCTTGCTCCGCAGCATGCACCCGTTGTCGGCGGCGGCCTACGCCGATGCGCCCTTGTTCCACCTGGCGCAGAACTGGAACTATAACCGCAGCAGAATCGGCTACAAGGCGCCGGTTCTCGATCCGGCGCCCCCCGAGGAAGACCCCGAGCGTGACACCAAATCTCGCCGCCTGCGGATCGGCTATCTCTCCTCGGACTTATGTGCTCATGCCGTCGGCTATCTGATTGTCGAAGCTATGGAGTTGCACAACCACGACAAGCTTGAAATGGTCGTCTATTACTGCGGTCCGCCGGCCACCGACTGGATCAACGCCCGGATCAAGGCGTCAACCGATCGCTGGGTCGACATCAACGGCATGGACGACGAAGCGGCGGCCCGCCAAATCCAAGCCGACGGCATCGACATTCTGGTCGATCTGAACGGCAACACCAAAGGGTCGCGCACCAAAATCTGCGCGATGCGCCCGGCCCCCATCATCGTCAACTGGCTCGGCTTTCCGGGAACGATGGCCACGCCCTATCATCACTACATCATTGCTGACGACTGGATCATCCCAGAGGGCCACGAAATTTTCGTCTCGGAAAAAGTGGTTCGCTTGCCGTGCTACCAGCCCAACGACCGCAAGCGCCAGGTCTCGCCCGTCCGCCCTTCTCGTCAGGACGCCCGCTTGCCCGAAGACGCGATGGTCTATTGCTGTTTCAACTGGACGCAAAAGATCAGCCGGAAGATTTTCGAATTGTGGATGAGCATCCTTCGGCAAGTTCCCAACAGCGTGCTTTGGCTGCTCGACACCGACGAGGAAACCAATCTCTATTTGGCGGGCCTTGCCGCCAGCCATGGGATCGCAGCGGAACGGCTGGTGTTCGGCGAGTGGATGTCCAGCCCGAATCACCTGGCCCGTTATCCACTCGCGGACGTTTTTCTCGATACCTACCCTTACGGAGCCCACACCACCGCGTCCGACGCGCTTTGGATGGGAGTGCCGATCATTACCCTGTCGGGAAATTCCTTCGCCTCCCGCGTTTGCGGCAGTTTGGCCCGATCCGCCGGCCTTCCCGATCTGGTGTGCACGACGCCCGAAGACTATGTCGCGCTCGCGGTTGACCTTGGCCACAATCCGGAAAAGGTCCTGCGCTACAAGACGCAGTTGGAAGAGGGGCGGAACAGTTGCGCGCTGTTCGACACCGATCTGCTGGCCCGTCGCCTGGAAAAGCTCTATGCCAAGATGTGGGCCGATTATCGGCGCGGGGCGCTGCCCCGGCCCGACCTCACCAATCTCGACATCTATCTCGAAGCGGCGGTCGAGGACGACCTTGAAGCCGCCGATCTCTTAGGAGTGGCGGATTATAAGGAATGGTTCCGTCAGAAGTTGGCCCAGCGCCATCGCGCCTGCCCCATCCCGGACGACAAGCGTCTGTGGAAGCACTCTTAAGCGTTCAATCGTCAAAAAGTGGCGTAATCAGAACGGTCATGACGCTGATCGCCTGCTCGAACGCCGGCGCCGTCACCAGGAGATAGGCCTCCTGCTCGGCGGCGCGGAAAAAATTGCCGTCAAGCATGGCCCCCACCGCCTGCAATTTTTCCAACGGCTGCCGCTCGCCATAACGCGTCGTCGTGGCTTCGGTGATGTCTTCGCCGCCCTGTAAGATCAGCGACCGAACCACGCCGCGCGACAGCGGCCCCTTGAGCGGCAAGGCGATCAGGCAGCCGCCATCCTTGTTGAGCACGGGAACCCGCAACCGAATGTCTCCGAAGGGGGTCAACATGGCCGACACCGGCACTGGAATCAGGCGCTCATCCTTGATGAGCGTCGCCTCGAAGTCGCCGACCTCGACGTCGCGGAAGAAATCGTCGGTTCCCAAGCCAAAGCCGGTCACCGCATAGGAAAATCCCGCCGCGGCGGTATGCGCCGCCAGACTCCCCCCCAACCAGACCGGGGGATGGTGAATGCTGCACACCGAGGGAAAGGGCAAGGCTCCCATCAGGTTTTTGATGTCAGCCGTGGTGATCGTGGCGATCAACCCCTTTGATCCCAGGCTGACATCATGCAGCAAGGGGCCAAAGGTCTGGCACTCCAACGCAGTCGGCATCATCACGAAGCGGCTGAGAATTGCCGCCGTCCAAACGCGGTACGTGTCGAAATCGGCCAGCGGATCGACCCCGAAACGGCGTATCGCGTCCCGGAAGGCGTCGTGGTAGCGCACGCATTCGTCCTGCATTTCCAGGCAGAAGGAGATTTCTTGCGGCACGCGCACATCGTCTTCGCGAATCTCGCGCCCTTTGTCATAGCCGCGCGCCGAGCCCACCGGCGCGCAGCAGAACTCTTCGAGCAGCGGCGCGTCGCGCATCAAGGCGCGTTTTGCCGCGGGCGTCATCACCGTATCGTCGAAATAGCCGCTGACGGTGTCTTCGTCGGGCAGTTCCACAAAGCTTTCGCCATGCGGCATCAGATAGATGCCGTGCAAGCGGATCGGTCGCCCTTCGACATCGAAGACCCGACGCAGACCTTTTTGGATATTTCCGGTATAGCCGATATCGACCAACACCATATCCGTGCAGGTCTCCAGACCTTCCAATTTGATGTCCAGATACTCCAGCAAGGCCGCGCGCAGATTATCGCTGAGTTTCTTCAAGGTCTTGCGACCGATCAGACGCGTCATCACCGCGGCGAAGCGCTCGCCGGTAGCCAAACCGTTTTTCTGTTCGTCGAAGAACGCCCGCAACTTTGCCGGCAAGCGGATCTTGAAAAGTTGCTCGATCCCGATGGCGTTGACGAAAGGCATCGATGAAATCAATCCGACGAGGGTATCCATCCCCCCCACCCCCTCGGACCCGGCGATCATCGCGATGCGGCGATTGATTTCCACATATTCGGCCCGACCGACACCGGCCGCGCTCCAGATCCGCATCGGCAGATAACCGTCACGGGCGAGAAACAAGACCTTCATCTGCCGGCCCGGTCCGGCGATTTCGGCCAATCGCCTTTCGATATGGCGTTGGAATCCCACCATCACCGGCCCCAAGACGGCGGCGCCGATTCCGTGGTGCGGAAAGGTGGGGTGCGTTTCGGCCAGAGCCACACGCCGCAACAGACGTAAGCCCCCATCGAGACGCCAGTGGAATCCGCTGTCCGACATCCCCAGCAACCGAGCCGCCGCTTCCTCCCGCGGGTGATGGGACGCCCAGGGATCGTCGGGCAAAGCGTAAGGAACCAATGCGATGCCACCGGTCGACTGTTCGACGGTATCTTCGTCGATGCCGATATGGACCGCCTGGCGCGGCCTGATCCCTTCCGACTTCAGATAATATTTGAACAAGCCCCCCGTCGTGGTGACTTCGGGCTGAGCCGAGGTGTAGATGAAGTCGAAGGACAGGTCGGGCGCCACGGCAGCCAGCAAGATCCGCAACCGATCGGGCGACCAATGGGTTTCCGCGACGATACCGACACGACGGCCTTGTCGGCGCGCCTCAAGATACAAATCCCGAATATCGGGATTGACGAAACAAAGCTCCTGTTCCGCCTTGAGTTCCGCTTCGACCAGTTTCGGCCGTATCGAGCGAGGCAGATTAAGGGCATGCACGGCAAACCGATCGTAAATCGCCTCGATCGATATACCCGACACCATGGAGACGCCGGTTCCCGCGCTCCCCTCGGTTCGATTGATGCGCAACATGTTTTGCGCCAGGGTGCGATGCTGAACGAACGATTCCACCAGATGCTTCATCCGCTCCGGCACCGGGGCGTAATGCAACGTCCGTTCAAAAACGCCTTCGATCGTCGTGCATTTTCGGAGCAGCAAAGTGCCGAAAAGGGCGAATGAGACTGACGCAATACGCTTTTCGCTGATCAAGGCGCTCGGGGAAAGGACTGTCTCGGCCGTCATCAATTTCGCTCCGCAAAGACGAGTGGCATGAGACCGCCACTGCTGATCTCACGCATCGATACACCCTGAGAAGGGCCGGTTAAATACTCGTTAATGAAATTGCTCGATATTGACGGGTGTGGCTTGCCCTTTGGCAAATTGCGCCTCGTCGATATCGGGTTCTCGTGATCAACCCTCCCCACGGATGACCGCCGGCGAAAAGCGAATCACGGAACGGATGCAATGACAGTGCTAACTCCAACGCCCGCTGTCGATGTCCTTGCAGAAGGCAAGCGAGTCCTTCGCGAAGAGGGGCAAGCTCTGTTGGCTTTGGCTGAAACCATTGGCCCACCTTTCGCAGAAGCAATCGATAAGTTGCTCGAGGTCGCGGGACGGATCGTCGTCACCGGCATGGGAAAGAGCGGTTTGGTGGGCAAGAAGCTCGCGGCAACCTTCTCATCAACGGGAAGCCCGGCCTTCTTTTTGCACCCGGCGGAGGCCAGTCACGGCGATCTTGGCATGCTAACGGGGTCGGACATCGTGATAGCCCTTTCCGCTTCGGGCGAAAGCGCCGAATTGGCCAACATCGTATCCTATTGCCTTCGTTTCGCCGTCCCCCTGATCGCCATCACCAGGGAACCGGACAGTTCGCTCGGCCGCGCAGCAACCGTTCTTCTGAAACTCCCAGCCATTCCCGAGGCTTGCCCGCTCCAACTGGCGCCGACCACCAGCACGACGATGATGCTGGCATTGGGAGACGCGCTGAGCGTGACGCTGATGCGGCGCCGCGGATTTACCGCCGAGAGATTCCACGACTTTCATCCGGGCGGCCGCTTAGGACATCAATTGCTGCAATTGCGCGACGTGATGCACAAGGGAGATGAACTGCCGATCGTGCGGATGGACACACTGATCCGGGAAGGGATCGTCGTGATGACCGCCAAGCGATTTGGGTGCGTCGGTGTTTTGGACGACAGGGGCCTGCTTGTCGGCATTTTCACGGACGGTGATTTGCGCAGATGCCTCGACCCGACACTCCTCGACCGTCCCGTCGGCAGCGTCATGATCAAGAACCCGAAACGTGTCAGCCCCGATACATTCCTGGCCGACGTAGCCCGGATCATGGCGACCTATACCATTCCCAGCGTCTTCGTCACCGAAGACGACCGCCCCGTCGGCATCGTCCATCTGCACGATCTTCTGAAAACCGGACTGCTGTAACCCGTAGCTGAGGAGACCTCTTGCGATGCATATCCTGGCACTGAAGCGGATGACTCGCATGGAGGCCCAATGACTATTTCGGATCGGATCGCCCCGGACTTTCAAAACTACGCAGAAAAACTGAGAGAGACCCTGGCTGCAGCCAATTGGGAAAGCATCGGCGCCTTGGCCAAAGACCTTCAGTCCTGCTGGCGGGAACGGCGTCAGGTCTTTGTCTGCGGCAATGGCGGCAGCGCCGCCAACGCTTTGCACATCGCCAACGATCTGCTCTATGGCATCGCCAAGAAGGAAGGGCGAGGCCTCCGCATCCAGGCGTTGCCGGCCAACGTCTCGGTCCTCACTTGCCTGGCCAACGACGACGGTTACCAAAATATCTTTTCGGGGCAGCTGGCGAGCTTGGCCAATCCCGGCGATCTTCTGATCGTATTGTCGGGAAGCGGCAACTCACCGAATATTCTCTCGGCTCTCGACGAGGCTCGACGCATAGGAATGCGCAGTTGGGCGATTCTCGGTTTTTCGGGTGGAAAAGCCAAACAATCGGCGGATCATGCGCTCCATTTCGCCGTAAACGACATGCAGATTTCCGAAGATCTGCAACTCGTCGTCGGGCATATGCTCATGCAATGGCTCCGAGATCAGGGCTGTGGCGAGTAACCCGTTCCGGTAACCGCATTTATGGGCGTCACGATAAGGTTTGTTTAACGATCAAGATCTTAAACTGTTACAGCACTCAAATTCAGTGAACGATTTTTGCGACGACGAACGCCGTCAGGTCGCATTTGAGGGTAGATGCTCGCATGGTCAAATGCGTTGTCACAGGTGGAGCGGGCTTCATCGGTAGCCATCTTGTCGAACAGCTTCTCCCCATGGGGGGAGACGTCGTTGTTATCGACAACTTCTCCACCGGCCGTATTGAAAATTTAGCGGCGTTCTCAAGCCATCCCCAACTCACGGTCCATGAAGCGGACATCGTCGAAAGCGACCTTTCGCCTTATTTTAAAGATGCCGATTGGGTCTTTCATTTGGCGGCCCTGGCCGACATCGTCCCTTCGATTCAAAAGCCGGGTCCTTACCATCGCGCGAATGTCGATGGCACTCTGGCGGTGCTGGAGGCGGCCCGTGCCGCCGGCGTCAAGCGCTTCATCTACGCCGCGTCCTCCTCCTGCTACGGGATCCCAGACGTTTACCCGACGCCGGAAACGGCGGAAATCAGACCGATGTATCCCTATGCCCTGACCAAATGGGTGGGCGAAAGTTATGTGATGCATTGGGCCAAGACCTACGGCCTCCCAGCCACGTCCTTGCGCCTGTTCAACGTCTACGGCCCCCGCTCCCGCACGTCCGGGACCTATGGCGCGGTCTTCGGCGTGTTCCTCGCCCAGAAACTTGCAGGGCACCCTTACACGGTTGTCGGAGATGGAACGCAAACGCGAGACTTCACATTCGTCAGTGACGTCGCCAGAGCCTTCGTCGCCGCGGCGCAGAGCGACGTCGTCGGCCTGCCGATGAACGTCGGGTCCGACAACACTTATAGTGTCAACCGGTTGGTGGAATTGCTGGGTGGCGATGTCACCTACATCCCCAAACGCCCGGGGGAACCGGCCTGCACGTTCGCCGATACCTCACGAATCCAGAGTCGGCTCGACTGGCGTCCGCGGATAACTCTCGAAGAAGGCGTGGAACGCCTCTTGGGGACTATCGACTATTGGAAAGAGGCTCCATTATGGACGGTGGAAAAAATTGGAGAAGCAACCCGGGACTGGTTCAAATACCTGGGGCGTGGCGCATGACCGCAAACAACAAACTCGTGGGTTTGGCTGACATCGCCCAAACGGCCGCCCTTCTGAAAGACCAGGGCAAGAGGGTCGTACTGGCGCACGGGGTTTTCGACCTCGTCCATCTGGGACATCTCCGCCACCTCCAGGAAGCGCGTGAAACCGGCGATTTCCTGGTCGTTTCGGTGACCGCCGACGCCCATGTCAACAAAGGTCCCGGCCGCCCGGTCTTCCCCGCCGAGGCACGCGCGGAAATGCTGGCCGCCCTGTCGACCGTCGATGCCGTGGTGATCAGTCACGCCGCCACAGCCATCCCCGTCATCGAAGCGCTCAAACCCAGCATCTATGTCAAAGGGATGGAATACGCCGACGCCGAAAAAGACGTCACCGGCATGATCGCCGAAGAGCAACGCGCGGTCGAAGCCAATGGCGGCACCATCCATTTCACCGATGACGTTGTTTTTTCCTCATCGTCATTAATGAACCATTATTTCGACATCTATGACCCGGCGCTGCGCGATTATCTTCTGACTTGCCGTCAAAAGGGCATGCTGCCCCGCATTATCAATGCTATCGAAAGCCTGGCGGGACTCAAGGTTCTTCTGGTTGGCGACACCATCGTCGATGAATACCAATACGTCACCCCCTTGGGAAAATCTCCTAAGGAAAACATGATCGCAACGCGTTTCTCCGAACGTGAAGTGTTCGCTGGCGGTATCATTGCCGCAGCCAATCACGTTGCAGGCCTCTGCGCCGAGGTCGAAGTGCTGACCTGTCTGGGCAAGGGCGATCCTCACGAAAAATTGATCCGCCAAGCCCTCGCCCCCAATGTCAAACTGAACGCCATCATGCGATGCGGCGTGCCAACCACCCGCAAATGTCGGTTCGTGGACTCCGGCTATTATCGCAAGCTGTTTGAGACCTATTATTTCGACGACAGCGCTTTGCCCGCGCAATTGCAGAGCAAATTCGACTCGATGGTCGCTGCCAAGGCCAAGGATTACGACCTGGTCATCGTCACCGATTTTGGCCACGGCCTGATCGCCCCCTCGACGATCGCCGCCATCGAACAGAATGCCCGCTTCATGGCGGTCAACGCGCAGAGCAATTCGGCCAATCACGGTTACAATCTGATTACCAAATACCGCCGTGCCGACTATGTCTGCATCGATGCTCCAGAGGCCCGCCTCGCCGTCTCCGACAAAGATGGGGATTTGGAATCCGTCATCCGCGATAAATTGGCCACGCGCATCGATTGCCCGCACATCGTCGTCACCCATGGCAAGAATGGATGCATCACCTTTGGCCGGAATCAAGGTTTTCAATATATCCCGGCCTTCACGAAGACGGTGGTCGACACCGTCGGCGCCGGTGATGCGTTTCTTGCCGTCACCTCACCCTTGGTCGCCGCTGGGTGCCCACTCGACCTCGTCGGCTTCGTCGGCAACGCCGTCGGCGCCATCAAAGTCGGAATTGTCGGTCATCGACGCTCGGTGGAAAAGGCGCAAATCGTCAAGTCCGTCACCGCATTGTTGAAATAACCGCGCGCATCGGCGTCAAAGACTGGCCAACGCGGAGAAAGGATGTCCCATGAGCGGAAAAACCTGGCATGTGCTGGTAACCGGCGGCGCCGGCTATGTCGGCGCAGCATTGGTGCCAAAACTGTTGGCCGACGGCCATACAGTCACCGTCCTTGATCTCTACATTTACGGCGAGGACGTTCTGTCTTCCGTTCGCGGCCATCCTCGGCTTATCGAAGTAAAAGGGGACTTGCGCGATGCAGCGGTCGTCGACCGAGCCCTGCAAGGCTGCGATGCCGTCATCCATCTGGCCTGTATTTCCAACGACCCCTCTTTCGAATTGAATCCGGAATTGGGAAAATCAATCAATCTCGATGCTTTCCGTCCTCTCGTGCATGCCGCCAAACGGGCGGACGTCCACCGCTTCGTCTACGCCTCCTCCTCTTCCGTCTATGGCATCAAGGAGGGCGTTGAGGTCACGGAAGACCTATCGCTCGAACCATTGACCGACTATTCCCGCTTCAAAGCGGATTGCGAACATATCCTCGCGGAAGAACGCCAACCCGGATTCGTCACCTTGACCGTCCGTCCGGCCACGGTGTGCGGCTACTCTCCCCGCCAGCGGTTGGACGTTATCGTCAACATTTTGACCAACCATGCCGTTAACACCGGCCGCGTCAAGGTCATGGGAGGCGATCAAAAACGTCCGAATATCCACATTGACGACATGTGCCGTTTCTATCTGCAAGCGTTGCAGTGGAATGACGAGCAGATTGACGGACGCGTCTACAATGTGGGCGAAAAAAATCATACCGTCAGCGAATTGGCGGAAATGGCAAGAACAACGGTCGGAAGCGCCTTGGGGCGCGAAGTCGGTATCGACGTACTGCCGACCAACGACCCACGCTCCTACCATGTGTCATCCGAGCGCATTTTGCGCGATCTCGGCTTCGCCCCCGAACACACCATCCGCAATGCGATGGAGGATCTTCTCACCGCGCTCACGACGGGAAAGCTGAAAGATCCGATGAACAATCCGATGTATTACAACATTAAGCGCATGCAGCAATTGCAATTGCGCTGAACTGAGCTGGAGGCTCTTTTGCGCATCGGCATTGATTTCGACAACACGCTGGCCGGCTATGACCATCTGTTCTTGGCTGTCGGCAAGGAGTGGGAATTGGTGCCGAACGCCTTCGTCGGCGGCAAACGGGCTATCCGCGACGCGGTGCGCCGTCTCGATGATGGAGAGCAATGGTGGATGCGGTTACAGGCCGAAGTCTATGGTGCTCGCATGGTCGAGGCGGTCTTGATCGACGGCGCCCAGGAATTTCTGCGGTCATGCCGGAAAAACGATGTGGCGGTGGCGGTGATCAGTCATAAGACACGGCACGCTGCCGCCGATCCGGACGGCATCAACTTGCACCAGGCCAGCCTGGCGTGGATGGCGAATCATGGTTTTTTCAGCGCTGAAGGGTTCGCTCTGGCGCCCGACCAGGTCTTTTTCGAGCCAACGCGTGAACGCAAATGCCTTCGCATCGGGGCCCTCGGCTGTCACCACTTCATCGATGATCTCGAAGAGGTCTTTCGCGACCCCGCTTTTCCCGATGGCGTCGGCCGATTTCTTCTCGACCTCGGCGAGGCGAAGCCGCAAGGGCCATTCACCGTCCATCCGAGTTGGAAGGCCGTTCACGATGCCGTCTTCGCCTTTGTCTGAGCAAGACGCCGCTGAGACCGCCGCGATCCGACTCGCGCCCTCGCGACCGCGGAGCGTGACGCCGCGAAATGGCGGGGGCAACAACCGGCTTTACCGAATCGACACCATCGATGACCGTCGTTTCGCCCTGAAATGGTATCCCCGGTCCGCGACGGATCCTCGCGACCGTCTGGGCGCCGAGTGGGGCGCCGTGGCATTCCTTGAACGCCACGGCGTCAAAGAGGTGCCTCGCGGCATCGCCTTCGACGTTTCGTCCAACTTCGCCTTATACGAATGGATCGATGGCGACGTCGTCGCCTCTCCTCAGGATAACGATGTGCAGGCAATGATCGCCTTTGCTGCGAAACTTCACGAACTCCGCCGCACCAGCGGCGCAGAAACGCTGCCGCAAGCAAGCGAGGCCTGTCTATCCGCGGAGACTATCCTGACCCAGGTAGACCGCCGTCTGGCGCGGTTAACCGAAGTCGCGGAAGATGAGCCGGCGTTGGCGCAATTTCTTCATCACGAATTCACGCCCCGATGCCGTCATGCCGAGGCTTGGGCTCGTCATGGATATAACCTGCTTGGCTGGCGTTTTGATCGTCCACTACCGTCCGAGCTGATGACTCTCAGCCCCTCCGACTTCGGGTTCCACAATGCCTTGCGTCGCGCCGACGGATCGATCGCTTTCATCGACTTCGAATATTTCGGCTGGGACGATCCGGCAAAACTGACGGCGGACTTCCAACAACACCCTGGCATGTCTCTTCCCGCCCCCCTTGCCGAGGCCTTCCGAACTGCAGCAATCCGGCTCTATGAGCAAGATGAGACCTTCCGCGATCGGTTGCGACTGACCGAACCACTTTATGTTTTGCGCTGGTGCATGATTTTGCTGAACGAATTCCTGCCGGAACGATGGGAAGCGCGTGCTTTTGCCGGACAACAGAACGACCGCGTTCAAGCCATGCGGACCCAACTCGCCAAAGCCCGCCGACACTTGGCGCGACTTTCCTCTCAGGTCATGGATTTCCCCGAATGACAAATTTCACCCCCACGACTCCACCACTCGACGCCAGATCGTTGACGTTGCGCCGACGCGTCGTCGAAGCGCTGGAGGGCGGTGGCCGGGGACATATCGGATCGACCATGTCGCTCATCGAGATCCTGCGCGTTCTCTATGACGACGTGATGCATTACCGCCCCGATGAACCGTCATGGCCCAACCGGGACCGGTTCATTTTGTCGAAAGGTCATGGCTGCCTGGCGCAATATGCGCTCCTGGCGGACAAAGGCTTTTTCCCAGCAAGCGAACTGACACGCTTTTGCCGGCGCGACAGCTTCCTCGGCGGCCATCCCGAAGCCGGCAAGATTCCCGGCGTGGAAGCCTCGACCGGAGCCCTGGGGCATGGCCTGCCGATCGCCGTCGGCATGGCCTTGGCGGCACGCATCAAGAAAGACGAGCATCGGATCTTTGTCGTCATGGGGGATGGGGAAACCAACGAAGGCTCGGTCTGGGAAGCCGCTTTGTGCGCCGGCAAACATGGCTTGTCCAAGCTGGTTGTCATGGTCGATTACAATAAGCTCCAGTCCTACGGACCGACATGCGACGTCCAGGACATGGAACCCTTCCTCGACAAGTGGCGCGCCTTCAACTTTGCCGCCACGGAAGTGGATGGCCATAACGTATCGGCATTGCGCCGCTTGCTGACCTCGATGCCCCTCGCCCCCGATCGCCCGAGCGCCATCATCTGCCATACGGTAAAAGGAAAAGGCATTCCTTTTACCGAAGGCCGCGCCGACTGGCATCACAAATCGCGGTTAACGCCCGACGAAATCGCCGCCATGTTCGATGCCGTAGGAGGCCGCTAAGATGCGCAAGATCGCTCTCGACATGGTTCATGAATTGGCGAAGAAAGACCCGCGCGTCATCTTTCTCGGCTCTGATCTCGGTGCCGGCACCCTTGATAAGATGCGCCAGGAATTCCCAGAGCGCTTTTATATGGAGGGGATCTGCGAGGCCAATTTCGTCGGCATGGCCGCCGGACTGGCTATGGAAGGATTTATTCCCTATCTGAACACCATCGCGCCTTTCTTCACCCGCCGGGCCTTTGAACAGATCGCCATCGACTTGTGCCTGCACAAATTACCGGTACGCCTGATCTCCAGCGGTGGCGGAGTCGTCTATGCTCCTTTAGGGCCGACACATTTGGCCATTGAAGACATTGCCGTCATGCGCGCCCTGCCCAATATGACCGTCGTGGCGGTGAGCGACGCCGACGAAATGCGCCGCCTCATGGAGCAGACCTTGGATTGGCCGGGTCCAATCTATATACGCCTGGCCAAAGGAGGCGACCCCATTGTCTCAGACGCAAAGCGCGGCTTTACCATCGGCAAGGCAATCACGGTCCGCGAGCCCTCGGATATTTTACTGCTCACCACGGGCGTCATGCTGGGACGCGCCGTGGAGGCCGCCGATTCTCTCGCCTCGGAAGGAACGGAATGTGGAATCGTGCATCTGCACACGATTAAACCTTTGGATAGCGCTGCCGTCTTGAAAGCCGCGGCGAAAGCCCGTCTCGTCGTGACCATCGAAGAGCACATTCGCTCCGGCGGTCTGGGCAGCGCCGTGCTCGAGACACTGGCCGACGGACTCCCCAGCTTGCTTCCCCCTGTGCTGCGTCTGGGTCTGCCGGATGCCTTTCCCAAGGAGTATGGTTCGCAGGAAACGATGTTCGATAGTTTTGGCCTGACGCCGCCACAGATCGCCGACGCCATCCGACATGCCCTGGTTCGAGCCTGACGATCATGGACAACGCCCCCCTTGGGCCATGGTCATGTCTCCCCGAAGACGAGGCCAAACTCTGTGCACGGTTCATGGCCGAGGGACATGTTGTTTTTTCCGTCTCCGACCTCGCTTGCTTGAAGGCCTTGCGCGATCGTGCCGCCACATTGGCGGCGGCCCATCTCGGCATCCCGGTCGGTAAAGACGCCGGCACATTCCTCGACAGCATTCATCGTCACATCGACCCCGCGCGACTCAACGCGCTGCGTCTCCATGTCATTCGGGGGCTCAATGACGCGCCTCATGCCCATCAACAGTACCATGCCTTGGGTCGCGGCATCCTTGAGACGATCGCCGGCAATGAACTGGCGATGCAACGGCGCCTGAACCTCAGCATCCAATTGCCCGATGACGATTCGTCGCTGCTGCCGGTTCATGCCGATGTCTGGTCGGGGGATTCTCCCTTTGAGGTGGTGTTGTGGGTGCCGCTGGTCGATTGCCACGCCACCAAATCGATGTATCTGCTGCCACCGGACGCAAACACCAAAATGCAAGCGCGGCTAGCCGAATTTGCCGGACGCAGCAGCGAGGATTTGTATCAGGCCATCGCCGATCGCGTGAGCTTTCTCGATGTCCCTTACGGAAAGGCTCTCCTTTTTTCGCAAAATCTCATGCATGGCAACCGGATCAATCGAGAGACAACCACCCGTTGGTCGATCAATTGCCGGTTCAAGGCGCTTCTTGCGCCGTTCGGGGACAAGCGCCTGGGCGAGTTCTTCGAACCATTGGTGATCCGCCCGGTCACCCGTCTTGGCATGCAATACACTCTGCCGCGAGGCCTCGATGAATAGCCCCAAATCCGAATGCCAGGGATATCGCGGCTATATCACCAGTCGGCCGTTTTTCGGCGAGCGCGCCCCCCAGCATGTGCAAAATTTGGTGATTCGGGATTATTGCACCCGCCGAGACCTGCGTTACCTGCTGAGCGCCACGGAATATGTCATGGATGGCAGCACCATGATTCTGGAAGAGATTCTCGGCGACCTCCCCAACATTGATGGCATCGTGCTCTACAGCATCTTTCAACTGCCGATACGACCGGACCATCGACGCTCGGTCTATGAGCGCGTTTTTGCGTCAGGGTGCAGCCTGCACGGCGCTGTCGAAGACTTTCCCATATTCACTGCCGATGATGTCCGCCGCGTCGAGGATCTCTGGCTGACACGCCAATTCTTCGAACGGACGGGTAAGGAGGGCTGACGGATGGCCACGCTCTACAGCAATCTCAAGTTCCTACAGTACGCCGAACATATCGAAGCGCTGCGTCAAAAGCGTATCGTCGCCCCTGTGCATATCCGCATCAAGCCGATCAATCGCTGCAACCATTCCTGCTGGTACTGCGCCTATCGCGCCACCGATCTCCAACTCGGCGAGGGAATGGACCTCCACGATAAGATTCCCGATGCGAAAATGTTCGAGATCGTCGATGACATCATCGCCATGCGGGTCAAAGCCGTCACCTTTTCGGGTGGAGGAGAACCCCTTCTTTACAAGCCGCTTCCCTCTGTCGTGGAAAAGCTGGGCGAGAACGGCGTGAAAGTCGCCTCTCTGACCAACGGTTCCAATCTGCAAGGTGCCGTTGCCGACGCCTTCGCCCGCTGGGGAACCTGGATCCGGGTGTCCTTGGACAGTTGGGATGACGACAGCTATGCGAAGGCCAGGGATATCCCCATCGGCCAATTTGGAAAACTCATCGACAATATGCGCGCCTTCGTCGCGCGCGCCAGGCAATGCGTCCTGGGCGTCAGCTTCATCATCGGACGCGACAACAGCGACCATATCTTCGATATTTGCGCCTTGCTGAAGGATGTCGGCGTCAACCACGTCAAGCTCTCGGGCGCCGTGGTCGCCAACGATCTGCACGCCAATAACCTCTATCACTGCGAAATCATGCCGCTGGTCGCCGAGCAAATCCGCCGCGCCAAGGCAGACCTGGCCGACGAGCGCTTCGCCATCCTCGATCACTATCATGAGTTGGACGAATTGTTCGCCAAGACCTACAGCTCTTGCCCATTCCTACAATTCTTGACGGTCATCGGCGCCGACTGTTCGGTTTATACCTGCCAAGACAAGGCCTACACTGTGTCCGGCCTGCTCGGCAGCATCCGCGACCGCTCCTTCAGGGATTTCTGGTTTTCGGAAGAAAATCGGCAGAAACTCGCTTCCATCGATCCCTCGCAAATCTGCGGGCATCACTGCGTGACACACGCCAAGAATTTGGCGATCAACGAAGTCTTGGCGCTTGACCGCGATCATGCTTGTTTCGTTTGACGGCGCGAACGAAAAACGCTCTCTCGTCGAAACGCTTGATGGATCAACTCCCGAAGAAAATATCGATCGTCCCCTTTTCCAATAGCCCAGGTGCCCCCGTCATGCCCGAGATCAACTTTCTCGCCAAATATCAGAAAGCAACGCAACGCGACTATATCGGCCGCGTCGTTGAGCATGATAAGGCGGAATGTGCCCGCGTCGCCAAACAGTGGGGCTACGATTACTGGGACGGGGATCGTCGGTTCGGCTATGGCGGATA
>Ga0209415_10004018_pt1 | contig 27127 bp, 24 predicted proteins | sample PeaSoiSIISIP2007_FD_187696 | JGI IMG/M metagenome (GOLD analysis project Ga0209415, IMG submission 187696) | Peat soil microbial communities from Weissenstadt, Germany - SII-SIP-2007 (SPAdes) (version 2) | ecosystem: Environmental > Terrestrial > Soil > Wetlands > Peat | place: Germany... | reverse complement strand
TTAGCCTGTGGCTCGAGCCGTATCTACCGCCGGAAGCTACTGCGGCGCTATTGCTATTTCTCCCGGTAGCTTTTTTTGAGCCGCTACAGCGTCTTGTAGGAAGGATCTTGCGCCGAGCTGCTCAGACGGAGATGGACCGGGTTCACCGTATGATGGGGCCGATTCAAGAGACAGCGCGGCTGGGAAATTTGCAGAGGCTGAGAGAATTCATTGAGAAGTGGATCGGCGAACAATTGCTGTTGGCTGAAGTGAGATTGCTTTTGGATGGGGATGAGAAGGTTGACAGAGGAATACGAGGGTCCGAGGAGGTGTTCCCTATCTTGCAATCAGGCCGGAGCGTTGGATCGCTACGAGTAAGACCGTATGGGGCGATGCTTTCGGGTGAGACTTTCGCGGCGTTGGAGTTTTTGTGCGAGCAGTTGCCCGGGACGCTGGACTTGTGCCGGTTGATTGAAGAGAAGCTGCGGCTGGAGAGGGAACTAGCGGAGAGAGAGAGGTTGGCGGTGCTAGGGCAGATGGCGGCCAGCATTTCGCATAACTTGAAGAACCCGCTGGGGTCGATCAAAACGATTTTACAGGTGCAGTTGGAGAGCGCGGAACTGCCGGAATCGATTCGCGGCGAGACGAAAATGGTGTTGGAAGAGATTGGGAGGTTGTCGTCGAAACTGAATCAATTGCTGCAATTCAGCCGGCCGGCGATTCGTGGTGGGGTTGTTGCGGCGACGTGCGACGCGCGCGTAGTGGCGGAGGAGGTTAGCGGGGTTTTGCGGCATGAGGCCGAGAGGCGCGGAGTGGAGCTTCAGGTCAAGACGGAATCGGGCGGCGCAAAGATTGCGGCAAGTGCGGAAGCGGTCAGCGAGATATTGTCGAACCTGGTGGTGAATGCTTTGGAGGCGACATCGCGCGGGGGCCGTGTGAAGGTAAGCGGCTCGGCGAACGGCGACGGATTTCTATTTGTTGTGGAAGACGACGGGCCGGGCGTTCCAGAGAGTATGCGCGAGAAAATCCTGCAGCCATTTTTTACGACGAAGACGCAGGGGACGGGACTGGGACTGGCGATTGTGGCGAGACGAGTTGCGGAGTTTGGCGGAGAGTTGGATTGGGAAAGCCTGATGAAGGATGGGCGAGGGACGCGATTTCGAGTGAATTTGCCCATGCAGAGTTGAATTTCGCGACCGCGGATCGGGTTTGTTAACGCAGAGTTCGTAGAGGTCACAGAGTCGCGGAGAAGAGTTGGATGAAAACGATATTGATTGTGGATGATGAGCCGGCGGCGCGCTATGGATTGCGGCGGGCGCTGGAGGCGAAGTACCGGATAGCAGAAGCGGATTCGGCGGAGGCGGCGCGCGGTGCCTTGAACACGGAGCAGCCAGATCTGGTTTTGCTGGATGTGGTATTGCCGGGGCAAAGCGGGTTGGAGTTTTTGCAGTGGATGCGCGAGCAGGGGAGCGAGCTGCCGGTGTTGATGGTCTCGGCGCTGGATACGGCGAAGACTGCGGTGGAGGCGTTGCAGTTGGGCGCTGCGGATTATTTAGTGAAGGGATTTGAACTGGAGGAGTTGCGGCAGCGCGTGGCGAATCTTTTGAAATTGGCGACGCTGGAAAAAGAGAATTATTCGTTGCGAAGGCGGATGGCGACCGAGGGTCAGTTTGGGCAGATGATTGGGCGGACCGCGGAAATGCGGCGAACGTTTGAGATGGCGGATCGCGTGGCGCCGGCGGACTCAACCGTGTTGATTCTCGGCGAAAGCGGTACGGGAAAAGATTTGATGGCGCAGGAGATTCACGCGCGGTCGCCACGCGCGGGAAAAGCGTATGTAGCGGTCAACTGCGCGGCGTTGCCGGAGACTTTGATCGAATCGGAATTGTTCGGATATGAGCGCGGAGCGTTTACGGGAGCGGCGCAGCAGAAAAAAGGGAAGTTTGAGCTGGCGTCGGGCGGGACTTTGTTTTTGGATGAGATTGGGGATATGAACCCGGTGACGCAGGCGAAAGTCTTGCGGGCGCTGGAGAATCGGACGATCGAGCGACTCGGCGGAACGCAGCCGATTCCGGTGGATGTGCGAGTGATTAGTGCAACGCATCGGAATCTGGCGGCGGAGATTCGGGCAGGAAAATTTAGAGAAGATTTGTTTTACAGATTACGGGTGGTGACGATTGAGTTGCCGCCTTTGCGCGCGCATAAGGCGGATATTCCAGTGTTGGCGGAGGCGTTTTTGCAGATGCACGCAGCGCGGCTTGGGCGCACGGCGCGTCTGACGCGGGAGGCGTTGGCAGCGATCGAGCGGTACGATTGGCCGGGAAATGTGCGGGAGCTGAAGAACGCACTGGAGCGGAGTTTGGTGTTGTGTCGAGGAGAAGAGATCGGTGTGGAGGATTTGCCGCAGGAAGTGGTGACCGGGGAGGCGGCGCCACACAAGAAGTCAGATGGAGCCAGCGAGAATGGATTTGGCGAGAAGGATTTTCGCGAGGCGAAGCGGAAGTTCGAAGTGGCGTATCTGACGAAACAATTGGCAGAGCATCGGTGGAATGTTTCGCGGACGGCGGCGACGATTGGGCTGCACCGGCAGAGTTTGCAGGAGAAATTGCGGGAGTTGGGCATTCGGCGGCCGGGGCGGGAGCCCGCTGAGGAAGAATGAAGAAGAGCGCCCGATCTAGTTTGCAAAGTTTCGTCCCCGCTAGAGGTTATGTGCTTGCGGGCGGAAGGAGCAGCCGCTTCGGCAGCGACAAAGCCTTGGCCGAAATTGACGGCAAGCCAATGTTAGTTCGAACATGCGGGATGTTTAAAGAGTGTCCGCTTCCCTACGCTCCAACGGTGGTGGGAGACCCGTTGAAGTATGGAACTCTCGCTGAGCGCTGCGTTCCGGACCAGTGGCCAGGCGAAGGTCCGCTGGCAGGGATTCTTACTGCACTGAAAGAATCCGCGAACTGCGACTTCGAAATTAGAATGAATATCATTTTGGGCTGCGATATGCCGTTTATGACGACGCTGTGGGTGCTCGAACTGCTTGGGAGGGGCATGAGGAGCAAAGCGGATGTTGTGGTTCCACGTTCAGCGGCGGGCCTGGAGCCGCTATGCACGGTTTGGCGCACGGATGCGTTGCCGACGTTACTGGAGGCATTTGAACGCGGGGTGCGCAAGGTGACGGAGGGCATCGCACTCCTTAAGTCGGAAGTTCTTGACGAGCGGGACTGGAAACGATTTGATAGCGCAGGCCGCCTTTTCTGGAACATGAATACGGCAGCGGATTACGAAGAAGCGCGCAGAATTGTGGAAGCTGGCCAGGGCTGACGGACGCAAGGAATGACGAATACAAACGACATCAGTCGCGGTGTGAAGGCGATGGAGACGGGCGGGGCGCTTGGGTTGCCGTCGTCCAAGGAATCCAACTCAGGCGGAGCGGAGCAGCAGGCTAAAAACTTTTTTGAATTTCGCGACGTAAACAAATCGTTCGACGACAATTATGTGCTGAAAAATGTCACTTTCCACGTCAAACGTGGCGAGACGTGCGTGATCATGGGCCGCAGCGGCGTAGGAAAATCCGTTTCTCTGAAGCACATCATGGGATTCATGAAGGCGGATTCCGGACACATTTTTGTGGATGGGCAAGACGTTACGGATTTCACCGAGCAGCAATTCGAAGAAGTGCGGCGGAAAGTGACGATGGTGTTTCAGTCGGGAGCGCTGTTCGATTCGCTCACCGTCGCCGAAAACATCGCGTTTCCACTGGAAAAACAGCCCGGCCTGGAAGACGAAGATGTCGACGCGTACGTGGATAAATTGGCGAATATGCTGGAGGTCGAGGGAGTTCTCGACAAGTTGCCGAGCGAGTTATCGACGGGGATGAAGCGCGCGGTAGCCATGGCTCGCGCGTTCGCGCAAAATCCCGACGCGATACTTTTTGACGAGCCGACCACCATGGTCGACCCCATCATGGCGGGGCACATGGGCGACCTCATCCTTCGACTCAAGGAAGCGTTTCACCGCACGTCGATTGTGGTAACGCACGACACGCATCTTGCGAAGAAACTCGCCGACACCGTGGTGTTTCTGCAGGAGGGCCGCGTCGCGTTTTTCGGGCCGTGGGATGATTTTGAGAATTCAAAGGATCCGTTTCTCCACAACTTCCGCATGCAGGATGCGTTAATTCCCGCGCTGGACGTGACTCTGTGAGCGAGGCGGCGCGTAGATGAAGCGCCGGAATTTTCTGAAGGGAATGGCCGCTGCGCCGCTGCTGGCCTCGGGCGCGGCGTTTCCTGTACAAAAAGGTGTCCTCGTCAACGATGTGCAGACCGGGCTGAATCCGACCTGGGTCGCCAGTATTTCCCGGCCAACATCGGTCGGAGAGATTCAAAGCCTCGTCAAAGATTGCGCCAAACACAACCGAGTTCTATCAGTTTCTGGCAGCCGTCATGCGGCGGGAGGCCAGCAGTTCGCCACAGACTCAATCCTTTTGGATATGCGCGCGATGAATCGCGTGATTGGATTGGACGAGAATACCGGCGTGTTGCACGTCGAGGCCGGTATCGAGTGGCCGGAGCTAATCCAGGGCTACACCGCGCTACAAAAAGAAAATGTGCGCTGGGGAATTCGTCAAAAGCAGGGCGGAGCCGACCGGATGAGCATTGGCGGCGCGCTTTCCGCTAACGCGCACGGCCACAGCCTTGGTGCGCCACCGATCATCGGCGACGTGGAATGGATTGAAATTGTCACTTCGGATGGATCGGTGAAAAAATGCAGCAGAAAGGAAAACCCGGAGCTTTTTTCACTGGCGGTGGGCGGCTACGGACTTTTTGGGATCATCACGCGTGTTGGATTGCGGCTTGTTCCGCGTCGCAGGGTTCGGCGTCACGTCGAGGCGCGCACCACGGCGGAGTTAATCGCGCTGGTCGAGGGGCGCACGGCGGTGGGCGCACCGTACGGCTATTTCCAATACTCCATCGACGAAACGTCTCCAGATTTTCTGCGCACAGGAATTCTCACGACCTACGAGATTGTTCCGCCGGAAACGGCCATGGGAACAGAGAGCGCGGATATCGACTCGAAACTGCTGGTTGCATTGCTTGAGATTGCCCATCGCGATCGCGGGTCGGCGTACCGCCGTTATGCAAAGCTGGAGCTTGCCAAGGACGGCAACGTGGAATGGTCGGATCTGCATCAGCTGAGCAGCTATTCCGCGGGATATCATCAGGAAATCGAAAAGCGGATGGGCGCGGATTTTGCCGGAACGGATCTAATCCTGGAAGTGTATGTGCCGCGAAACGAACTGATTTCGTTGTTGGAAGAAGCGCGCCGCATCCTTCTGGCGGCCGGGACGCCGTTGATTTACGGAACGGTGCGGTTTACCGAGCAGGACAAGGATTCCTTTCTTGCCTGGGCAAAAAAGCGCTACGCCTGCGTTATTTTCTCTCCGCATACTTCCGGAGAAACACAAGCTCTCAAGAAAACGGGCGAGGTCTGCCGGCAAATTATTCGCGCGGCGAACAAACGGGGCGGGAGTTTTTATCTCACCTATAACCGCTTCGCCACCCGGGATGAATTGGCTTCTGCGTATCCACAATTTCCAGAGTTTCTTAATTTAAAGAAGCAATATGACCCGCGCGAAATTTTCCAGAGCGATTGGTACAAATACTATAAGGGCTTGTACGCGTAAGGCGGCGAGAGTGAAAGTGAAATGCAGGGGGACGTGGGCGTGACCCAGAACAGCAACTCGGAATCGAATCCGATCCAGCAGATGCCCAAGGCCATGGGATTTTGGGACGTCTTATTGTTCAATATCGCCACCGTCCTGGGACCGCGTTGGGTTGCTGCCGCCGCGCACAATGGAACGTCTTCCATCAGTTTGTGGGTGATTGCCGCGGTACTGTTTTTCATCCCGTCCGCCATGGTGATCAACGAGCTATCGTCGCGCTTTCCCGAAGAAGGCGGCCTCTACGTTTGGACCAAGGAAGCTTTCGGCGATTTTCACGGGTTTGTGGCCGGGTGGAACTATTGGGCTTACACCGTTTTTTATTTTCCCGGGTTGTTGCTGGCGAGCGCGGCGATGAGCGCGTACATCGTTGGAGAAAACGGCGCAGCACTTTCCCAGGACCGTACCTTTTTGCTCTGGGTTTCCCTGGGATTGCTTGCGGTAGCGGTTGGGCTGAACATCATCGGCTTGAACATCGGCAAGTGGCTGCAGAATGCGGGCGGCGTGGCGACGTATCTGCCATTGATGACACTCGTTGTGGTCGCCGCGATTATCGCAATGAGGCATGGCGCGGTGACGCATTTCACGCGGCAGAACATTTTGCCGACATGGAATTGGGACACCGTAAATTTTTGGTCGCAGATTGCGTTCGCGTTCAGCGGGCTCGAGTTGGTCTCTGCCATGAGCCAGGAAGTTCGGAACCCGCGGCGCACACTGCCGCGCGCGCTATACGCCGCCGCCGTGTTGATTGCGGCAATGTACATCCTGGCGACGATGGCGGTGCTCGTGCTCGTGCAGGCCGGAGAAGTTTCGGCGACGAGCGGAGTGTTTCACGCCATAACGGTTGGCTCGATTGCGCTGCGCATCGGATTTTTGGGCATTGTCGCCGCCATTGTTGTGACCGTCGGAAATGCGGGCGGCGTCGGCAGCACAGTTGCCGGGGTCGCGCGCGTGCCGTTTGTCGTGGGAATCGACCGCTATTTGCCGCAGGCGTTTGGCAAGATTCATCCGCGGTGGAAGACGCCCTACGTCGCGATTCTTGTGCAGGCAATCTTGTCGTGCGCGATTCTACTGGGTAGCCAGATCAACGAGACGACGCGCGGCGCGTACCAGTTTCTTGTAGATGCCACGATCATTCTTTACTTTATTCCGTTCCTCTACATGTTTGCGGCGGCGATTCGGCTGTATTCGCGCAAAGACCGGTCGGAAAATCCGGAAGCGATTCTGATTCCGGGCGGTAAGCTCGGCGTGTGGGCCATTTCAGGTACGGGATTTATGATTGTGCTCATCGGCATTTTCGTTTCGCTGGTTCCGCCGGGAGATTCGGCCAATAAATTGGGGTTTGAGCTGAAACTAGTTGGGGGCACCGTCGCCACGATTGTGATCGGTTTGGTCCTCTATTGGCGCGGGGTGCGTGCCAAGGCGAGGGAAGCGTTGCGCTGAGTGTCGAGAAATCTCTGAATCAATAGACCGACCACATTCCGGGCGTAGCGAATTCAACAAGATTGCTGTCCGGATCGCGGAAATAGATGCTGGTGCCGCCGCGTGGCCACGTCACACGGCCTTCCACTGCGACGCGATGTTCGACTAGCTGTTTTTCCCAAGCAGGCAACTCTGCCGCCGGAATAGCGAAGGCGAAGTGATTTTGTCCAGTGCCGTTGTGAGGCGGAATCACGCCTGAGGGAGTGTGAACCGGCTTTGCGGTAGCGCCTCGCTTGAAGAGTAGCAATACGTCTTTGCCGGCCACGTTGTAAGCACGAAATCGGTCGTCGCCCGCTATCCGGCCCAGTCCGATGACTTGCTCATAAAATTTTGACGCGCGTTCGATATCTTCGACATAGATCGCGGTTTCGACGACGCCGGTCAGCGAGGGCACGATTGCCTCCGAAAGTGCTAGAAGCCTTCTTCAAGCAATCTTGGCAGGGTGATGGAGGAGGCGGATGTAGCGAGACTCCGCGCTTCGAGATAGCGCTCTACGTATTTGCCGAGCACATCGCCTTCGAGGTTCACCGCGTCGTCGGTCTTGCGGTTGCGGATGTTGGTGTGCTCGTAAGTATAGGGAATTATGGCGACTTCAGCGACGCGTGTGCTTTTATTCCATCGCGCGACGGTCAGGCTTATGCCATCAAAGGTGATCGATCCTTTCGGTACGACGTAGCGCGCGAAGTCCTCAGGCACCTCGACTCCAAACCGCCAGTTGTCGCTTCCGGGATTTTCTCGATCGATATGCGCTACGCGGCCGGTGCCATCGACGTGTCCGAGAACGAAGTGGCCGCCGAGTTCTTTTCCGGCAGTAAGAGGCTGCTCGAGATTGACCTGCGAACCTTTATTCAGCGCGCCGCTTTTTGCACCGAAGGAAGTTTTTTGAATGGTTTCGACGGAGAGATCGGCGGAAAAGCTTTCTTTCCCAGTGGCGACGACCGTGAGGCAGCAGCCGTTGACAGCGATGCTATTGGAGATCGTTAGCGTCGATGCTAGGCTGGGCGCGTGAATCGTAACGCGTCCGCCGCCCGGCTTCAGGTCGAGCGCTTCTAGAGTGCCAATGTGTTCGATGATACCGGTGAACAAAGTTCGCTGGTTTTCCTAAACTTGTATTCCGCCTGCGCTTCTCCATTTGAGTTTACAGCATTTCGCGGCGGAGTCAGAAAGCACTAGACTAAAGCGGAACGCCTAACGCTAAGGCATTGAGGTCCCGCCATGAAGGCCTGTTTGCTCAACGCTCCTGCGGGGATTGAAACGAATCCGCTCCTCTTCACGGACGTACCGGTGCCGAACCCCGCTAAGGGCGAGCTGCTGATTCGAGTGCACGTTTGTGGCGTATGCCGTACGGATCTGCATGTGATCGAAGGGGAATTGGCGCCGCGGAAGTCTCCGGTCATACCGGGACATCAAGTTGTCGGCGCCGTCGAGAAACAGGGAGCAGGCGCAAGCCGCTACGCGGTTGGCGCGCGTGTTGGCGTTGCTTGGTTGCATCGCACGGATGGAGTGTGTGAGTACTGCCGACGCGGCGAGGAAAATCTTTGTGACCATCCGACGTTCACGGGCTATAGCGTCGATGGCGGCTATGCCGAATACGTCGTCGCGCAGGAGGATTTTATTTATGCGCTTCCCGAGGGATTTCCGGACGAGCAGGCTGCGCCGCTGCTCTGCGCGGGGATCATCGGATTTCGATGCTTGCGGCTTTCAGGGATTAAACCCGGCGGGCAGCTGGGATTTTATGGTTTTGGCGCGGCGGCACATGTGGCGATTCAGGTGGCGCGGTATTGGAACGTGACGGTGTACGCCTCAACGCGCGACGCACGCCACCAGAAGTTGGCCCTGGAGCTTGGCGCGGCGTGGGCGGGCGGAACGCTCGATGCTCCGCCGGAAAAGCTGGATGCCGCGATTGTTTTTGCGCCCGCGGGAGAGATTGTTCCCGCGGCGTTAGCGGCGTTGCGCAAGGGCGGCGTCCTCGTGCTCGGCGGAATTCACATGAGCCCGATTCCGTCCTTCAGTTACGATTTGCTGTATCAGGAGCGGATGATTCGCAGCGTAGCGAACAATACGCGGCAGGACGGCGAGGATTTTCTGCGCATCGCGGCGGAGATTCCGATTCGTATGCATACGCAAGTTTATCCGTTGAGCGAAGCCAATCGCGCGCTAAATGCCTTGAAGAACGATGCGATCGAAGGTGCTGCGGTGCTACGCGTCATGGAATGAACGCTCAGCCGAGCGCCGCGGGCCGCTGCTATTTGCCGTTGGTGTGCGGCAAATACGCTTCAAGGGCGATGTCCGGGCCGAAGGATTGCGTGCGGACTCTCTGCAGCGGCGGGAGTTTAAGATTTGGCGCGATAGCGAAGGGCACGCGTGCTTCGCCCGAGATTCTGGGTGCATAGAACAGAAAAAGTTTGTTGACGATTCCGGCGGCGAGGGCGGCGCCGTTGAGTGTCGGGCCGGCTTCGAGAAGGACGCTGAGGATTTCGCGCCGGCCAAGCTCGGCGAGAACGGTCTTCAAATGGATTCGACCGCGGCGCGAATTCCCGCTGACGACTTCCGCGCCAGCTTTTTGAAGAGCTCGTGCTTTCCGCGAATCCGCGGGTTCGTTTGTGAAAACAAGCAAGTCGTCGTCGGACGTGCGGACGAGGCGCGATTTCAGCGGCAGAGAAAGCTTGCTGTCGAGAACCACACGCAGCAGGCGCCGTCTTCGTGGCAAGCCGCTGCGATCCGTCAGAAACGGGTCGTCGCTGAGGACAGTGCCAATACCGGTGAGAAGCGCGTCCGACGCGTGGCGCATTCGGTGAACTTCGGCGCGGGATTCCTCCGAAGTAATCCAGTTTGTGCGCTTTCCAGGATGCGGCTGCTTGCGAGATTTGGCAGGCTTGCCTTGCAAAGCAAGCTGGCCGTCGAGCGTAAGCGCGGACTTTAGCGTGACGAATGGTTTTTTTGTGCGAATCCAGTGCGCGAACGCTTCGTTTAGGTTGCGAGCTTCTTCTTCGCCGGCTCCAGTGAAGACCTCAATTCCTGCGGCGCGCAAGCGATCGAAGCCTCGTCCAGAGTTGAGGGGGTTGGGGTCCTCCATAGCCGCGACAACGCGCTGAACACTGGCTGCGATTATGGCTTCCGTGCAAAGTCCGGTGCGGCCCGTGTGATTGCAGGGCTCCAGCGTGACGTACATCGTCGAGCCACGCGCTTTTTCGCCGGCGGACTTCAGCGCGACGATTTCCGCGTGGTCCCGCCATTCGTATAGGTGAAATCCCTGGCCCACAACTTGGCCTTCGCGGACGAGGATGCAGCCGACCATGGGATTGGGGCTCGCGAGGCCAGTGCCTTTGCGGGCCAATTCCAGCGCGTGTTCCATGAAGCGAGTGGCGTGAGCGTCCATGCGTCGGTTGAAGGTTAATCGAAAAGAGAGTTCGCGTAGGTTTCCGCGTCGAAAGGCACCATGTCGTTAATCTGCTCGCCGGTGCCGACAAAACGAATGGGCAAGCCGAGTTCGCGCGCGATCGCCACGACGATGCCGCCTTTGGCCGTGCCGTCGAGCTTGGTGAGGATGATACCGGTGACGGTCACCGCGGAAGTGAATTCGCGCGCTTGGGCGAGGCCGTTCTGGCCGGTGGTTGCATCGAGCACGAGCAGCACATCGTGCGGCGCGCCGGGAATCACTTTCGCCGCGGTGCGCTTCATTTTTTCCAACTCGGCCATGAGATTGGATTTGGTATGCAGGCGGCCGGCGGTATCCACGATGACGACGTCCGCGGAGCGCGCTTTGGCTGCAGCCATGGCATCGTAAACGACGGCGGCGGGATCAGCGCCGGATTTCTGCTTGATCACGTCGATGCCGTTGCGTTTGGCCCAGATTTCGAGTTGCTCGACGGCCGCGGCTCGGAAGGTATCCGCGGCGCAGAGCACTACGCTTAGGCCTTCCTGGCGCAGGCGATTCGCGAGCTTGCCGATGCTGGTGGTTTTGCCTGCGCCGTTCACACCAACGACGAATATGACGCGCGGGCCGGAACCGTTTGGCGAGATGGCTGGATTTTTCTCCCGGGGCACAGAAGCGCCGGCGGCCGCACTGCCATCGTTCATGGTGAGGATGCGAATGATGTGCGATTTGATTTCGCGCTTGAGCTGGCTGGCGTCGGAGAGCGCGTTGCGATCCAGCTTCTCCCGCACGGCATCCAGGATTTCGCGCGTCGGCTTGACGCCAAGATCAGCGGAGAGCAGCGCCGTTTCGAGTTGCTTAAGCAGCGCAGGATCAATCTTGCGCTCGCCGAGAAAAAGATTGTCGACGGTCTCCGACAGCGCCGCCTTCGTCTTGCTGACCGAGGCTTTCAGCCGTTCAAGCAGCGACGGCTCGACCTTTTCTGGTTTGCCAAAGAGCGAAATCATGCGGTTGAGCGCTCCACTAAAAGCGCCGACTGAAATTGTAGCAGATGGCTTGGATTAGACCGTCACTTCGACGGCGCTGAGGCGGAGCTTGCCGGAATTGATGGAAGATTCGAGGGCGTTGACGACGACGGCGTCGAACTTCGAGCCAGTGAGCGATTTGATGCGATTCAGCGCGAACTCGATGTCCATCGCGGATTGATAGGGGCGATTGGTGGTCATGGCGTCGAGCGTGTCCGCCACGCCGATGATGCGCGCCATCAAAGGAATTTGTTGGCCCTGCAAGCCGTAAGGATACCCACGCCCGTCGATATGTTCGTGATGCAACTCGATGCCGGGGAGCATCTCTTTCAGCTGCGAAACGGGGCGCATGATGTTCGCGCCTTTCACGGTGTGCTGCTTCATCAAATCGAACTCTTCGGGCGTTAGCGCGCCGGGCTTTTTCAGAACGCGGTCTTCGACGCCGATCTTGCCGACGTCGTGGAGCAGCGCAGCGACGCGCAGCTTGTCCAGATCCTCTGGCGAAAGCCCAAGCTCCCGCCCGATCAGCGTCGAATATTTCGCAACGCGCCCGGAGTGACCGCGCGTGTACGGATCCTTTTCGTCGATGGCCGCGGCGAGCATGCGAATCGAGCCGATAAACAGCTCGCGATTTTCTTCCGCCGCTTCCTTCAGCTTTTCGATGTACTCCTCGATGTCGCTGGCCATTTTGTTGAAGTTTTCGGCGAGTTCGCTGATTTCCGAAGCGCCCCGCACCGGCGATCGTTGATGAAATTCACCGCGGCTGATAGCGCGCGTGGACGCGGCCAGGCCGCGAATCGGCCCGCTGATGCCGACGGCAAAAAAGTAACCGAAGAGAATGGCCACAAGTACGACGACCGTAACGAACGCCAGAGCCTGACGGTTTAGTTCCGTCACACCAGCGTCGGCGCGCGCATCATCCAGGCTGCGCTCGGCAACAACGGCCCAGTTGACCTCGGGGAAAGTGCTGTAGGTGCCAATCATCTCGACAGGATGCTTCGTTCCCTTTTCCGTGAAGCGGATCGTTTCCGTATTGCGAAGTTCCTGCGGCAAGGCGCGAATCTGTTCCACAAGCTTTCCGCTGGCTTCGGCGCCGGGCACGAAATTCTTCGTGTCGGGGTGTGCGACCACGCGTCCGGAGTGATCGACGACGTACACTTTGCGGCCGCGAACGCTGGCGTCCCTCAGGCGGTGAGAAATCGGCTCGAGAGAAACGACCGCTGCGAGCATGCCCGTAAAATTGCCGGGCAAATCCTTGAGCGGCACGGCAAGCACAAAAGCCGGTTGGTTGTTCGGTGCAAGCGCGAGAGGTTCGCTGCGAAACTTGACAATGTGAAGCTGATCGGATTGCATGCAGTTCTGAAACGCACGCAGCAAAGCCTTGGCCACGAAGGGATCCTGCTCCGCGCGGAAATTGCCTTGCGAAGCGCTGGTGCCTTTGCCGTTTTTATCTACCGCGGTCAAGTACAGAAACGTGTCTCGGTTACTGTCGACAAAGTCCTCGAGCAGCCGTGTAACTTTGGGCTCGGAAGCGGGGTCTTCGACGTTATCGATGAGTCCCGTGAGGGTCAGAATTTGCCGCTCGCTATAAAGCTGTTGTGTTTGATTGAACTCGAAAAGCTGAATTTCCTGAGCCAGCGACCGCGTCAGATCGGATTGCTGCACTCGTTCGTTGTCGCCGAGTTTGTCCTGGCTTAGTTGGAGCACCTGGCGGTGGTAGAGCCCGATGGGCAGGGCACTGACGAGGAGAAGCGCACCCAGAACGAGCCACAAAATGCGCACGCGTCCCTTGCGCAGGCGTTGCCACGTGGATGGACCGGGTCCGGGCATCTCAACTCTCAATTTTAGGGGATTAGCAGGGGCAAAAGGGCCTGCGTATGGCCTCGCGTCGCGCATGTGCAACTGGAACCTTGGTACTAGTGGCGGGCGCTGGCAGCCTCTCATCCAGCCTTTTCACCTGGTCTTCTCAGCTGGCCGCTCCGCGATTCGCTATTCCCGTTTCAATGGCCGCTCCATGATGCTGTGAATGGCCTCTTGCGGAGACTTGCCGCCGTTCAGGATGGCGCTAACTTGTTCAGTTATAGGGAGTTCCACGCCGGCTTCGTGGGCAAGCGCGAGGAGCGCCGCCGCCGTGCCTACTCCTTCGGCAACCATCTTCATGCCTTCCAGAATCTCGGCCAGCGCGCGGCCCTTGCCTAGCTCGATGCCGACGTTGCGATTACGGCTCAGCGTGCCCGTGCAGGTCAAGACCAGGTCGCCAAGTCCAGCGAGGCCGCTGAGCGTTTCCTGGCGGGCGCCCAGAGCGACGGCAAGGCGGGTCATTTCGGCGAGGCCTCGGGTGACTAGCGCGGCCATCGGATTGGAGCCAAGGCCCAGCCCTTGGCAGGCCCCCGCGGCAATGGCGATAACGTTTTTCATGGCGCCGGCGAGTTCAACGCCAAGGATGTCGTCGTTGGTATAGAGACGAAAATTCGGCGCGGCAAACTCTTCCTGAATTTCGTTTGCTAGAGCAACGCCCTTTGAGGCGAGAACGACTGCCGTGGGCTGGCCGGCGGCGGCCTCTGCGGCAAACGAGGGGCCGGATAGAACCGCGATGCGCGGGATCATCTCCAGCTCCGCGACTTGACAGCATTGCGTAATGACTTCACTCATGCGGGAATGTGTCGCCGGCTCCAGCCCTTTTGTTGCGCTGACGATTGGCGTCCCGTGCGCCATGTGCGACAGCACGCCAAGGTAGACTTCGCGGGCATGCGCCGAGGGAACCGCTGCGATGACCACTTCGGCGCTCCTTATGGCACCGGCGAGATCATTCGTAACTTGCACTGCTTCTGAAAGCTTGTGGCCAGGAAGGTAGAGCTTGTTCTCGCGCTCGCAGTGAACAGTCTCCGCGAGCGCGGCATCGCGCATCCACAAAGTAATTCTGTGTGCTTTGGGGGCGCGTGCGAGCACGATCGCCAGCGCCGTGCCCCAGCTTCCTCCGCCAAGTATCGCGATGCGCTTCACGGGGCGTCCTGTTTTTTGCTGAAGGAAAATTTTGGTTCGTCGCCCTGCACCAGTCGCTGGATGTTTGCGTCGTGCTTATAGACAATCAGCAGTGCCGCAGCCAGCGAGCCGAAAGTGACTGCATACGGCGGAGCGTGATGAGGCGCCCAGAAAAAATAGATTAACAAGGGCATCGCCGCCGCCGCCGAGATCGAGCCCAGCGAAACAAATCGCCAGTAGAGGACTACAAGGAAAAACAGCAGGGCGGCTCCGAGAAACGAGAGCGGGCTCAACACCAGAAAAACGCCCGCAGCCGTGGCGACTCCTTTGCCCCCGCGAAATCCCAACCAGATCGGGAAACAATGGCCCACGAGAGCACACAGGGCAGCGATCATCATCCAAGTTGAGCTTTGTTCCGAGAGTCTCGCGGCGAGAAAAACGGCGAGTGCGCCTTTCGCGGCGTCCAGGAGAAGCGTGAGCACTCCCGCAACCGGTCCGGCGACGCGCGCCACATTCGTCGCACCGATGTTGCCACTGCCGGCGCTGCGAACATCCCGGCCGCCAAATAGCTTTCCGAGCAGCAGCCCGAACGGAATCGAGCCGAGAAGATACGCGGCTACTGGGATCGAGATAAGTGTCGCGTTCAACCCTGCCATCTGGCTTCAGGTCTCCAATCTGAGCGGAAAAGAAGCGAGAGAAGTGTACTCGGCTCCCGAAGGCTTTAGCTTGCTTTCGATGAGGTGAAATTCGCTCGCCTGAAACGAACCGAATTCGCGGTCGCGATTCTTGTTAATCTCGGCAAGCAGGCCTTTCTGGATGCCTGGAGGCGCGAACCTGGCCAGCGTCAAGTGTGGGAGGAAGGCGCGGTTTTCTCTTCGTATGCCCTGTGCGGCCATCGCCACGTCGATCGCGTTTGCGAGTGATGCGAGATTTTCCGCAGCATCCAATCCCGTCCAGAGGACAGTGGTGAGTTCCTCATCGGGGAAAAATCCCATCCCGCGTATCTGCATGTGGATTGGCCCGTCTCCACGAACTGTCCTGAGCGCCGCGCGGATGCCATCGAGTTTGGCGTCGGCTACTTCGCCGATAAATTTCAGCGTCACATGGAAATTCTCCGGCCGCACCCAGCGTACCCATCTCTGCTCGAGTTGCTCTGAGAGAAGGCTCATGTTTTTGATAAACGCCGCGAGATTGTCTCGCACGGCCGAGGGAATCTCCAGCGCGACGAAGAGGCGCACGTCAGGCTCGATTCGGAGGTTGCTTGCCGTTGTAAAGAAAGTGGATGCGGACCATGTCGAGCGCGACCTGCGAAGCTTGAAAGCGGATGGACTCGCGGTCGCCAGGGAAGCGCACGCCGCGCTCTTTGACGCCACCCGCGTGGGCTAACGCGATGTGCACCGTTCCGACGGGCTTCTCTTCCGTGCCGCCACCAGGCCCGGCAATGCCGGTGATCCCCAGCCCGAACGTGCTGCCCACGCGGCGGCGAATTCCATCGGCAAGCGCGATTGCGACTTCCGCGCTGACTGCGCCCTTGGCTTGGATTAGTTCCGCGGGCACTCCGGCCCACGTGGTCTTGAGTTCGTTGCTGTAGCAAACCACTCCGCCAAGAAAATACGAGGAACTGCCCGCGATGCTGGTCAGCCGCTGCGCCAGCAGGCCTCCGGTACAGCTTTCCGCCGCGGAAATCGTGGAATTGTGCAGCGTCAGTTGTTCGGCGATGATTTCTTCGAGCGGAGAGCCGTCGTAGCTAAAGATGCGGTCGGTCAGAGCAATTTCAAATCCCTTCACGAGTTCGTCGAGCGTTTTTTTTGCGTGCTCCGCGTCGTCGGTCCAGATGCGCAGATGGACCTGCGTTTCACCCGGCGCGGCGAGGATGGTTGTGTTCACTTCGGAAAAGCGCTTGTAGATATCCCGGATGCGCTGCTCGACGTGGGATTCGCCGAGGCCGGTGACGCGAATCTCGCGATGAATCATGCGCACGCCTGAGACGCGGCGTTCCAGCCGAGGCAGAACCTGCTCGCGGAATAGTGGTTTCAGCTCGCGCGGCGGCCCAGGCAGCAGGGCGATGAACCGCCCGTTATCTTCCAACCACAATCCGGGCGCCGTACCACGCGGATTCTCCAGAATTTCCGCGCCTTCCGGAACCATCGCTTGCCGCACGTTCACTTCCGGCATTTCGCGGTTCAATGCACGGAAGCGGCCCTCGATGTACCGAAGGATTTCGTCGTTGCGCCGCAGCTTTCGTCCCAGGAGGTTGGCAACCGTTTCGCGCGTAAGATCGTCTTCGGTAGGTCCAAGCCCGCCCGAAGCAATAATCAATGGCACTCGATTCAGCGCATCGCGAAATGCCTCGCTGAGCAAATCGCGGTTGTCGCCCACAACTGTCTTCCGCACCACCTCGATGCCAATCTTGTTCAACTCCTCCGTCAGGAAGAGCGAATTGGTATCCAACCGGTCCGGCGTCAGCAGCTCCGAACCAACTGCGATGATCTCTGCTTTCATCGTGTCAATTATCCGAGAAGTGGCAAGCCGCGGACGTCCCAATCGAGCGTGAAGAGCGCCCCCGTGGTGGCGAGTATCGCGCGCCCGGATGACTGTAGCGCCATGCCAACGAGGCCAGAGCCGCTGAGAACAACTTCCGCGTGCGCTTGAGGCGTGATGCGAATGATGCCGCGGCGTCCGCCATACGAAGCTGCTACGTACAGATTGGTCTCGCGGTCAAACGCCAGCCCTTGCGGACGTCCCAGCCCGCGAAAGAACGTACTGACTTCGCCGCCCTGTGTGATGCGGTAGACGCGATCGTAGCTGGACGTCGTCGGCCCCGTCACGTACAAATCGCCGTTGGGATGAAACGCAAGGTGATACGCGGCGAGCGACGGCTCGATGGTTGCAAACACAAAAACTTCGCGGCTCGCGCTGATCTTGAAAATTGTCCCGCTGCGGTCGCCCACGTAAAGATTCTCAGCGCGATCGAACGCAATGCCTGTGGCGACTCCCATGCCTTCAATCCACTGCTCGGCTCTGCCTTCCGGCGTAATCCGGTGAATCGTGCCGTCGTTCCGGCAAGAAACAAAAAGATTCCCCGCGCGATCCAGCGCCAGCCCGCTGGGATTCACCAGCGAAGTAACGAACGGTTTTACGCTGTAATTCGCCGTAATTTTGTAAAGTGAAACGGGCACGCGCTGCCCGCGATTCCCCGAAAACGTGACGTACGTATTCCCATACGCATCGACCGCGGGATTTGCGATGGGATGCAAATTGTCCGCGATTTGCACGCCGATCGAGACAGGATGTGGCTGGCTTTCGTTCGCTGCGCTCGCCACGCGGACGATGCCGCCGCTCGCGCCTTCCGGAACGCGCGCAATCAGGCGGGCCTCGCTCGCCAGAGACAGCCCGGCTTCCACCTCGCCAAAGCGCACCACCGGTTGCGGGTGCGCTCGTGAAGCAAATCCGCTGCCGTGAATGACGATCTCACCGCCGGGAATGGCTGCAGCAGGCGCGACTCTATCAATGCGAGGAATCCCGTTCCTATCTGCCGAAGACCCGAAGCCGAATTTCATACCCAGCCAAGCAACCCGAAGTGTAACGCCACTCGCAACAGGATAGCAGCGTAGATGCCCGCCATCCAGTCATCCGCCATGATGCCCCAGCCGCGCGGAAGTTTTTCGAGTTGGCGTACCGGGAAGGGCTTCCAGATGTCGAACAAGCGGAAGAGCAGGAATCCGAGCAGCAGGTATTTCCAGTTTATGAGACTCAGCGTGAAGAATATCGCGTACGTAGAAAGGTCCAGGTGCTCCGTCAAGTGCGGCAACGCGATAGGAATTAAAGGCAGCAATAGCGCGAGATGTTGTCCCGCGACTTCATCGATCACCACGAATTGCGGATCTTTGATTCCAGAAAAATCCGCGGTTCGTGAAGCGCTCCAAACGCCAATCGCGCCAAGGAGCACCAGAAGCCCTAGCGCGCAGAACAGCGGCAATCCCAGCACGGAATTGTGAATGTCGCTGCCCGGAACCAGGAAATGCTCATCCGAAAAAACCGCATCGGTAAGCGGATGCAGCGAGAACAGCCCGCGAATCGATGTCGGCCGCAAGAAAAATAGCGCCGAGAGCACGGCAGTCAGAACTCCCACAAGCGAGCCAAACGTGCCCGGCGCTTTGGGCAAATAGCCGACGCCCATCGCCGTCGCAATCGCTAAAGCCAGCCGCGGCTTCTTTTGAGGAACGGTCGCGCTGCCGGGAATTTCAGTGGATGGTGTCATCGGGCTTGCGGAATCCCTTAAAATCTTCGTCTTCTTCAGGCGTTTTTTGGCCGCCCGCCTCTTCACCCGCTTCGAGTTTGCTCATATCAAACACCGGTTCGGATACGACGTACTTCTCGCTGGCCCAGTTCCCGAGGTCGCGGTCTCGGCAGCGCTCGCTGCAAAAAGGAAATTCCCCGTTAATCTCGGAATCGGTCGGGCTCTTGCAAATGGGGCAGCGATGTTTCATCGGAAGAACTCCCGAAGGCTCGCGACTCGCCTCTCGCCAAATCACGAAGCCGGTATTATTTCTTCTCTGTGCCCTCTGTGAACTCCGTGTCCTCTGTGTAAATCTTTTCCACACAGAGAATACAGAGGACACCGAGACCGCAGAGCAGAGTCTCTGAAGAGTGAGTATAGCTCAGCCAAGGACGCGAAGCGGAGCGCCTGTGGAAATACGATGAAGCTTCTCAGTTGGAGGGACGCCGGCTGTCTCCGCGATGCCGCGAGCGGCGCGGCGCGGCAGAATCTCCACCACTCGGCCGATCAAGTCATACACATCGGCTTTGAGAATTTCCACGCGCGCCACGTCGCCTGTCTCGGCGACCTCGCCGCTTGGCAATTCGATGTCGGTCAAATAAAGCTTGCCGTCGATATCTGGCGCCATGCCTTCCAGCCGCGCTTCCCACACCAGCGGATTATCTTTCGACGGCCCTTCAACCAGCGCCGTCGCCGTGCGGCCCTTCCAGGCGCGCAGCCTCTCGCGCGAAATTTTCTTCTGAATGGCCATCAACCGGTTGCGTCGATCGGTGATGATTTCCGGATCGACTTTCTCGTCCAGTCCGTAGCTCTTCGCGTTGTCCACATCCGAATACTCGAAGACGCCCATCCAATCCAGATTCGCCGCGCGCACAAAATCGCAAAGCTCCTCGAAATCCTTTTCCGTTTCGCCGGGAAAGCCTGCGATAAACGACGTCCGCAGCGAAACGCCTGGTATCGTCGCGCGAATACGTTCCAGCAGTTTCAGGAAGGCGTCGCCGTGCGAGCCTCGCTTCATGCGCGCCAGAACATTGCGGCTGGCGTGCTGTAGCGGCATATCCATGTATTTGGCGAGGCGCGGATGCGCCGCAAGCGTGTCCAGCAATTTTTGCGTCACACGGTTCGGATACGCATAAAGAAAGCGCACCCACGTGAGGTCTTCCACTTGCGCAAGCCGTTCGAGCAACTGCGCGAGGCCATCGCGCAGGCTCAAGTCTTCTCCGTATGAAGTCGTGTCCTGCCCGATCAAAGTGATTTCGCGCGCGCCGGCCGCCGCAAGATTTTCCGCTTCGCGCACTACGGATTCAAAACGCCGGCTGCGAAACACCCCACGCAATTGCGGAATAATGCAGAAAGTGCAGGGATGATCGCAACCTTCCGCAATCTTGATGTAAGCCGCGTGGCGCGGCGTCGTGATCACGCGCGGCGTCAAATCGTGATAGAGAAACGCAGGCGGCGCAGCGGGCAATACGCGCAAATCGCCATCAACAGCTTCCAGAATCCGTTCCACTTCGCCCGTTCCCACCACTGCATCGACTTCCGGAACCTGCTCCAGAATCTGGTCGCGAAATCGTTCCACAAGGCACCCGGCAACAATCAGCTTGCGCGCCGCGCCAAATTTCTTGTGCTCCGCCATTTCCAGAATCGCGTCAACGGACTCTTTTTGCGCAGACTCAATGAAGCTGCACGTATTGACGACAAGAATCTCCGCCTCATCCGCGCGCGGCGTCAACTCATACCCCTCGCGCGCGAGAATACCCATCATCACCTCGCTGTCCACGAGGTTCTTCGGGCATCCCAGGCTGACGAATCCGACCTTAGTCATAGGCAGTAAATTAGCGCCTTTGCGCAATTCTCAATTGTAACACGCGCCTGCGCTCGGCGACTAAACGCTGAGGATTCGCGCCATTCTTGCGCGTCGGCCCTGCTATGGCGGCGGAAGTTTCTGATAGGCTGAGAACCGTAGCGCAGCAGATGCAAAAGCATCTAAATGGAGAATCCGGAATGAAATTGGCGCGCGTGATCCTCTTTACTGCTCAAATTGATGCGATGAGCAAATTTTACGGAGAAGTGCTCGGTCTTGACCAGGTCACCGAGGAGAAAGGTTGGCGGGAGTTTGCGGCAGGCAGCGCGCGGATCGCGCTTCATTCCGGACCATCTTCGCCGGGCCGAAAGGGCCCGAAGATCGTTTTTTACGCCAAGGACGTCGCTGCCCTCCGCGAAACGCTAGCCGCGCGCGGTGCAAAGTTTGGCAAAGTCCGGCAGGGAGATGTCTTCTGCCTCTGCGACGGCAAAGACCCGGACGGAAATCCCATCCAACTATCCGACCGCTGAAACTACCTCAGTCCATCGCCGCGATTTCAACGTGAAGCAAAGGACGAGCGGATCTGGTCGAGCAGTGCGCGCAAGCGAATCGTGTCGCAAGGCGCGCCGCCATAGCGTGCCTGCGTGTAGTAACGCGTGAATTCGTACACAGCAGGCGCAAGTCGCGGCTGCGAGACGGCTGCGGCAAACTCAAACGGGGTTTGTGTAGGCTGGCGCCGGAAACCGCGCCGGTCGAGCATGTACAGAAGCTCGGCATAGAGCCGCGAAGCAAGCTGCGGATTCGAGCGCGCCGCCTCCGGCGAACGAAGCTGCCACGACAGCCACATCCTCCGCACAAACGCAACCACCAAATCGAAACGCAGCGCAAGCAAAAACAGCGCCACCGCCAGCGGAATCAGCAAACGCAGCCCGAAATTCCACGAGCGCATCATCCTGCGTCCTTTTGCCTCCTGGTTGACGAACCACGAGCGCACGGTTTCCGTCCACGTGCGCGTGTTGCGCTGCATCGTCTGCGCCAGCAAAATTTGGTGAATGAAATCGTAGTTGATCACCCACTCGTTCCACGAAAGCTCAAACCAGTCCATGTACTGGCCGAGGCGCGAGAAAAATCCTCCGGCGGATTCCGCGCCCGGCGGCGTGGGATCGAAAGTCATCCAACCTGTTCCGGGAAAATATACCTCCACCCAACTGTGCGCGTCGCTCGCGCGGACGATGTAGTCCTCGCCGAGGTCGTTATATTCGCCGGGCAAAAAGCCGTTTACTTCCCTCGTGGGAATCCCCAGCGTCCGCAGCATGATGGCCATCGCCGAAGCAAAATATTCGCAGTGGCCTGCGTGCGTCTCGAAAAGAAAATGAGCAAGCGGATCGTCGCCGGGCTTTCCCGTCAGGTTGAGCGTGTACGTGAAGCGCGAACGCAAATAAGTTTCCATCGTGATGGTCTTGTCGTAGGGTGTTTGCGCCCGCGCCGTGATTTCCTTCGCCAGTTCCGGGATCCGCGGATCTATTTTCGGGAGCTGCAAGTATGTATCGCGAATTTCTTCGGGATAATCCGTCAAAGCTGCGCGCAATCGTGGAACGTTCCTCGCTGGCAATAGGGAAAATCCTTCGTAGCGCAGAGTGCTGAAATTATGAAACGGGTTGAAAAGGGAACCGCTGGCGTCGCGAATCACATAGCTGCGCCGCGCGCCAACCTCCGGGTTCGATCCTTCGCCGGAAAGATTTCCGCGAATGGAGACCGCATTCGCCGGAGCGAACAGTGTGTCGGTCGCGACAGGCTGCAGAAGAATCGTGTAGCGCAAAACGGTTGCCGTCGGATCGGGCTCGGGAGGCCGGTCCATGATGTTGATCCACCCGCTAAGGCCGGCGGGAATGGTGACCGACTCGCGCTCGGGCGACGACCAGCGTTTTCCATCAAATGTCGAAAGCGCAATGCCACGCCAGCGCAGGTTGCCATAGCCGATGGGCTTTCCCGTGCGTACGCGCATCACCACTTCGGAATTTTTCTTGATCTCGCCGATTTGGCCCAGCTCCACGTCGTCGCTGAAGCCGGACATCAGCGTCGGCTGCAAACTTGTGCGGCCGAGATAACCGGCGCTGAAGCGCGGGAAAAAGAAGAACAGCGCGCTGCCGATAATCATGGCGCCAAGAGCCACGCTGAGCGCGGCGAGGACAAGGGCGCGGTCGAGGCGCCGCTCCTGTTGTGGCTGCACATCGACTTCCGGCGCGATTGCGCCTTTTGATCCGCGACGCATCTCCAGGCCGACAAATGTGGCGACTCCAAACAAAAGAAATAGAAAAAACAATCCGAGGAACGTTGTATCAATGGTGAGAACGGCGGAAGCAAGAATCGCCGCGAAAGAAAGCATCGTCAGGAAGAGCGCGTCGCGGTCGGTCGTCGCGCTGTACAAGCGGATGAGCATTACAAAAAGAAGAAAGTGGACCGCGCCAAGCAGCGCGGAGTAGAGCGCGGGATTCGACGAAGCAGAGACAAACGAACGCGAAAGTACGAGAACGTCGAAAGGAAAAATGAGCAAGTACGCAACAACGAGCCGCGTGGCGATGCGCTGCGGAATTTCCGCCGGGCAACGCCGCCACCAGCGCACTCCTTTGTAGAGTACCGCCGACGGCGCCACGATCATCGTCACAAGATCGAGCTTGCCGGTGCTCACCAGCGTGGCGATGGCGGTGGCCATCAGCAGAAAAAGGGAAGTGCGAAAGAAACGCTCTGCAGGGAGCGCGGGGACACTCGCGACGGATGCGGAGGCAGCCATAGGGGACCATTTCATCCTAGCACCACAGCGGCCCGCCGCGCAGAACGCAGCGCGAAACGATAACGTTACTTATAGACGCAGCGTTTGCTCTTTTTCGACCGCCGCTTCAGTCTCGGAGAGCGCGGCTTTGGCGATTTTGCGCGTGAGATTCGAGACGGGCAGCGTGGAGAGATCCTCAAGCCGGATGCTTTTTGCGCCATGGATGCGCGGCATCTTGGAGACGGCCACGCGAAAGGGCAGAACCGTGACGTTGCGATAGGTCACCGCATGGCGGACCTTGACGAGCGGCTCCAAGTGAACCTTGCCATTCTCGGCGGCAAGAAATTTACACAGAAAAGATTGCAGTTCGGCTTGCGTGTCCTTGCGAATAGCGATCGTCGGAAAATGCCACATGCGCGAGACGAGTGTGGCGACATCGTCCGCTGCGGGCTTATTTTCTGATTTTTTTCCAGGCGGCGGCAGGAGCAGCGTCTCGCCGCGAGGGGTAAAAAGCACGGCTGCAGCAAGAACGATTTGTACCGGCTCGCGCTTCTTGCGCTTTTCAGGAAAAGACTCGGGGTCGCCCGACTGGCGCGCGCGGCACAATTTCCCCACGGGGCAGAGCAGACACTGCGGCGCGCGAGGGGTACAAATCGTCGCGCCGAGCTCCATCATGGCTTGATTCCAGTCTCCCGGCGACTTGGGGTCGAGCAGCTCGCTTGCTGTTTTTTGAAGCGATTGCCAGCGGCGCGACTCCCGCAGGTCGCCGCGAATGGCGCCGAGCCGCGCAAGAACGCGCGCGACGTTGCCATCCAGAACAGCGTGCTTTTCGTCGAATGCTATGCTCAGAATCGCCGCGCCGGTGTAAGGACCAATACCGGAGAGGGCGAAAACATCTTCTTCCTTCGCGGGAAATTCTCCGCCATGCTGCGCCACGATCTGTTGCGCGGCTTTTTGCAGATTTCGCGCGCGGCTGTAGTAGCCGAGCCCGGACCACAGCCGCAACACTTCTTCTTGTGGCGCTTCGGCAAGCGACTGAACGTCAGGGAAGCGCGCCAGGAATCGTTCGTAATACGGAATCACCGCAGCGACGCGCGTCTGCTGCAGCATGATCTCCGAAATCCAGATGCGGTATGGACCTTTCGTGCGGCGCCACGGCAAATCCCGCTGAAATTGGCGAAACCAAGTCAGCAATTGTTTTCTGAATGAGGAGAGGTCGCGGCCAGTGAGCATAGTCACGCCGTATTCTCGCACAGCGGGCGCAAGACTCCCGCTATGAACGAAGGATAAACCGTTCAGGGCGCCAGATCTTCGAGGAAAATGACCCAGGACTGGTTCCAAATGTTCGAGGGGATGGATCCGCGGGATTCGCTGGTCACGATGACGCGGAAAATTTCTGGCGCGCCGGCCAGATCGGAAAGCAAAGTGTGCTTCGGGTCGGAGGTAAGAGACTTTACGGTGGCAAGGTACCGCAAGATCTCGAAAATAACATCTTCTGCTTCGACCAGCGGGGTTTCAAAGCCGGCGGTACGAAATTGCAGGATGGCGTTGCGCTCGTAGAAGTGCCAGGCCAGCGCGGCGCACATGGTAACGGCGCGCTCGAAGCGTGCGTCCGCTTGCTTGGCGGCGAGGCCGGCGGAGATGTGCGGATCGAGCACCAGCACGACGCGGCAATCATCTTCGCGAGTGAACTCGCGGACCATCAGAGAACCCAGGCGTGCGGAAGCTTTCCAGTGGACGTGGCGCGAACTGTCGCGTGGTTGATAGTCGCGGAGCGCGTATAAATCCTGGCCTCGGCCCTTGGCAAGGCTTTCGAGCGCGCCTTGCATGCCGGGAAGAACTTCAAAAAAATCTCGCGTGGGCTCTACCGAAGGGTAGACGAGAGCTTCGGATTTCAGGTCGATGCGGCGCGCCTTCTGCAAAAAGCCAAAAGGGAAACGGGTGACGATGCGAAAAGCTTCCTGCGAGTAGATGCCGCGGCGCGGAAACGTCATCGGCACGTGTTGCAGCGCGCGGTCGTGCTTGGGGATATAGGGAAAATAGACGGGCGTATCGAGCATGGCCGAGTTCGCAGCGTGCCTTCCGCGAACGGCTTCCACACGCAGAGAAAACGAAGGCAGCGTTAATTTTTCGTTGTGCACTTCGACGAGAGAGCGGACGGGCTGGCCAGCGAAAATGTGTTCAGGCAACTGGAGACGCATTTCGACGCCGGAAAGCGTGACCGAAGAAAGAATGCCGGACATCAGGATGATGGCGATGAGGCTGGCAAGAATCAAAAAGAGCAAGTTGTTGCCGGTGTTCAGCGCGGCGACGGCCACCAGAAAAATTCCCAGAATGTAGATCCAGCCTTCGCGCGTGACGCGATACTCCATCTTGTAGCCAATCCAGCGGAGAGGCGTGCGCTTCGCGAGGACCGGTACGAGCGTGACGGCCACCCACGCGGCAACGAGCAGAGCGCCGAGCGCGGAAGCTATAGCGAGCGGCAGGTGGCCCATCTCCGCGGCCGTGCCGGAATAAATCGCGAGCAGCAATGCAAATCCCAGCGCAGTGACGGAGAGAAAAAACGCACGCACAGCGGAACGGTCGGCTTTGGCCCAGAGTTGCGCGACTGACGAAGAGAGACTCACAGGGGTACGCGAACGGAGTCGACAATCTCCTTGAGGACGGATTCGGTCGTCTCCGATTTTCTTTGCAGAGAAGCGTGGCGCGCGCTGGCGACGACGCGGTGCGAAAAAACGGCGACGGCGAGTTGCTTGAAGTCGTCGGGCAAGCAGTAATCGCGGCCATCCAGGAAAGCGCGGGCTTGCGCAGCGCGCTGGAGCATCAACGTGCCGCGAGGGCTGACGCCCAGAGCGAGTTGCTCGGTTTTGCGCGTGCGATTGACGATTTCGAGCGCGTAATCATGAAGGCTGGCGTCCACTTTTACGCGGGATACAGCATCCTGCATTTCGAGGACGTCGCTGACGTTCGCGACTGGTTCGAGAGCGGCGAGAGAATCGTCGCGAATGTGTTTGCGCAAGATCTCGCGTTCGGTTTCGTGCGACGGATAGCCCATCTTGATGCGCATCAAGAAGCGGTCGAGCTGCGATTCAGGCAGCGGATAGGTGCCGTGGTGTTCGACGGGGTTTTGCGTGGCGATGACGAGAAAGGGATGCGGCAGTTGCAGTGTTTTGCCGTCCACGGTGACTTGCGCTTCATTCATCGCTTCAAGGAGAGCGGATTGTGTGCGCGGCGTGGTGCGGTTGATTTCGTCGGCGAGAACGACGTTGGCAAAGATTGGGCCGGAGCGAAACTCAAATTCGCGCGATTCGGGATTGTAAACGCTGACGCCGAGAACGTCGCTTGGCAAAAGATCGGAAGTGAACTGAATGCGCTGGAAGGTGCAATGAAAAGATTTTGCCAAGGCTTGGGCGAGCGTAGTTTTGCCGACGCCAGGCACGTCTTCGATAAGCAGGTGGCCGCGGGCGAGAAGCGTGATGAGCGCGAGCTGAATGGCTTCTTCCTTGCCGTAGATGGCGCGGGAGATGGAGCGCTGAAGCTGCGACACGATTTGGGACGTGGCCGTCGGCATCTGTTGAAAACCCGGGTCCTTCCTGCTACAAATAGATAGATGACGCTTCAGAGCGTCGCGGCTGTACCGGCCGGGCGACTAGCTCAGTTGGTTAGAGCGCTCCCCTCACACGGGAGAGGTCAAAGGTTCAAGTCCTTTGTCGCCCACCA
>Ga0209415_10004017_pt1 | contig 27132 bp, 19 predicted proteins | sample PeaSoiSIISIP2007_FD_187696 | JGI IMG/M metagenome (GOLD analysis project Ga0209415, IMG submission 187696) | Peat soil microbial communities from Weissenstadt, Germany - SII-SIP-2007 (SPAdes) (version 2) | ecosystem: Environmental > Terrestrial > Soil > Wetlands > Peat | place: Germany... | reverse complement strand
GGATTCGAACCCCCGATACCCTTTCGGGTATGCCGGTTTTCAAGACCGGAGCCATCAACCACTCGGCCACCTCTCCGATAAATACAGTTTTACTACAGTTCTTTGATCGGGCAAACATGCCTACCTGAGACCGAATGCCCGGGAATGGAACTCCATGACTTCGGTGAAGTGATCCAGGAAATAGGAGAGACTGTGGTCGCCGGGGTATGGATGATATTCGTGTTCCACCTTTTCCTTCTGCAGCTGATCGTGTAAGGCGGCGGCGCCTTTTTCAAATCCGTAGTTGTCGTCCTGGCCGCAGTTGAAGTAGATGGCCATCCGCCGCAGTGGGGCCTGGTTCCTGTTGGCTAGAACGAACGGACTGTTTTCCTTCCAATGTGCGACCTCGATTGGGCTTCCGAAGACCGTCGCCAGCAGTTTTCCCAGCGGAGCGCCGGAGCGGGCCGCGGTGTCGAGTTCTTGCGGAGATTCGGTGATCAACGCGGCACTTTGCGCGCTGACCGCGGAGAACATTTCGGGATGCGAGAAGGCAAAACGCAAGGCGCCATAGCCACCCATGGAGATGCCGCTGATCGCTCGATTACTTCGGCCTTTGCTGATGCGGTACCTGGTTTCGATCAATGGAATGAATTCCTGCAGAAAGAAATCGCCGTAGCGCACTGACCCGTCGGCAGAATTAATGTAGAAAGTTCGCCCGCCTTCCGGGGCGACGATGAGAAATTCTCCCATCTTGTGCTGCCGGCGGAGATCGTCGAGCAGCGTCCAGCCTCCACTGTTAAAGAGAGTCTGCTCGTTGTCGCCCAAGCCGTGCAGGAAGTAAAGCACAGGATAGCTTTGGGCAGGATGCCTGGTTGCACCGACATCATAGCTGGCGGGAAGGTAAACGCAGAAGTGGACCTCATGTTTCAGGATCCGGCTGTTCAGAGCGTTGCAGTCGATCCGACTCTGCGCTTGAACCGAAATCGAAACAGCCAGAGCCGCGAACAGGAGGACGATTCGGAGATGGCGAGCCATCGCTTCAGTTTACTCGTAGCGTAAGGCCTGCACGGGGTCGAGCCGGGCCGCGCGTCCCGCCGGGTAAAGGCCTGCGGCGAGACTCACGAGGAAAGAAAACACTACGGCGAAAGCTACCAGCCACCACGGAACCGACCAGAAATGCTCTGGTGGAAAGGACTGGCTCTTGAGATAAACGTTCGTTCCCAGGTTTATGACCTGGCCGATCGCCCAGCCCAGGGCGACTCCGACGATGCCGCCGAGAATGCCCATGGCGCCTGCCTCCGCGAAGAAGAGTCTCTTCACGTCGCCGTCGCTGGCACCGATGGCTTTCATGATTCCAATCTCGCGACGACGCTCAAGGATCGCCATCACCAGCGTGTTCACGATTCCGATGAAAGCGACAGCCAAAGCAAGGCTGCCGAAGATTCCGAGAAACACGTCCAGCACCTTGAAGAATTGCTGGATGCTGCGGCTGGCGTCAAGGATGGAGAAGGTATTGAAGCCCATCTTTTTGACGGTGTCTTCCACTGTCTTGATCTGGCTCGGGCTTTTCACTCGCACACTCACCGAGGAATAGACCGGCTCATCGGTGGCCACACGCGAAATTTCCCGCAGGTCCGTGGGCTGCATTACATGCAGACTCTCGGCCAGCTTGAGTGGGAGAAAAACCCGCGCCCGGGTTGGCCCGCGCATGCTCTCCGGATCGAGATCGGCAACCCCGACAATCTTCAGCTTTTGCTCGCGCGAAACCACGGAATAGGCAGCGCCGGCGAGGCTCTGGTCCGCAGGAGTTGTGGATTTGTCATTCGCGGACTTTGAAGGTGCGGTTGATGCCGCCTCGCGCTGGGCATAGCGCATGGTCAATTCCTTGCCGAGAAGCGGAGCGGCTAGTTCCGCCACGTTAGTTTCGTCAACACCCGCCTTCGGCGTCTTGCCTAGGAGTTCTTCGGCGAAGGTTTTCTGAAGGATCGCTTCAGTGGCCGTATCAGACGAGAAAAAGTGTCCCTGCATGGCTTCGAACGCATCGTTTGTCTGGGCGGAAGGAGGCAGCGCCGCCACCATCGTCAAATGTGGCTTATCTTCATAGCGCAGCTCGGTGATGAAGCGGATGTCAGGATACGCTTCCAGCACGTTGGGCAAATGCTCGATCTCCCGACGGGTAGGCTCGTCGAGAATTCGGCTTTCGGCGGGAGCAGGACCGTTGCGTTCTTCTTCGCGGCCGAAGTTGCGCAGATCACGGCGGGAAGTGACCACTACGGTGTCGAACAAGCCGGACTTCATCAGGCGACGCGACGCGAGCTGTTGCAACCCGATTCCCAGAGAAAGCATTGCGACCAGCGAAGCCACACCCACTGAAATGCCGATGGTGGTCAGCGAATTTCGCAGAACGGATTCGCGCAAATTGCGCAAGGCGAGTTCAGTCAGATCAGGAAGCTTCATGGCTGCTCTCCGTCCGCGCTTGCATGATTGTTTCAGGGTGGGAGAAGACCGCAGAATTCGATTCGCTGCCGACCAGTTTGCCATCCGCCAGGAAGATGAGGCGCTGGGCGTAGCGCTCTGCCAAAGCACGCTCGTGCGTCACCATGACGACGGTCATTCCTAACTGCTGGTTGAAGTCGCGGACCATGTTCATGATTTCGATTCCCGTATGACTGTCGAGATTGCCTGTGGGCTCGTCGGCGAGCAGCAACTGAGGCCGGTTGATGAGCGCGCGCGCCAGTGCGGCGCGTTGTTGTTCCCCGCCGGAGAGCTCGCTCGGCCGATGGTTCATGCGCGCTTGCAGGCCAACTCTCTCAAGAGCTTCGCGGGCCAGACCGTCACGTTTCTCGCGATCGACCTCGGCAAAGCGCATGGGCAACTCGACGTTTTCTGCGAGCGTCATGCTGGCGATCAGGTTGAAGGACTGAAAAACCATGCCAACGGTATGCAGGCGATATTTGGCCAGTTCCTCGCGGGAGAGTTGGGCTAGATTGCGCTCCTGGACAATCACGCTACCCGAGGTTGGACGGTCCAGGCCAGCGATCAGATTCAATACCGAAGATTTCCCGGAGCCAGAACTGCCCAGCAGGGCAACGAATTCGCCAGCGCCCACGGTAAGAGTTACGCCATCCACCGCCCGGATGAGAGTCTCGCCCATGCGGTAATGGCGGCAAAGCTGTTCGGCATGAATCGCGGGCGCGTTGTTCAGCGAGGCTGTGTCTGTGCTGCTCATGAGGCTAGCGAACCTCTCCTCTGAGCACGCGCAATGCATCGGCGGGCTTGACATCACCGTTGCGCGCCTGACCGGAGGCGCCGTTTCCATCTGCCTCAAGCGCATCTCCCTCGCCGGGTGCGAGGAACAAGTTATGCTCCAGGCCCTGCTGCCGGGTGTAGAGATCGTAGTAGCGGCCTTGCGCATCGTAAAGCTGATCGTGCGTGCCACGCTCCACGATTTGCCCTTGCTCCATCACCAGAATCTGGTCAGCGCGGCGGATAGTGGAAAGCCGGTGCGCGATCACAAACGTGGTCCGGCCCTGCATGAGATAAGAGAGCCCATGCTGAATCATCTGCTCGGATTCCGAGTCAAGGCTGGACGTTGCTTCGTCGAGAATCAGAATGCGGGGCTCGGCCAGAATGGCGCGGGCGATTGAAATTCGCTGCCGCTGACCGCCGGAGAGCTTCACGCCGCGCTCGCCGACCACGGTGTCGTACTTGTCGGCGAAGGATTCGGCGAACTCATCCACGCGGGCGATCCGGCAGGCACGCAGAAATTCTTCTTCACTCGCGCCGGGACGCGAAAACAGCACGTTCTCGCGAATCGTTCCGTCAAACAGAAACGATTCCTGCAACACGACTCCGAGACGCGTGCGGTAGGAATCGAGGCGAACCGTGCTTAGGTCCGTGCCATCCACGAAGATCTTTCCTTTCGTGGGCACGTAAAAGGCGGAGATCAAGCCGATGGTTGTGGATTTTCCTGAGCCCGATGAGCCAACCAGCGCCGTTACTGTTCCCGGTTCCGCGCGGAAAGAAATATCATGCAACACTTCGTGAATCCCATCGTAGCTGAAACTTACATCGCCGAACTCCACAGTGCCGCGAATGTCGCCCAGTGCCACGGAACGTTTAGGATCCTGATCTTCGGGCCGCTCCCGCATGATTTCCTGGGTCCGCTCCAGTCCGGCTAACGCCTCGGTGAGTTGAGTTCCGATGGAAACGATCTGCATGATCGGCGCAATCAGGAAACCTAACAGCAAGATGTAGGAGACGTAGCCGCCGACCGACATGGACCCGGAAGCGATCTGATGTGCGCCTACATACATAGTGACTGCGCCCACCACGCCAAGAAGCACACTTGCTGAAAGGCTCATGACCGATGTAGCGGTAAGCGTGCGCATTACGTTATCCAGCAGGCGGCGCACGCCAGCGGCGAAGATTTTCTCCTCGCGTTCTTCGGCGTGATACCCCTTAATCACACGCACTCCGCCGAGCGATTCCGTCAGCCGCCCCGTGACCTCGGCATTAATTTTGCCGCGCTCGCGAAAAATCGGCCGAATAGTCGCGAAGGCTTTATTGAGCGCCACTGCAAAGCACACCAGCGAGCCAACCGCGATCAGCGTCATCTGCGGGCTGGTGCGGAGCAACAGAACGAGCGCAATTCCCGAAGTGACCAATCCTCCGGCAAAATCCACCAGGCCGGTGCCCAGCAGATTGCGCACGCCCTCCACATCGCTCATGATCCGGGACACCAGGCTACCGGTCTTATTGGCGTCGTAGAAAGCGACGGGCAGGCGGGAGATGTGAACCTGCACCTGTTGACGCAATTCGGTGATCAAACGCTGCGCCGCCTTCGATAACGACTGGGTCAGCGAAAAGGAAGTGACGCCCTGAACCAAGGTAGCCGCCAACACGGCCAGAACCAGCGGCTGGAGTTTATCCATGTGATGCTTGTTGATGACCGTATCGATCAAAAACCTACTGGAATACGGCAGCACCAGCGCCGCGACGCGGTTGATTACCATCAACACAAAGCCGAGCGCCAGCAGTCCACGCCGCGGACGCATCAGCTTCCAGACCTCCGGCAGAACGGCCTTGAGTCTTTGGACTTTTGGGGGCTTCTGGGCTGCTTTAGGGTCTGTACTCAATCTATTGTTGGACTCCACCAGACCTGAATTGGCTTCATTATTACTGCATTGTGACACGTCTGGGCGGGGCGTTGTATCCTCGGGGCGTGGCACGTCCGCCTTCTCCGGAGCGCTCTCCAACCCTGGGCCTGTTGCTCGGCCTCATCATCACACTCGCGGCGGTCGTGGCTTACTCCGCGTACATCACCTGGCAGGTGGCCGGTCTACGCAAGCTGCAGGCCGAACTGATTGACCGCAACCGTAAGGATTCTTTGCAGTTGCTCCGCATCCAGAACGACCTGAACCTGCTCGCGGTTGCCATGCGTGACATGATCGACAACGACGAACCTTACCCTCTCACGGCTTGGTCGGCACAGTTCCAGCGCATCCACACCGACCTGGAGGATGCCATGCGCCTCGAAGCCGGGCTGACCCCGACGAGCCGGACGATCGAGCAGAGCGCTTCGCTTAGCAGTTCGTTGACGCAGTTCTGGGATGCCGTCGACCGCGTGTTCGCGCTGGCTGGTTCGGGCAAGGAAAAAGAGGCGAGAGAGCAGATCCAGGTTTCGCTGCAGGCGCGGCAGGCAGCTCTGAGCACGGCCGTGGCCCGGTTGCTGGTGCAGAACAGCGAGAACGAAGAGCAGGCGGCACAGCGCATTGTCCGGATCTATGACCGGGTGCAACGGCAAGTGTATGTGTTCCTGGCCGCGACCCTGGCTGCGATCTTGTTGACTGGATTTTCAATGATCCGGTGGAACCGGCGGCTGTTCGCGCGCATGGCTGAGCTTTCGGAACGGCGCAGCGAACTGGCACAGAAACTGATTGCAACCCAGGAGTCCACGCTGCGTTATATTTCGCGGGAGTTGCACGATGAATTTGGGCAGATCCTGACAGCGATGGGATCAATGCTCGGACGCGCCGGAGCGCACGCTCCGGAAGGGTCGTGCTTGCGCAGCGACTTGCAGGAAGTCAGTCAGATCGCGCAGGACACGCTCGACCGCGTCCGAACGCTATCGCAGGCGCTGCATCCAGTGATGCTGGACGAGGCCGGGCTGGAGACTACGCTCGACTGGTATATCCCCACCGTGGAAAGGCAGACCGGAATTGCCATATCCTATGAGAAGCTGGGTGTGAGGTTCGACGTGAATGGCAGCGCGGCGGTGCAGATCTACCGCGTGCTGCAGGAAGCGTTGAACAACGTGGCACGGCACTCCGGCGCGAAGCAGGCTTGGGTGCGATTGCGTTTTCTGCCTGCGACGCTGGAGTTGGAAGTAGAAGATCACGGTGTAGGCTTCAACCAGCGGCCTGCGAAGCAAGGCATCGGACTCGTCGCGATGCGCGAGCGCTCGGAATTGATGGGCGGGCGGATTGTCTTTGCGATTCCCACCGCGGGCGGCACGTTATTGCACCTGACCGTGCCTCGCGAGAAGGTTGAGTTTCGGGAGAAAGACCAGAACCAAGAATAGAAAAGATAAATATGACCAAGAAAATTACGGTTTTACTGGTCGATGACCATAGCCTGGTGCGGCGGGGTTTTCGGAGGATGTTGGAAGATGAGCCTGACATGGTTGTTGTTGGCGAGGCCAGCGATGGTGAAGAAGCGATCAAGCTGGCGCACGAGTTGGAGCCGCAGGTTGTGGTGATGGACTGCGCATTGCCCAAGATGAACGGCCTGGAAGCTACCCGGCGGATTCTCGAAGACTTACCCGAAACCGCAGTGCTCATGCTCAGCATGCATTCGGAGAACACCTGGGTGCGGCAAGCGACCGAGGCCGGCGCCAAGGGATACATCCTGAAGAACGCGATGAACCTGGAACTGGGACCAGCTGTGAGGCGCGTGGCCGGGGGAGAAACGATTTTTGATCCGCAGGTCGATCAGCCCTCGGCGCTGAAAGGCGAACGCAGCAGCGGGCTGACCCCGCGCGAGCTTGAAGTCCTGCAGATGATCGTGGATGGCAAGTCGAACAAGGAGATAGCTCTGGTGCTTGACCTAAGCGCCAACACGGTTGCGGTTCATCGCGCCAATATCATGAACGCGCTCGGCATTCACAAGACTGCTGAACTTGTGGTATATGCGATTCGTTCAGGGCTGGTGAATGTTCCGTGAATCGCAGATCCTTTCTGCGGGGCATGGCGGGGATGGCGTCGGCATCACAGTTGCCGCTGCTGCGGGCCCTGGGCGCGGTTTCTGGGACGCCGGCATCGCCCGGCTTCCGTTTGGTTGACGTCACCTCCAGCGCCGGCGTTCAGTTCCAGCACAACAGCGGCGCCTTCGGCGGAAAATTCCTGCCGGAGACTCTGGGCTCGGGCTGCGCCTTTCTCGACTACGACCGCGACGGCTGGCAGGACATTCTTCTGATTAACGGAATGGATTGGCCGGGCCACAAGCAGCGGCGCTCCACGCTGCGGCTCTATCACAACAACGGGAACGGTACCTTCACGGACGTCACTTCCCGCGCCGGACTGGATGTTGAAATGTACGGTATGGGAGTGGCCGTTGGCGACTACGACAACGATGGATTCCCTGACATTCTCGTGACCTGCGTGGGGCAGAACCGGTTATTCCACAATACGGGCAAAGGGACGTTCACCGACGTGACCAACACCAGCGGGTTGGGAAAACGCCCGGGATTCAGCACGTCCGCTCTCTGGTTCGATTACGACCACGATGGCCTGCTCGATCTTTTTATCTGCAACTACGTCAAGTGGTCGCCTGAGCACGATGTGTTCTGCAGTCTCGACGGCAAGCACAAATCCTATTGCACGCCGGAAGCTTATCGCGGCGAGACCTGCTGGCTGTTTCATAATCGCGGCAACGGCACCTTCGAGGACGTTACCGCCTCCAGCGGCATTTTCGATAGCAGTTCAAAATCTCTCGGCGTTGCCATGCTCGATGAAGACGCGAGCGGCCGGCCGGATCTGCTGGTGGCGAACGACACTCAACCCAACAAGCTATATCGAAACCAGCGCAACGGCGCTTTCAAGGATGCCGCCGTCGAGGCGGGGCTTGCCTTCAGCAACGAGGGCAAGGCGCGAGCCGGCATGGGCGTGGACGTCGCTGATTTCAGGAATTCAGGGCATTCCGGTGTGGCCATTACGAACTTCGATAACGAAATGACGGGCCTGTACGAGTTCAGCGGGAAAGCGTACGAAGACGTCGCCGCTCAGGCAGGCGTAGGACTGGCTTCCAAGAACAGTCTGGGTTTTGGATGTGTGTTTCTGGACGCAAATCTCGATGGCTGGCTCGATCTCGCCGTGGCCAACGGCCACATCGACGAGACGGTACGCAACATTCGCGGCAACGTGGGATACGCCCAGCCGCCGCTGCTGTTTCTCAACAATGGCAAGGGAAGCTTCCGCGACATCGCCGCGGAAGTCGGCGGTGGATTCGAGCAGCCTAAGGTGGGACGCGGACTGGCCTATGCTGACTTCGATCGCGATGGCGATCTCGACCTATTGCTGACCACAAATAACGGTCCTGCCTACCTGTACCGGAACGACCAACTCGCCGGGAACGGCAGCATTCGCTTTCGGTTGGTCGGCACCAAGTCGAACCGCGACGCAATCGGCGCGACCATCCGTATTGTCTCCGGCGGTTTGAATCAGTCGCGCATGGTGAAAAGCGGTTCCAGTTATTTGTCGCAATCGGAACTGCCGGTTACGTTTGGTCTGGAGAAGCGCGATCGCGTTGAGCGCATCGTCATTACCTGGCCCAGTGGCAGAACCGAAGAGTTTGCTAACCTAGCAGCCGGGCGGTGCTACGAATGCACAGAAGGTAAGGGAATCATGCCGCTTGACGGATATTGATTCGCATCCCAGCGAAATCGTTTCAAGGCCGGACGATCGTTCCGCCGGCGGTAAGATCAATGTCGACTGATTCGCTGACTCGCAAGAACAGCGTGCTCGGATTCTTCATCCCCCAGTTCGCATAAGGTACCGCAAAGTGAAGGGTCGCCGTCCAGTGGTCCGGGAGCACTTCTATATCGGCCGGGACAGTTAATTCGTGGTCTGATCCGTGAATGGAAAGGATTCCGTGAACCCGCACGGACGACTTTCCTTGCAGCGCCACAGTTCTATCGACGCGATCGGGACGGAATGCGATTTCCGGATAGCGGTCGCTCTCCAGCACTTCCCGATGCATTTTCCGGTCCCGCATTCCGTTACCGCTCTCGCCACTCTTGGCGTCCACCACGATTTCACCAGCGAGCTTGCCCGATGCTGAATCAAGGCGCAGAGATCCTCGCTTCAAGTGGAAGGTTCCACGAACCGTGTGGAGCACATCGCCCAGCGTGAAATTGATAACAGTGCGCTGAGGGTCCAGCTGAAATGCCACGCCCTGCGCGGCAGAGGCATTGCCGGCAACCGCAAGAAATGCGATCACCGCCAGCAAAGGCAACGACCTGCGCACTAGCTCTCGATGAAATACCTGGGCGGGCTCTCTCATGGGGCTATGCCGTCAAAAGACCCCATCCCAGAGTGAGCCCGTCGAGCGCGAGGTGAAAAGGCGATCGAGTTCCGACGTGCAGAGCGACCAATCTGCGAAACACTTCGGGGCGCCTGCGAAAAACCCGGAGAGTACGTTGTTGAAACCTGGGACGGCCGTCGAGCGTAAGCATCAATCGCGCCATCAACAGGGGACGCAATGCCAGGCGGCGGTGCGCCACCTGGTAGGCGTCGAGGTTTCCAGACCTGAAACAGCCCGCCAGCACTACGGCTTGGCTGAAGGACAGGCCGAGACCTTCACCAGTGATGGCATCGACGGTTCCCGAAGCATCGCCGATCAACGCGACATTCCCTCGCCAGACGCGCTTCAGTTTGCGATTGGCGGTTACGGATCCCTTTTCAGCAGAAACCGTCTCGGCCCCGCGAAGTCGCGCGTTCAGTTCGGGTAGCGCCGGCAATGATTCTTCCAGGCGAAGTCCAGGATCGCGGGAAGCCACCGCCACACAAACTTGTTCGTTACCCACGGCTGTGGCGTAGCCCTGAACGTGCTTCCCCCAATATATTTCCATGCGGTCAGTCCAGGGCGCCAGGCGATAATGCCGGCGAAACGCATAGCGGAGGCCGGTCCGCGAGTGGACATCGAGATTTGCCCAACGGCGCACGCGAGAGTTAGCTCCGTCGGCGGCCACAATCCATCGTGTGCGGATCAAGCGCTCCCCTAGCTGCACGTGCTGGCGGGAAATGCCCGTGACTGTGCTCTGCCAAAGCAGATCGGCCCCCAACGCGGCAGCTCGTTCGCTCATAATGCGATGCAACGTGGTCCTGCGAATGGAGAGTCCGGAACTGCCGGAAGGGAACACGGTTTCTGCGGACAATCCGGAACTGAGAAAGCGCACCCCGCGAAGATGACAGGCGTCAGCGGCGGGCACCGCAACACCCAGCCGTTCCAGCGCCGTGATCGCGTCCGGCATCAGCGCCTCACCGCATGCCTTGTCGATCGGAGGCTGGGCCCCATCGGCAACCACGACGCGGAGTCCTTGCTGGCGGGCCGCAATCGCCGCTGCCAGCCCGGCCGGGCCGCCGCCGATTACAAAGACATCTGTCGAGTTCACCAACTACGCGACCTCACCACTCTAGAAGCAGAAGCTCAGAACAAAAACCGGGTCCCATGGCGGCAAGCAGACCCAACGAGCCCGGCTCTGGACGACGGTTCTTCATCACGTCTTCCAGCACGCACAGGACGGAGGCCGATGAAAGATTTCCGACCTTACGCAGACAGTCCCAGGACGCATCAAGCTGTCCATTGTGCAACCCCAGTGCGTCAGCCGAAGCATCGAGCACTTTCGGCCCTCCGGTATGGAGAACGAAGCTCTTCAGGTCGCTTCGTTTGTGTCCGTTGTCCGCCAGAAATGAGTCCACATCCCGGCCAAGGTTTTCTCGAATCAGGGTCGGAACCTCGGTGGACAGTATGATGCGGAAGCCTTTCTCGGAGATGTTCCAGCCCATCATCTCTTCCGTGCTGGGATAGAACACCGACCGGGTCGCGAGGATCTTAGGCCCAGAAATTTCAGGCTCCTCTGATTCAAATTCCGGACCAGTCACAATCACAGCGGCAGCGCCATCGGCGAATAGTCCCGAAGAGATCAGGTTCGCTACCGACAGATCTTCACGCTGCAGGGTCAGCGAACAGAGCTCGACCGATACCAAAGCTGCGGCCTGCTTTGGATAGGCGCGAACATAATCCGAGGCGCGCGCAATTCCTGCAGCGCCTGCCACACAACCCAGCCCGAAGATCGGAGTGCGGCGAATGTTCGTCGGGAGCTTCATGCGGTTGATCAACAGAGCGTCGATGGAAGGGCTGGCGACGCCGGTGACGGTCGTGAAGAGCAGGCACCCCAAGTCGGAGGGCTCCATTCGGGCATTGTGCAGTGCGAGGCAGAGGGCCTGCTCTCCCAACTCCTGCGCGACCCTGATCCAGATGTCGTTGGCCTGGCCCCAGGTCTTGATGTCTACGTATTGCTCGGCGGGAATCGCAAGGTAGCGGCCATCCACGGTAACGTTGCGGTGCAGTCGCGCCAGCAACAGAGGATTCTTGAGTTCGGGTCCCCAATAATCCTGGAGGCGTTCGAGAAGAACTTTCTGAGAGTAGTAATACTTCGGGAAGGCGCTCGCCGCGCTTGCAATCCTCATCGATTCTGTGTCCTGAAGTGAGTCTCGGCACGGAATAACCCACAAGCCGACCGAATCAGGATGTTCTCCGTGATTCGATGTTCGGCCCCGTGATGGTTACACAGGGGGGCTCGCGCCGGATTAGCTATTGTCGCAGAGTTGGGGGTTTTTGTATGTCATCGGCTCGTTGACAAAAACCCCGTCGCTCGTAAACCGCCCCCATTTCCAGGCGCGGCTCGTGGCGGATATTCATCTGCAGCCGCCTTGAGCAAGCTACGCTAACCTATTCCGGTTTGTTCGTCCAGTGCAGTGCGCTGGGATGGGCTCCGCCCAGTCAGTCAACTACCTGCAATCACGGCTTGTTTTCATTCAACTGGGTCACTTCGTCACTGCGATCGAACTGGGTGTATTCCCCACGCCATAGGTGTGGAGAGGGTTCAGATTACCGCTGCTGACGCCAAACGCCTGAATTCCGGCACCGGAGCCCTGGTTCCCGACAAACAAATAGTTTCCGTTCGGGTCCTCGACCAGAAAACTAGGACTACCTTCGGTGGCGAAGGCAAATGCGCTGGTGGAAGTGGTAAGCGCCACAGGCAATCCGGTGGAACCAATCGAATACACGGCAACGTTGCTGGATCCCTGATTCGCCACGTAGAGGTACTGCCCCTTGGGATCCATGAGCAGCGAAAACGGATCGTTATAAGTGTTGGTGGAGAGTGGAGAGCCTTGAACATTGTTTGCCAAGGCGCCAGAGGGAAGAATGGTCAAAATTGAGATGGAATTTGATTGAGTATTCGCCACGTACAGATAAGTGCCGCTTGGGTCGATTGCGAGTCCATTGGGGTTTTCCCCGTCCGCGCTGAACAGGGGGGTGCTAAGCGGCTGGAGTACTCCTGCGTTCACACTGAAGGCTGCGATCGACCCATTGGTGGTTCCTTGTTGCGCGCCTGAGAGGCTGACGTAGAGAAAGTCACCCGATGGCGTTAGCTTCATATTAAGCAGCGTCAACCCCAACGAGAGCTGAAACGGAGACCCGACAATCTGGGAGAGCGCGCCATTGCTGCTATCGATCGAGAAGACCGAAATGTTGTTCGATCCCGTGTTCATTACGTACAGGTAATTTCCCGCAGGGTCCATCACCAGGAGTACCGGTTGCGTAGCATTGCCATTAATTCCAACCGGTGTCCTTGGGGGGATCTCGTTGACATAACCATTGCTAAGGATGTCGAACAGCGAAATGTCGTTTTCATTTTGACCGGGATTCGCCACATACAAGAACTTTCCCGAGGGATGGATCACGACGGAGGCAGCTCCGTCACCCACTGTGTACGGGGTTCCCGCAAGCTCCGTGAGCGTGCCGGAATAGGGATCCTCCCGGTAGATCGCCAGTTCATTCGCGGCTGGAACAGTCGCGTAGACATAATGGCTCGTTGTACTGCAGCCTACGCAACCGGCAATACTTGCGACGACCAAAACCAGGACCAGTGCCTTCTGAAGCATCCATGACTCCTGCGAGAATTTGAAAGCGAAGTACGATAATACCGGGTACCGGGACAATTGAGCGCTGAAACGAAACCCCTATCATACGATTTCCGGCAAGAAAAAGGGGGCGTTCTACTCTACGCATTCCACCCCGCGCCGGCCCGGCTCTTCCGAGACCCGGCGAAAGCTGCCGTTTTCGGGCCTTTGCGCCCACTCCTGCGATGCAATGCTCCTGAAAACAGGTTGCACGCGGCCGCCGAAATCACCTTCCCTCATGACTTTGCAAACTTAGGAAGTTTCAGGGACCGGGCCGCTCAGTGGGCCGGACTCGGTGTGGCAGCGCCGGAAGAATTTTGCACGAAGGGCTTCGCTTCTCCGCCGCGCACCCATAGTCGGAAGCGGTCGAGATAGACATAGACAACGGGCGTGGTGAATAACGTAAGCGCCTGGCTGACAATCAGCCCGCCAACAATCGTGATCCCCAGAGGACGGTGCAGTTCAGAACCAGTGCCTCTACCCAGTGCCAGAGGCAGACCTCCCAGCAGAGCAGCCATGGTGGTCATCATAATGGGGCGAAAGCGCAGCAGGCAGGCTTCGTAGATGGCCTCAGCCGGCTTCTTTCCTTGGGTGCGCTCCACTTCGAGCGCCACGTCGATCATCATGATGGCGTTCTTCTTCACCAGCCCGATCAGCAGGATGATGCCGATCGTTCCAATCACGTTGAGCTCGTTGTGAGTCAGCAGCAGCGCGAGAAGCGCGCCCACGCCCGCCGAAGGAATCGTGGAGAGAATCGTGATGGGGTGAATGTAGCTCTCGTAAAGCATACCCAGCACGATGTACACGGTAATCAGGGCGGTAATAATGAGCACCAATTCGCTGGAGAGCGAATCCTGGAAGGCCGCCGCCGTGCCTTGAAAACTGGCCTGAATCGTGGTCGGGAAGCCAATGGAACTTTGCGCGCTTTGGATCGCCTGTGTAGCCTGTCCAAGGGAAACTCCAGGAGCCAGGTTGAACGAAATCGTGACCGACGGAAACTGGCTCTGGTGATTCACCGCCAACGGTATGTTGGAGGGCGTGAAGTGAGTGAACGCCGCCAGGGGTATGGGTGTGCCGCTGGTGGAGCGCAGGTAAATATTCTGCAGAGCCTCTGTGGTTTGTTGGAACTGCGGGGCGACTTCCATAACCACGTGGTATTGGTTGAGCGGACGGTACATGGTAGAGACCTGTCGCTGGCCGAAGGCATCGTAGAGCGCATTATCGATATCCTGCGCTGCTACTCCCAACCGGCTGGCGGTGTCACGGTCAATCACCAGCTGCGCTTGTAATCCTTTATCCTGCTGGTCAGTATTGACGTCGCGCAGTTGCTGCAAGCCGCGCATTTTCGCCAACAACTGTGGCGCCCAGTTGTTCAGCTCGTTCAAATCCTCGCCCTGCAACGTGTATTGATATTGGGCGTTGCTCTGGCGTCCGCCAATGGTCAGGTCTTGGGCGGATTGCAGATAGAGCGTTGCCCCCGGCACTACCGCCAGCTTGCCCCGAAGACGATTGATCACATCGTCGGCGGTAACATTGGGACAGGATTGCCAGAAGTGATGCGGCGGACACTTGCCGCGGTCGCCCTGCGCCTTCAGCATGATGAAGAACCGGCCCTGATTCGAAACCGTGTTTCCTCCCGCGAACCCGACGATCGTGTTCACCGCCGGATCTTTCATGACGATTTCGACGTAGCGTTCCATTTTGCCGCGCATTGCCTGGAATGAAATGTCTTGTGCAGCCTGCACCGATCCCTGAAGGCGCCCTGTGTCCTGTTGCGGGAAGAAGCCCTTGGGCACGATGTAGTAGAGGTAGCCGCTCAAGCAGGCCACCAGTAAAGTCGCGATGAATGTCACTAGCTGATATTCGAGAACCCACTTCAGCGCATGACGGTAGGTCGCGAGCATCGTATCGAAAACCCATTCACTGGCGCGGTAAAAGCGATTATGCCCCGCATTCTCTGCCGGGGGCCGCAGGAACTTGGCGCACATCGTAGGCGTCGTGGTCAGCGAGACCAGCAACGAAACTCCGATGGCAATGCTCAGCGTCACCGCGAACTCGCGAAACAGCCGCCCGACAATCCCGCCCATCATTAGCAGCGGGATGAACACCGCTACCAGGGACACGCTCATGGAAAGTACGGTAAAGCCAATCTCCGCTGCTCCCTTAAACGCCGCTTGCACGGCATCCATTCCTTGTTCCACGTAACGCGTGATGTTCTCCAGCACCACAATGGCATCATCGACCACGAATCCAGTGGAAATCGCGAGCGCCATGAGCGATAGATTGTCCAGGCTGTAACCCAGCAGATACATGCCTCCGAACGTGCCGACCAGTGAAAGCGGCACGGCGATGCTGGGAATAATCGTGGCGCGCACGGTTCGCAAAAACGCAAACACCACCAGGATTACGAGAATGATCGAGAGGATGAGCGTGAATTCAATGTCTTTTACCGAGGCGCGGACCGTGATCGTGCGATCCAGGGCAATGCTGAGCCTGATCGCCGGGGAAATCGAGGACTGCAAATACGGCATCAGGGCGACTACCCGGTCCACGGTCTCGATGATGTTGGCTCCCGGCTGCCGAAAAACAATGATAAGGACGCTGGGTTTGCCGTTGGCCAGGCCGATGTTGCGAACGTCCACGACCGAATCCTGGACGTCGGCCACGTCGCCCAGACGCACCGGCGCACCCTTGTTGTAGGCAACAATCAGCGGCCGGTACTGATCCGCGGTAAAGAGTTGATCGTTGTCGTCGAATGTCCAGGACGTTGTATTGTTCGATACTTGTCCCTTGGCTTGGTTCGCATTGGCCAGATTGAGAGCGTTGCGCACCGTGTCCAATCCGACGCCCAGTTTGTTCAGCAGCATCGGATTCACTTCCGCGCGGACGCCGGGCTGCGCCGCTCCGCCAACGAAGACCTGCCCTACTCCGCTTACCTGAGCGAGTTTCTGCGACAGAATGGAATCAGCCGCGTCGTACATCTGCGGCACGGTTTCTGTGTCCGAAGTCAGCGCCAGAATCATAATTGGCGCATCCGCCGGGTTGGCCTTGCGATAGGTCGGATTGCTCGGCAGGTTCGCAGGAAGCTGGCTGCGTGAGGCATTGATAGCGGCCTGCACATCGCGGCCCGCGGCGTCAATGTTGCGGTTCAAATCAAACTGCAGAACGATGCTGGTGGAGCCGAGCTGGCTCGTGGAAGTCATCTGGTTCACGGCCGCGATGCGCCCGAACTGCCGTTCCAGTGGCGTGGCCACAGCAGAAGCCATGGTCTGCGGATCGGCGCCGGGCAAGCTCGCGCCGACCTGGATCACGGGAAAATCCACCCGCGGCAGCGACGCCACGGGCAGGAAATTGAAGGCAAGAATTCCGGAGAGCAGCAGAGCCGCCGCCAGCAGCGAAGTGCCAATCGGACGCCGGATAAATGGAGCCGAAATACTCATGCCTTAAATGGAAATCCTAATCCGCCGATGCATCTCCTGCGGTAGCTTCTCGAGGAATCGGATTGCCGATCCTGTACTTCTCAAACCTGTGCGCCAGCCGGTCAAACCACAGGTAAACCACCGGCGTGGTGTAGAGCGTGAGCAATTGGCTCAGCAACAACCCGCCCACGATCGTGATACCCAGGGGGCGCCGCAATTCCGCTCCCGTCCCTGATCCCAGCGCCAGCGGCAAACCGCCAAGCAGCGCCGCCATGGTCGTCATCATGATGGGACGGAAGCGCAGCAAACACGCCTGAAAGATCGCCTCTTCCGGCGGCTTGTGCTCCACGCGCTCGGCTTCGAGAGCAAAATCGATCATCATAATGGCGTTCTTTTTTACGATACCGATCAGCAGAATGATGCCAATCAGCGCCACCACCGTCAGATCGTTGCCCGTGATCTGCAAAGCCAGGATTGCCCCCACGCCGGCCGAGGGCAGCGTGGAAAGAATCGTGATGGGGTGAATGTAGCTTTCGTACAGCACGCCCAGCACGATGTACACCGTAATGATGGCGGCAAGAATCAGAAAAGGCTCACTGGCAAGCGAATTCTGAAATGCCGCGGCCGTTCCCTGAAAAGAGGCGTGAATGCTCGCGGGCAACTGAATATCTTTCTCCACTTGCTGAATCGCCTTCGTGGCATCACCCAAGGATGCTCCCGGTGCAAGGTTGAACGAGAGTGTGACCACCGGGAACTGCCCCTGGTGGTTGACGGCGAGCGGCGTGTTCGTGGATTGCATCTTCATGAAAGTTGAAAGCGGGACCGGAGCGCCGCTGGTTGTCGCCGTCGCTGCATTCGCAGTCGGCGCCCCGGAAGCCGCTATCGTGCTGCTGGGGCGAACGTACACGTCGTTCATCGCATCGGGACTCGTGGCGAAGTTGGGCAGGACTTCCAGTACCACGTGGTACTGGTTCAACTGCGTAAAGATGATTGAAACCAGCCGCTGCCCGAACGCGTCGTACAGTGTATTGTCGATGGCTGACGGAAGGATTCCCAGCCGCGACGCCGTGTCGCGGTCGATTGTGAGATTTGTCTTGAGTCCGCCATTGAGCTGGTCGGTAGCAACATCGCGCAGTTCCGGCGACTGTTTTAGTTTGTCGACGAGCTTCGGCGTCCATTGCGCCAGTTCCTGCGCATCCGCGTCTTCAATGGAGTACTGAAACTGCGTGCGACTGACGCGATCTTCTACAGTCAAGTCCTGCACGGGTTGCATGTAGAGAGTGATTCCATCCACCTTCGCCAGCGCGGGCTGCAGCCGCCGGATGATCGCTGAAGCGTCTTCATTCCGTTCGTCGCGTGGCTTCAAGTTGATCTGAATGCGCCCGCTGTTTGGAGTCGTATTCGTGCCGTCCACGCCGATGAACGACGACAAGCTGTCCACATCTTTGTCTTTGAGAATCACCTTCGCCAGTTCCTGCTGGTGCTGCGACATCGCATCGAACGAGATACTGTCCGAGGCTTCTGAAATCCCCAGAATCACGCCCGTGTCCTGCACCGGGAAGAAACCTTTGGGCACAACCACGTATAGAAACAGCGTGAGAACCAGGGTTCCGAAGGTTATAGCCAGGGTTGCCGTCTGGTGCTTCAGCACCCATTTCACCGTGCGGCCATAAAACGCAATCACCCGGTTGTAATAATCTTCCGTGACCTCGTAGAAACGGCCCTTTTCGCCTTCCTTGCGATGCTTGAGCAGCTTGGCGCACATCATTGGAGTCAAGGTCAGGGAAACCCCCGCTGAGACCAGAATGGTGACTGCCAGCGTGACCGCGAACTCGCGGAAGAGCCGCCCCACAATGTCGCCCATGAACAGCAACGGAATGAGGACGGCAATCAGGGATACCGTGAGCGAGACGATGGTGAACCCGATCTGTCCCGATCCTTTCAACGCCGCCTCCAGCGGCGAATCTCCAGCTTCAAGGTAGCGGTCGATGTTCTCGATCATGACAATGGCGTCATCCACCACGAACCCGGTGGAGATGGTCAGCGCCATCAGTGTCAGATTGTTCAGGCTGTACCCCAGCAAATACATCACGCCAAACGTTCCCACGATCGACAATGGGACCGCGACGCTGGGAATGAATGTGGCCCGCAGGTTTCGCAGGAAAAAGAAAATAACGATGACCACCAGCACAATGGTCAACGCCAATTCGAACTCAACGTCCTTAACCGATGCGCGGATCGTTGTAGTCCGATCAGTGAGAATCTGCACCTTTACCGCTGAGGGCAACGACGCCTGCAACTGCGGCAGCAGCTTCTTGATCCGGTCGACAACGCTGATGATGTTCGCCCCGGGCTGGCGCTGAATGTTGACGATCGCGGCCGGAGTCAGATTCATCCAGGCAGCCAGTCGGGTGTTTTCCGTGCCATCGATCACGTTGGCCACATCACTGAGCCGCACCGGCGCACCATTGTGATAGGTGATCACAATCGGCTTGTACTGATCACTGGAAAACAGCTGGTCGTTGGCGCCGATCGTGTACGACTGGCGCGAGCCATCGATGACGCCTTTCGCCTGATCCACATTGGCCGCAGCCAACGCCGTTCGAACATCCTCGAGGCCCAACCCGTAGGACGCGAGCGCAGTCGGGTTCACTTGAACTCGCACAGCGGGCTTCTGTCCGCCGCTGATGGAAACCAGTCCCACACCCGGCAACTGCGAAATTTTCTGCGCCAGAGCCGTATCGGCAAGATCTTCCACCTTCGACAAGGCCAGCGAGTCCGAAGTCATCGCCAGCGTGAGAATGGGAGAATCGGCCGGGTTTACTTTGTTGTAGATCGGAGGATTCGGCAAGTCCGACGGCAGGAACGTTGCCGCCGCGTTGACCGCGGCTTGAACCTGCTGTTCTTCCACATCAATGTTCTGATCAAGCGCAAACTGCAGCGTAATCACCGAACTGCCGAGCGAACTGGTCGAGGTCATCTGGCTCAGTCCGGGGACTTGGCCGAACTGCCGCTCCAGCGGCGAAGTCACCGACGATGCCATCACGTCGGGATCCGCCCCCGGATAAAACGTCACAACTTGAATGGTCGGGTAATCGACTTCCGGCAGGGCGGAGACAGGAAGTTGCAAGAAGGCAACCCACCCCACCAGCAGCACGCCCACCATCAACAGCGTGGTCGCCACCGGCCGGAGAATGAATAATCGTGAAGGACTCATGAAGCCGGAGTTCCTGAGGTCGTGTTTTGGCCGCTGCCGCTTTGTCCGCTCGGGGCGTTGTTTCGCGGTTCCACCGTGCTGCCGGTTTGCAGCTTGTCCTGGCCATCGGTCACCACCGTGTCCCCGGGGTTAAGGCCGCTGGAGAGGGTGGTGATGGTGCCCTGCGAAAGCGATACCGTCACCGTGCGCGCTTCGACCGTCTTGTCGGGTTTTACCAAATAGACGAAGGTTCCCTGCGGACCACGCAGGATTGCAGCCGTAGGCAGCACCGTGCTGTTCTTCCGCGTCTCCAGGAGCAGATTCGCATTTACGAACTGGTTGGGCCAAAGCTGGTTGTCTTTATTATCGAAGACCGCTTTCAGCTTGGCAGTTCCCGTCGTCGGATCGATTTCGTTATCAATTGTCTGCAGTTTGCCGGTCGCCAGCTTGGTCTGATCATCACGGCTGTAGGCCTCCACCTGCAGTGTCGCGCTCTTCATGTGTTGCGCCACGGTCGGCAACTGATCCTCGGGCAAAGTGAAGATCACAGCAATCGGCTGCAATTGTGTCAGGATCAGCATGGGAGTGGTGTCGGCTGCGTGCACAATATTTCCCGGATCCACCTGCCGCAGGCCGACGCGTCCGGTGAACGGCGCCGTGATGTTGCAGTAGACGATCTGCAGATTGGCGTTATCGATCTGCGCCTGATCCGTGCGCACCTGGCCGTCGAGCTGGTCTACCAATGACTTCTGAGTGTCCACCTGCTGCTGCGAGATGCTGCCAGATGGAATTAACGTGGTATAGCGCTGCAGGTTGAGTTGAGCATCGCGCAGCGTCGCCTGGTCTTTGAATAACTGCGCTTGCATTTGCTCCAGTTGCACCTGGTAGGGGCGCGGATCAATTACGATCAGCAGTTCGCCTTCTCTTACGGTCTGTCCTTCTTTGAAGTTGACGCGCATGATTTGCCCGTCGACGCGGCTCTTGATATTCGCCGTGTAGAACGCTGTCACTGACCCCAAGCCAACCAGGTAAACAGGTACATCCTGCTGCACCACCTTGGCCACGGCAACCGAAACTGCACGCGGGGCTGCGGCTTGCGCCTTCTGCTGTTTGGAGTCGGCGCTACTGCAGCCGGTGAAGGATGCGCAAACTACAACCAGCGCGACCGCCACGACCAGCCAGGGCCGAAAGCGGTTGGCAGGTTCCTGTTCTTCTTGAGGAGAACTCGAATCGATCGTTTTCACGGGTTTAATCGTTTGCACCTTTCCACAAGCTCGGCGTAGAACGCGCGCGTTTATTAGACGTATTCATTTTCGACTCGGTTGCGGCACCTCTGCCCGGAAGGCGGCAGATCGTCTTACGCTAAAGTCCTCCCGCCGGAGAGGCTCAGGTAGGAACCGGAACGCAGATGTAATAGTAGAACCCTACGAAGCCAGCATCAACTGCGGTGCCGCGGCAGTCAAGCCCAGGGCGAAGGTTTTACAAATCTTTACTCGTCTTGGCGTTCGTTTACGCTCTGGGAGAATGCAGCGCCTGAGGAACCGGGTGCAGCGCTTCATAGGCGGCAATCTCTGCCTCGTGCTGCAGTGTAAGCCCGATGTCGTCCAGCCCATTGAGCAGGCAGTGGCGCACGAATTCATCGATCGGGAACTGCGCGCGAAAGCCCTGATCGTCACGCACCTCGCATCGCTCCAGGTCAATGGTGAGCTGGTAATCGTCGCACTCGCGGGATCGTCGCATCAGCTCGGCCGCCTCAGCCTCGCTCAGACGCACGGCGAGGAAACCGTTCTTGGTGCTGTTATTGGCGAAGATGTCGGCGAAGGAGGAGGAAATCACGGCGCGGAAACCGAAATCCGCCAGCGCCCACACCGCGTGCTCACGCGAGGAACCGCAGCCAAAATTCTTTCCCGCAATCAGGATGCTCGCGCCTTGGTAACGCGGCTCGTCCAGAACAAAACCAGCGCTCCTCTTTCCACCGGTGTCGAAGCGCCAGTCGTAAAACAGAAACTGGCCGAAGCCGGTGCGCTCAATTCGCTTCAGAAACTGTTTGGGAATGATCTGGTCGGTATCTACATTGACCCGGTCGAGCGGAGCCAAGCGGCCACGATGTGTGCGAAATGGGTTCATTGGAATTTCCAGTTGCGAATATCCGTGAAGTGCCCCGCAATCGCCGCGGCCGCCGCCATCATGGGACTCACAAGATGCGTCCGCCCACCGCGTCCCTGCCGCCCTTCAAAATTCCGGTTGCTGGTCGAAGCACAGCGCTCCCCAGGCTGCAAAATGTCGGGATTCATTCCCAGACACATCGAGCATCCCGACTCGCGCCACTCGAATCCCGCATCTAGGAAAATCCGGTGCAAACCTTCCTGCTCTGCTGCCCGCTTCACCGTCTGCGAGCCCGGCACAACCATGGCCCGCACGTTCGTGTTCACGTGGTGACCCTTCGCCACACGCGCCGCCGCCCGCAGATCCTCAAGCCGAGAATTCGTGCACGATCCGATAAACACACGGTCGATGCCGATGTCTTCAATACGTTTTCCCGGCTCCAGACCCATGTACTGCAAAGCGAGCTCGGTCGAACGTCGGTCGGATTCTTTCAGGCTCCCAACATCCGGTACCCGTCCCGTGACCGGCGCCACCATGCCGGGGTTTGTCCCCCAGGTCACGAACGGACAAAGCTGCGCCGCATCAATCTCCACTACCTTGTCGAACGCCGCACCTTCATCCGTCGGCAAACTGCGCCAGTATTCGACCGCCTTGTCCCATTCTCCGTCGCGTGGAGCAAATCGTTTACCCTTCACATAGGCAAACGTGATTTCATCCGGCGCTACCATGCCGGCCCTCGCCCCGGCCTCAATGCTCATATTGCACAGCGTCATGCGGCCTTCCATCGAGAGAGCGCGCACTGCTTCGCCGGCGTATTCGATGACGTGTCCGGTCGCGCCGTCAGTGCCGATCTGTCCAATGATTCCCAGCGCCAGGTCCTTCGCCGTCACGCCTTCCGCCAATCGTCCGCGCACATCGACCTTCATCGTCTTCGGCGTCTGCTGGGCGAGGCATTGCGTCGCCAGCACGTGCTCTACTTCCGAGGTCCCAATACCAAAGGCCAGCGCCCCGAAAGCTCCGTGAGTGCTGGTGTGGCTGTCTCCGCAAACGATTGTCATCCCCGGCCGCGTTAGCCCCAGTTCAGGCCCAATCACGTGCACGATCCCTTGCTCCGGCGAATCCATGTCAAACAGCAGGACGCCGAATTCTTTGCAGTTCGCCTGCAGCGCCGCAATCTGCTTAGCGGCGATCAGATCGGTAATCGGAGTTCCCCGCGGCTCGGTCGGAATGTTGTGATCGACGGTAGCGACAGTGCGCGAGGGCTGCCGGACTTTTCTTCCCGCAGCGCGCAACCCATCGAAGGCCTGAGGCGAGGTAACTTCATGCACCAGATGCAGATCGATGTAAACGATCGGCGACCGGCCGCTCGGTTGCGCTACCAGATGCGCTTCCCAGATCTTCTCGAAAAGTGTTTTCTTTGCCGGCATCATATAGATAGGGCCCCGGAACGGCACCGAGGGCAAGATTCCAACCGTGACTCTCTAGTTTTTCACAGCCCGCGGACGGGAGCAAGCCGCCCGCAGCCGGCAGAACCGTAACTCCGCAAAATCGTGCCTCCAGATGCCGCTCTCAGGTATCATGTAACGTCCCCCATGATTGACGGCAAACACATCGCGGTCGTAATGCCCGCCTACAATGCGGAAAAAACCCTCGAAGCCACGGTAGGAGAACTGCCGGATCTGGTGGATATCCGCATCCTGGTCGACGACCACAGCTCTGACCACACCGTCGACTTGGCTCGTCGCCTGGGCCTGCTCGTTTTCCAGCATGACCGCAACTATGGCTACGGCCGCAATCAGCAGACCTGCTACCGCGAAGCCCTGGCCGCGGGCGCCGACGTGGTCATCATGCTTCATCCTGATTATCAGTACACGCCGCTACTGGTCACGGCCATGGCCAGCATGGTGGCGTACGGCGTTTACGACGTTGTGCTGGGCTCGCGCATTATCGGAGGGACGGCGTTGCGCGGCGGCATGCCGCTCTACAAATACGTATCGAACCGGCTGCTCACAGCGTTCGAGAATCTTTTTCTGCGCGTCAAGCTCTCCGAATACCACACCGGCTACCGCGCCTTCAGCCGCAAGGTGCTTCTCGAACTACCGCTGCTGGAGAATTCAGACGACTTCGTTTTCGACAACCAGATTCTCGCCCAGTGCGTGCACTTCGGCTTCCGCATCGGAGAAGTGTCGTGCCCCACGAAGTACTTCGAAGAAGCCTCATCCATCAACTTCCGCCGCAGCGTGAAGTACGGTTTCGGTGTGCTGGCGACCGCCCTGCAGTTCGCCCTGCAGAGGGCGGGCTTGATCAACCTGCCCCGCTTCAGCGACAAGGGCCGCAAGCTGGAGCCCGGCTATCCCACATACTACGCCCGCCGAACTGCTCGCCCTGCCTAGAAATATTAGGGCAGACTGGTCCTGTGCTTCTGCAAGCGAGCTAATTTGACGGTCCTTTGTAAAGGGAATTGGGAACAAGGAACATCCGCTGGTGCGGATAGTCGAAGGTCACGGTAAAGCGGCTGAGGATTTCGCCACCGAACATTCGCATCGTATCCTCCGTGCTTCCGCAGCATGCCACTTCGACATTACGCAGAAGGTAGGTGCCGATTTGGAATCCCCACAACTTGGCGACGGTTCCAGTCGTAGGTGTTCCCAGTCCAACTCCCGTCTCAGTTGGTTGCTGGGATTTCATCGTGCTGGCAATGGGATGATCCACCGCGTCGCTCGACCCGGAGTCGATGAAGAACTTGTCTTGCAGACTTACATCCTCACTGGGTTTCACTGCGGCCGTAACGAAAGGCCATCCGTGCCGGATTTCGACAGGTAATCGAACGCCACCCGCCGGAGGAGCGAACTTTTCCGGCACCGTAACCGTCATGGTCTTGCTCTCATAGTCGATCGTCACTACATAGCGTTCGAGAAATGGGTAGCCAAGCAATCCATCCTCTTTGAAGTCCTGGTCTTTGTTCACGGGTGAGAGATCAACGCTTGACGCCTCATCGAAATACATCTCCAGCCCAGGAAGGCGGATCGTGAGGCCGTCAATGCCCTGCATGGGCACTCGGCCCTGGCCGGCGCCTTGCAAGGTGCCGCCGCCACCCACCTTCAGCTCAAGGCGTTTGGCTTGAGCAGTGTCGACTAGGTTGCGACTGGACCCCGAGTCCAGCACGAACTGCAATTGCCGGCCGTTAATTTCCACGGGAACATAAACCAGCGATTCGTGGATTTGCACGGGGAACATTGTCGAAGATTCGCCGGATTTGAAATGATCGCGGGAGCGATCGTCGGCCCGCGCAAACACGGCCAGGCAAGATAGAAAGACGATTACGACGCGCTTACAAGTCGCCATAAGCATTGAGACGGAGCGGTGCGGCAGTGGTTAGCAGCGCGGAATCAGCTACTTGGTTTGGCTCTTACTTCTTTTTCGACAAGAATCCCAACACCTTGCTGGCGAACTCATCGGAGAATCCAAACCGCGCCTTGGCTCGCGAGTAAAGGTCGACGGCCTTCTTGTCCAGCCAGATCATCGCCGATTTCCCCCAGCCATCCTGCGGCCGCGCGAAATAATCGGTGGAATGTCCGGTGACTTTATTGTCCCGCTCGACCGTGTAGTAATACAAGGCAAGACTCTTGCGCGACTGCCCCTCGGGGCACGTTAGCGGATCAGGGAAGCCGTGCAACGACCGCTGGTCAGTCGTGAAGATGAGCGCACGATTCAACAGCGGCGGATACTTCGCCGCACAGCGCGCCATCTTCCCATCCTTCCGCTCCCACAGCTCGATGGCTCCGCCCCACTCCTCCTGCCACTCCGGATTCAGATAGAGAATGAGATTCACGCGCCGGTGCAAGTGGGTGTGGAAGTGGTGCATGGAGAAATCCGTGTGCACGTTCAGATATCCGCCCGGCCCGGATTGGTGCAGGCCGCCGCCCTCCAGCATGGGGTCCGCCATCAGATTGGGGATCCCGGTCAATTCCGAAACCCAGGCCACAAACTCCGGCGAGTTCAGTTCGTCTGTAACCGCTCCGATCGTAGCCGGAAACAGCTCGCGCTTAGGCATGCCCAGCTTGTTTTCGTTGGCGTGCTTGTACTGTGTCCAGGCATCGCTCGTAGCTTGGGGAAACTGCGTCGCCATCTCCAGCGCGACCTCGGGATCAAGGAAATCCTTCAGCAGAATATGCGGACAAGGATGGTTCTCGCGGTATTGTCTGGCCAGCCCAGGCAGCGGAGATCCCCACCTTTCGTAGGGAAACAGCCGGGCGGAGGCCTGAACAGCCGGCGCAGTAGACATGCCTAAAATCTCCTTATTCTAGGAATTGTATCTGATCGACGATTCCGGGAAGTGGATTTTCCTCCCGAGAGTCTTCGTCACGGCTCTTGAGGAATCCGGCAAACCCGCACGACGCCATTCTGGTAAGCACAGTCGAGCCCGGCAGCCCCGGGCTGTTGCACGACCACCCAACTCACGCCGTATTTGTTCTTCAACCGCAAAAAGTCTTCTGCATGAAAACTCTTCCACGGAGTCTGCGCCTGCACCTCGGCCCACCATTCTTCTGCCAAAGGAGGAAACATACTCACCGCGCCACTGTCCTTGGATGTGTCCGCCAGCCTGCTCCGTTGTGCCAGGCAACGGAAGCCGGTTGTATCTTCTCCGCGTAGCTGCATAAAATCGGGATCAAGCGCAAACACCGCATCCGCAGGCGTGTTGTCACGAACCCAGACAAAGGCCTGCGCCCACTCATTCTTCGGAGCCGCCCCGGGCCACTCGATGTGAGCACTGGCCGGAAAGAGATCTCGCTGAGCGACAAACATCCCAACGCCCAGCGGAACAAAGAGCGCCAGCCAGCGCCAGACCCGATTCTTCAGCACAAACTCGCCCAGCAATCCGCCCATCATCAAGAACATCAGCATGTAGAGCAGGTGCAGGCTGCGCAGCGGCTGCAGGCGGGCTAGACTTTCAAACCGCGCCGGCAAATCGACTACCAGCGCGGCGAAAAAGTAGACAAGGTCGTAGACGATGAGCGCCCGGCACACCAGTTCAAGTTGGCGCCATTGCCGCGCCCGCGCGATGCGCGCAAACCACCAGAACAACGCCGCCGGGGCAATTATGCCCAGCTGCTCATACCAGTGCCACAGCTGGATGTAGTGAAACTCATGCCGCATCGCGGCCGCGTGATAGGCGGGCGAAGTC
>Ga0209415_10004016_pt1 | contig 27135 bp, 19 predicted proteins | sample PeaSoiSIISIP2007_FD_187696 | JGI IMG/M metagenome (GOLD analysis project Ga0209415, IMG submission 187696) | Peat soil microbial communities from Weissenstadt, Germany - SII-SIP-2007 (SPAdes) (version 2) | ecosystem: Environmental > Terrestrial > Soil > Wetlands > Peat | place: Germany... | reverse complement strand
CCGGCTGACGCTCCAGGCGAAAATGTCCGTCGAGGAGCCGAAGAACGGCCGGGCGACGGTCGTGATCGAGGAAATTCCCTACGGGATCATCCGGCGGTCGATCATCGAATCGGTCGCGGAGTGCGTGAAGAAAGACCTGATCAACGACATTTCGGCGATCAACGACGAGAGCGGGCGGGAACACAAATGCCGGATCGTGATCGACCTGAAGCGGGATGCCGATCCGAATGTGATCATTAACCAGCTCTATCAATATACTCCATGCCAGATCACGGTGAGCATGATCAACATCGCGCTGGTGAACCGCCAGCCGCGGACGATGGGACTGAAGGAGTTGATCCAGCATTTCGTGGAGCACCGGAAGGAAGTGATCACCCGGCGGACGCGGTTTCTGTTGAGGAAAGCGCAGCAGCGCGGGCACATTTTGGAGGGCTTGATTTTCGCCGTGTGCGACATCGACGAGGTGGTGAAGCTGATCCGGGGGAGCCGGACGCGCGAAGAGGCGATCGGGAAGCTGCGGGAGCGGGCGTTCCGGATCGCGCCGGAACATCCATCGGCGCCCCGGATTCCGGCGACGCTCATGGAGCGGGGAGCCGGCCGCGGCGTAATGCTGACCCAGACCCAGGCGGAGGCGATCGGGCGATTGCAGCTCATTCAGCTCGTCGGGCTGGAAATTGAAAAACTGCTGGAGGAATACCGCTCGGTGGTCGAGGAGATCGAGGGATACGAAGCGATTCTGCGGGACGAGGCGTTGGTGCTGGACATCATTCGCGAGGACATCATCGAGATCAAGGAGAAATACGGGGACGAGCGGCGGACGAAAATCGAGGGAAACGTCAGCGATTTCAACATGGAAGCGCTGATCGCGCGGGAAGACGTGGTGGTGACGGTTTCGCACGTGGGGTACGTGAAGCGGCTGCCAGTGGACACCTATCGGAGCCAGGGCCGCGGCGGGCGCGGCGTTCGGGGTTCCGAGGCGAAGGAAGGGGATTTCGTCGAGCATCTGTTCGTCGCCAATACGCATGATTACCTGCTGTTTTTCACGAACCAAGGCCGGGTGTATCAGCGGCGGGTGTACGACGTTCCGGAGTTGAGCCGGACCAGCCAGGGCCGGGCGGCGGCGAACCTGCTGGATTTCCAGGAGGGAGAAAAGATCGCCAATGTGCTGGCGGTCAAGGATTTCACGGGTGGGGAGCAGTTTTTGCTCTTTGCGACGGCCAAGGGAACGGTGAAGAAAACGGCGCTGAGCGCGTATGCGAACATCCGCACGAGCGGGATCATCGCCATCGGGATGGAAGAGGGGGATTGGTTGATCGACGTGTCGGTGACCGGGGGCAAAGACCACGTCATCCTGGGGACCAAGAGCGGATTGGCGGTGCGGTTCGAGGAGACGGACGTGCGGGCGATGGGCCGGCCGGCGGCCGGCGTCACCGGGGCGCGGTTCAAACGCGAGGGGGACGAGGTGGTGGCCATGCTGGTGGTGCCCAATGGGGAGAATTCCGGGCTGAAAGTGCTGACAGGGTGCGTGAACGGCTACGGCAAGCGAACGCCGCTGGAAGATTACCCGGTCAAGGGCCGGGGCACGCGCGGAGTCATCAACATCGACGCGACGGAACGCAACGGAGACGTCGTGGGGATGAAGCTGGTGACAGATGCGGATGAAGTGATGCTGATCACCGAACGCGGAATCCTGATCCGGACGGCGGTTTCGGAAATCCGTGAGACCGGCCGGAACGCGGCGGGCGTCCGGCTCATCAAGCTGGACGAAGGGGACAAGTTGGTGGCCATGGCCAAAGTCGATAAGGAAGAGGAGGAGGAAAAGCCCGAGGCGGAGAAACCCGAAATTCGAAATCCGAATGACGAATCAAATCCGAAATCCGAATGACGAAAGGGCGTTCGTTCGATTTCTATTGCTTTTCGTTCTGTCGTTGATCGCCTCGGCCGCGTGCGCGTGGGCGGCGGGGAGTTCGCTGGGGCTGTTCTTTGGGGGACTGTTCGTGGTGACTTTTTTGACGCCGGCGGGGGTCCTGCAACAGAAGAGTCTTGCTGCGGCGATGGGGGGATTGATTGCGGTAGTGGCGCCTGTGGCGGGGGTTTGGCTGATCACGGTCTTTGAAACGGCGGATACGTTCGGGCAATGGATTGAGGCGACGATGGTCCTGGCGGTTTACGCGCTGGCGATCGGGGGGATCGGGCTGGGGCTGGCGCGGGCGAAATTGCCGGCGGTGTTCGCGGCGGGGCTGGCGATCCTCGTGGGGCTGGCATGGCTCACCTGGCCGGTATGGCTTTCGGGGGCGCTGGTGCGGGCGGGATTCGGCGGGATGGTTCAGAATCTCGTCTGGCTGCATCCTCCGCTGGTTATCAATGGAATTCTGACCGGCGAGCCGGCGTGGACGGAGAGATCGCTGGCGTATCATTTGACGGATTTGAATCAAGACGTTCCGATCCGATTACCAGGAAATATCGGGGCGTGCGTGGCGGTTCATGGGATTCTGGGGCTGCTGTTGTGGTGGATGGGATTGATGCGGCGCTCAACACACGCCACTCAACATTGAAGTGAAATTCGTATTGGCATTGGGCTAATTATTTTCAATCGCGGCTCGCGACCCAATAGGTATAATCACGCTTGTGAAACGCGATTTTCGCTGGAACGCCTGGAATGTCGAGCACATTGCTGAACACGGCGTCAGCCCGATGGAAGCGGAATATATCGTGAATCACGTCCGGCCGCCGTACCCAGAGGCCAAAGGCGACGGAAAATTCATGGTGGCGGGACAGACGTGGAACGGCACGTACCTTCGGGTTGCGTTCATTATCGACCCCGAGGGCACGCTGTTTGTGATCCATGCGCAGCCGTTGACCGAACAGGACAAGCGGATTTACCGGAGAAGAAAAAGATGAAACCCAATAAGCCATGGACGGAAATGACCACAGCCGAATTACGGCAAGCGACCCAAGATCTGAATGGGTCGGTTCTTGGCAAGACTCGACCACTAAACGCGGCCGAGCGGGCGCTGTGGGAAAAATCCCGCAGGCATCGGCGCGGCCGCGCGCAAAAGACTCCAAAACGTGAGCGGGTCAACATCGTGCTGGAGCGCGGTCTGCTCCGGGAGGCGGACAAGGTTGCCAAGAAAAATGGCCTGGGCCGCTCGGAATTGATCGCGCAGGCTCTGGCAACGGTCATCGGTCGAAGGAAGGCAAGTTAGCTGTCGTCGCGCCCGCCGTTCGTGCGGAAGCCCAAAAACCGGGCAAGCGCATTCCGGTCGGATTTCCGCACGAAATCGCCGGACTAGGGCGGCGGCTGATTAGAAGAGTTTGATCTCCGGGCCCAGATCGCTGTAGCCCATGAGGAAGGCATCGACGGCGCGGGCGGCCTGGCGGCCTTCGCTGATGGCCCAAACGATCAGGCTCTGCCCCCGCCGGACGTCGCCGGCGGCGAAGACGCCGGGAACGCTCGTGGCGTAACTGTCGTCGCATTGCACGTTGCCGCGGGCGTCGAGCTTCAGGCCCAGTTGGCCGACCGGGCCATCGTGTTCGGGGTGAACGAAGCCGAGGGCCAGCAGGCAGAGATCGCAATCCAACTCGAATTCGCTGGCGGGGATTTCTTTCATCGTAAAGCGGCCGCTGGGGTCTTTGGACCATTCCAGGCGGACGCCGTGCAGTTTCTTGACGACGCCGTTCTCGCCGCTGAAGGCCTTGGTGTTGATGGAGAAATCGCGAATTTCCTGGCCCGACAATTCGTTGGCTTCCTCGTGGGCACTGCTGGTGCGGAAGATCATTGGCCATTCGGGCCAGGGTTTGACGGCGCCTTCGAGGACGGCTTCGGGCGAGCGCGAGTCGGCCGGGCGCGGGAGAAGCTCGAACTGCTTGACGGATTTGCAGCCCTGGCGAAGCACGGTGCCGAGGCAGTCGGCCCCGGTGTCGCCGCCGCCGAGGATGATCACGTGCTTGTCCTTGGCATCGATCATTTCCCGGTCTCCGATGCGATCGCCGAGATTCTTTTTGTTTTGCAGGGGGAGAAAATCCATCGCCAGATGGATGCCGAGGAGATTTCGGCCGGGGACGTCGAGTTTGCGGGCCTTGGTGCTGCCGCCGCAGAGGACGATGGCGTCGAAATCGCGGCGGAGATCGTCGACCTTTATGTTGCGGCCGACGTCGGCGTTGACGACGAAGTGGATTCCCTCGGCGCGCATGATCTTGACGCGGCGGTCGACGACGCGTTTTTCGAGCTTGAAGTTGGGGATTCCGTAGGTGAGCAATCCGCCGATGCGGTCGGCCCGCTCGAACACGGTGACGCGATGCCCGGCCTTGTTGAGTTGTGCCGCCGCCGCCAGCCCCGCCGGGCCGGAGCCGACGATCGCCACTTTCTTCCCCGAGCGTTTTTCCGGCGGCTGGGGTTTAATCCAGCCGTTCTCGAAGGCATGCTCGATGATGCTGAGTTCGATGTTCTTGATGGTGACAGGCTTGTTGTTGATGCCCAGGACGCAGGCTTCCTCGCAAGGCGCGGGACAGACCCGGCCGGTGAACTCGGGAAAATTGTTGGTTTTTAGGAGCATGTCCAGCGCTTCGCGCCAGCGGTCGCGGAAAACCAGGTCGTTCCATTCGGGGATGATGTTGCCAAGCGGGCAGCCGCTGCTGCTGTTGCAGAAGGGCACGCCGCAATCCATGCAGCGGGCGCCTTGTTTGCGGAGCTTATCGACGGGGAAATCATTGTAGACCTCGTTCCAGTCCATGAGGCGCAGCTTGACCGCGCGCCGGGAGGGCGTTTCGCGGTTGATCTCTTTGAAGCCGGTGGGCTTGCCCATGGTCAGGAAATCCTGTCCAAAATCCGAATTCCGAAATCCGAATGACGAATCAAATCCGAAATCCGAATGACCAACTGGTCCGGGCTTCCGATTTCGTCATTCGGGTTTCGGATTTGATTCGTCATTCGGATTTCGGATTTCTGGTTTCGCGTATTACGCCTGCCGCTCCGCCAGTTGCCGCGCCCGCTCTTCCACTTCCGCCTTATGTTCCAGAACGCGGCGATAATCGGTCGGCATCACCTTCACGAACCACTTCAACTCCTCCTCGAAATCGTCCAGGATGGCCTTGGCGACGGGACTGGCGGTGAATTTCCGGTGGTTTTGCAGCAAGCGGCGAATGGTGCTCACATCCTCCGGCTTGTCGGGGCGCTCCAACGCGACCATTTCGCGGTTGCACAGGTCTTTGAATTGGCCGGAGGTGTCGTAAACGTAGGCGATACCGCCGGACATGCCTGCCGCGAAATTGCGGCCTGTGGGGCCGATCACGACGACTCTTCCGCCGGTCATGTATTCGCAGCCGTGATCGCCGACGCCCTCGACGACGGCCTCGGCGCCGCTGTTGCGGACGCAGAACCGCTCGCCGACCACGCCGCGGAGATAGATTTCCCCGGCGATGGCGCCATAGGCGATGACGTTTCCGGCAATGATGTTTTCCTCGGCCTTGAAGGTGGAATTCCTGGGCGGATAGACGATGACGCGGCCGCCGGACAGGCCCTTGGCGCAATAGTCGTTGGCATCGCCTTCCAGTTCCAGGGTGATGCCGTGGGCCAGGAAGCATCCGAAGCTTTGCCCGGCCGAGCCGGTGAATTTGAAATGGATCGAGCCGTCGGGCAGTCCGGCATGTCCGTGCTTGCGGGCGATTTCGCTGGAGAGGATCGTGCCGACGGTGCGGTTGACGTTGTTGATCGGCAATTCGGCGCGGACCGGTTTGCCGTGATGCAGCGCCGGTGCGGCCAGTTTCAGCAGTTGGTTATCCAGCGCCGCGTCCAGGCCGTGATCCTGCTTCTGAACGTTGCGGATGGCGACGTTGGGGCCGACCTCGGGCTTGTGGAGGATGACGGACAGGTCCAGCCCTTTGGCCTTCCAATGCCCGCTCAGGTCGGCGAATTGGAGCATCTGGGCCTGACCCACCATTTCCTCGAATTTTCTGAAGCCCATCTGGGCCATGTATTGGCGGACTTCCTCGGCGATGAAGAACATGAAGTTGATGACGTGCTCGGGCTTGCCGGCGAATTTCTTGCGAAGCTCCGGATCCTGTGTGGCGATGCCGACGGGACAAGTATTGAGATGGCAGACGCGCATCATGATGCAGCCGGAGGCGATCAGCGGTGCGGTGCTGAATCCAAATTCCTCGGCGCCGAGGAGTGCGCCGACGACTACATCGCGGCCGGTCTTGAGTTGGCCGTCGATCTGGAGCGTGACTCGGCCGCGCAGATCGTTCAGGACCAGGGTCTGCTGGGTTTCGGCGATGCCCATTTCCCAGGGGATGCCGGCGTATTTGATGCTGGTGAGCGGGGAAGCGCCGGTTCCGCCGCTGTCGCCGCTGATGAGAATGTGATCGGCCTTGGCCTTGGCGACGCCGGCGGCGACGGTGCCGACGCCCACCTCGCTGACCAGTTTCACGCTGATGCGAGCGTTGCGGTTGCCGTTCTTCAAATCGTGGATCAACTGGGCGAGGTCTTCGATGGAATAGATGTCGTGATGTGGCGGCGGAGAGATCAGGGCAACGCCGGGCGTGCTGTGGCGGATCTTGCCGATGTATTCATCGACCTTGTGGCCGGGGAGTTGTCCACCCTCGCCGGGCTTGGCGCCCTGGGCCATTTTGATCTGCAATTCTTCGGCGTTGACCAGGTACTCGCCGGTGACGCCGAAGCGGGCCGAGGCCACCTGTTTAATAGCCGAGCGGCGGAGGACCTGCCAAGCGGGAAGCGTGTCGTTGAGGACTTTGACTTCGGGCAAGACGACGGGCTTGCCGGTCCTGTCGCGATCAGGTTGGAAGCGGTTGGGGTCCTCGCCGCCCTCGCCGGTGTTGCTCTTGCCGCCGATTCGGTTCATGGCGATCGCCAGGTTCTCGTGGGCTTCCTTGCTGATTGAGCCGAAGCTCATCGCGCCGGTGACGAAGCGTTTGACAATCTGGCTGGCGGGTTCGACCTGTTCGATGGGGATGGGGTGGTCGCATTTGCGGAAGTGGAGTAGTCCGCGCAGGGTGCAAAGGTGCCGGGCCTCGTCGTCGCAGAGTTTGCTGTATTCCTGGAAGGCCTTGAACCCGTCGATGGGCCGGGAGATGCCGAGACGGACGGCATGTTGCATCTTGGCGATGGAGTCGGGGTTCCACATGTGGTATTCCCCGTCGCGCCGCCATTGATAGTTCCCGCCGTTTTCCAGCACCTGTCCGTTGACGCGGATGGGGGGGAAGCCGTGGCGATGCCGCAGGAGCGATTCGCGTGCAATGATGTCGAGATCGACGCCGTTGATCCGGCTGGCGGTGTTGGTGAAGAACTTGTCCACCAGCCGCCGGCTCAGGCCGATCGCTTCGAATATCTGCGCCCCGCGGTAGCTTTGCACGGTGCTGATGCCCATCTTGCTGGCGACTTTGAGGATGCCCTTGTTGGCGGCCTTGATGAAGTTTTTCTTGGCCTGGTCGAGGGTGAGGTCTTCCGGCAACATGCCGTCCTTGTGCAGGTCGGCCAGGGTTTCAAACACCAGATAAGGATTGATCGCCCCGGCCCCGTAACCGATGAGCAGGCAGAAATGGTGCGACTCACGGGCCTCGCCGGTTTCGACGACCAGACCGCATTGGGTGCGAGTCCCTTCGCGGATGAGGTGATGATGCACGGCGGCGGTGGCCAGCAGGCTGGGGATCGGCACGTGCTTGGCGTCTACGCCGCGATCCGACAGCACGAGAATCGACGCACCGTCGCGCACGGCCTTGGCGGCGGCGGCGCACAGAGCATCGACGGCCTTTTCCAGGCCGGCTTCGCCTTCGGCGCCGGCGAAGAGCATGGGAAGCGTGACGGCGCGCAGGTCGCCGTGGGCCACCTCGCGCAATTTTTCCAGGTCGGGATTGGATAGAATCGGCTGCTTGAGCTTGATCAGATGACAGTTCTTCGGTTCCTCGCTGAGGAGATTCCCCTCGCGGCCGAGGTAGGTGTATAGGCTGGTGACCAATTCCTCGCGGATGGCGTCGAGCGGGGGATTGGTCACCTGGGCGAACAGTTGCTTGAAATAATTGTAGAGCAACTGGGGCTTGTCGCTGAGGCACGCCAGCGGGGTGTCCGTGCCCATGCTGCCGACGGGTTCCTGGCCGGCGGCGGCCATGGGCATCATGATCATCTTCAACTCTTCAACGGTGTATCCGAAGGCGTGCTGGCGGACGCGGAGAGTTTTGTGGTCGGGCTCCTGCACTTTGCGCGGGGCCGGCAAGTCGTCCAGCGGAATCATGTACTGGTTGAGCCATTCCTTCCACGGGCGTTTCTCGACGAGGTTGCGCTTGATCTCGCTGTCGTCGATGATGCGGCCCTGCTTGAAGTCGACGAGGAAAATTCTGCCCGGCTGAAGCCGCCACTTGCGGGCGACGTTTTCGGGCTTGATCGGCAGGACGCCGACCTCGCTGGCCATCACCACCAGGTCGTCGCGCGTGACGTAATATCGGCTGGGGCGCAGGCCATTGCGGTCCAGCACCGCGCCGACCTGGGCGCCGTTGGTGAAGACGATGCTGGCCGGGCCGTCCCACGGCTCCATCAGGCAGGCGTGATATTCATAAAAGGCCTTCAACTCCTCATCCATCTTGTGATTGTTCTGCCAGGCTTCGGGAATGAGCATCAGCATGCTGTGGGCGAGGCTTCGGCCGTTGATGGTGAGGAACTGAAGCGCGTTGTCGATGGTGGCGGTGTCCGAACCGGATTCGGTGAGGATGGGGAACATCTTCTTCAATTCATCGCCGAAGATTTCCGATTGCAGCGAGCCGTAACGGGCGCGCATCCAGTTGCGGTTGCCGCGCAGGGTGTTGATCTCGCCGTTGTGTGCCAGGTATCGGTAGGGATGGGCGCGGTCCCAGGACGGGAAGGTGTTGGTACTGAATCGCGAATGGATGACGGCCAGGGCGGACTCGAAATCCGGCTCGCTGAGGTCGGGGAAATAATTGCGGACCTGATTAGCCGTGAGCATCCCCTTATAGATGATGCGCGAAGCGCTGAGGGCGCAAATGTAGAACGTGCTTCGGGCGGATTCGGGCAGGTCGCTGAATTCGATGCTGTTCTCGGCGAGTTGGCGGACGAGATAGAGCCGGCGATCGAAATCCCGGCGGTTGTAAAACGTGCTGCCCATGCCGACGAAGATTTGGCGGATTCTCGGCTCGCAGCGGCGTGGGGTCGGCCCGATCTGGCGGTTGTCCACCGGCACGTCACGCCAGCCGAGGGTGACCATCCCGTAATCCGCGATGACTTTTTCCAGGATTCGCTGGCATTCGTTGCGCTGAACCATGTCCTGGGGCAGGAAGACGTTGGCCACGCCGTATTCGTTGAGCGGGGGGAGGGCAAAGCCTAATTCGGTGCATTTTCTGCGCAAAAAAGCGTCAGGGAGGCGGACCATAATGCCCGCGCCATCACCACTGTCGGGCTCGCATCCGCAGGCACCGCGGTGGTACATATTTTCCAGCATCTCCAGTGCCTGCAAGATAATACGATTGCTGGCTTGGCCCTTGATGTGGCAGATGAACCCGACGCCGCAGGCGTCGTGTTCGTGTTGCGGATCGTACAGGCCCTGAGCGGGCGGATAGCCTCTCATTGTGGCATTACTGGGTTTAACGGCCAGCGCGGAACGATTCAGAACCGCCTTTATAGCGAATTGGCGTGCTGTTCACAAACTTATTCAGAGCGGTCGGTGCATAAAACCTTAAGCAGCAACGTGACAACAGTCAAACCGGGTGGGTTGGAATTGCTTGGCGGGGACCGATAGATTCCACTCGTTGAGACTGAGTATCATCCATGCTATGCTTATAAAGCAGTAACGCGCCGGCCCGGTCGGCGGGTGCGGTTTGGTTGTTGAAAAGAAAGGAATTTGTATGCCCATTACGTTGTCAGAGACCGCCGCTCGGGAGATCAAGACGATCATCAAGCAGCAGGAGTTGCCGGAAGCCGGCACCAAACTGCGAGTCGGCGTCAAGGGCGGCGGGTGCAGCGGATTCAGCTACATGCTCGACCTGACCGAAGAGAATAAGAGCGAAGCCGACGAGGAAATCGAATCGCAGGGGATCAAGATTCTTTGCGATATGAAGTCGTATTTGTATCTCAACGGCACGGAGATCGACTTCAAGGACGAAGTGATGGGCCGCGGGTTCGTGTTCAAAAATCCCAACGCGACCAGCACCTGCGGCTGCGGAAGCAGCTTCACGGCCTAAAGGGGAGCTTTTCCCGCGGCGAAGTCCGAGGTTCTCTCTTGTGAGCCGATGCGCGTCACGGCGCGCCGAACGTGCCTGAAACGGGTCTCCCATGCCCACTGCCGAAACCGAAATCGCAACGCTTGCCAACCGCGAGTACCGCTGGGGCTTTATCAGCGACATCGAGGCTGATTCGGCCCCGGCCGGGTTGAACGAGGAGATCGTCAGCTTCATCTCCCACAAGAAACACGAGCCGGAGTGGATGCTCGAATGGCGTCTGCGGGCGTATCGGCATTGGCTGACCATGACCGAGCCGAAGTGGGCGATGGTGCATCATCCGCCGATCGACTACCAGAAGACGATTTATTATTCCGCCCCCAAGCCGAACTTGAAGAGCATGGACGAGGTCGATCCGGAGTTGCTGAAGGTGTATGAAAAGCTGGGCGTTCCGATGAACGAGCGGGAGGCGCTGCTGGGGGTGGAGCGGCCGGCGGTGGCGGTGGATGCGGTCTTCGACAGCGTGTCGGTGGCGACGACGTTCAAGAAGACGCTGGCGGAGAGAGGGATCATCTTCTGCTCGTTCGGCGAAGCGGTGCAGGAGCATCCGGACCTGGTGCGGAAATACATGGGTTCGGTGGTTCCGTACTCCGACAACTTTTTCGCGACGTTGAACAGCGCGGTGTTCACGGACGGCAGCTTCTGCTACGTGCCCAGGGGCGTGAAATGCCCGATGGAATTGAGCACCTATTTCCGGATCAACGCCAAGAGCACGGGGCAGTTCGAGCGGACGCTGATCGTCGCGGACGAGGGAGCGTCCGTGAGCTATCTGGAAGGTTGCACGGCCCCGATGCGCGACGAGAACCAGCTTCACGCGGCGGTGGTGGAATTGGTGGCGATGGACAACGCCAGCATCAAATACAGCACCGTTCAGAACTGGTATCCCGGCGATAAGGAAGGCAAGGGCGGAATTTACAACTTCGTGACCAAGCGCGGCGCGTGCCGCGGCCGCGCCAGCAAGATCAGTTGGACGCAGGTGGAGACCGGCTCGGCGATCACCTGGAAATATCCAAGTTGCATCCTCCAGGGCGACGACAGCATCGGTGAATTTTACAGCGTGGCGCTGACGAACCATCGCCAGCAGGCCGACACCGGCACGAAGATGATCCACATCGGCAAGAACACGCGCAGCACGATCGTGAGCAAAGGGATCAGCGCCGGCCACGGCCAGAATTGTTATCGCGGCCTGGTGAAGATCCTTAAGGGCGCCAGCCATAGCCGCAACTACACCCAATGCGACAGCCTGCTGCTGGGCGACCGATGCGGGGCGCACACGGTTCCGTACATCGAGGTCCGCAACACGACCAGCCGGGCCGAACACGAGGCCAGCACCAGCAAGATCGGCGAGGATCAGTTATTTTATTGCAAGACCCGGGGGATCAGCCTGGAAGACTCGATCAGCATGATCGTCAGCGGATTCTGCAAGGAGGTTTTCCGCGAATTGCCGATGGAATTCGCGGTGGAAGCCCAGAAGTTGCTGGGCGTGAGTTTGGAAGGTAGCGTCGGATAGCAGCAAAGCCCGCGGAGCTTGCTCCATGGGAAGCGAAAGAACAATGGCATTTCTTGAAATCCAAAATCTCCATGCCCGCGTGGCCGCTCCGGGCGGGCGCGACATTCTCAAGGGCGTGAATCTCACCATCAACGCCGCGGAGGTTCACGCCATCATGGGCAAGAACGGCTCCGGCAAGAGCACGCTGGTGCAGGTGCTGGCCGGGCGGGAAACCTACGAAGTGACGGGGGGAAGCATCACCTATGACGGGAAGGATTTGCTGGAACTGTCGGCGGAGGAGCGCGCCCGCGAGGGAGTTTTTCTGGCGTTCCAGTATCCGGTTGAAATTCCCGGCGTGAGCACCAGCTATTTCCTCAAGGCCGCCGTCAACGCGGTGCGCAAGCATCACGGCCAGCCGGAAATCGACACGCTCTCGTTCCTCAAGCGGGTCAAGGAAAAGATGGCGTTGCTGAAGATGGACCAGAGTTTCATGAATCGGGCCGTCAACGAAGGGTTCTCCGGCGGCGAGAAAAAGCGCAACGAGATTTTCCAGATGGCGGTATGCGATCCGCGGCTGGCGCTGATGGACGAAACGGATTCGGGCTTGGACATCGACGCGCTGAAGGTGGTCGCCAACGGCGCCAACAGCCTTCGCGGCCCGGACCGCGCGATTTTGGTCGTGACGCACTATCAGCGTCTGCTAAGCTACATCGAGCCGGACTTCGTTCACGTGATGCTGGATGGCCGGATCGTGAAGTCCGGTGACAAGGCCCTGGCGATGGAACTGGAAGAGCGGGGATATGACTGGGTGGAACGCCAGGTGGCCGCGGGAGTTTGAAAATGACGCGACTGGCGACGGGAAAAACATCCGATCATTCGCCGACGCGCGAGGCGGCGACGTGGCCGTGGCTGGAGGCGCTGCGGAGGGAGGGCGCGGATCGCTTCGCGTCGGTTGGATATCCCGGCACGGATCAGGAGGAGTGGCGGCTGACGAACGTTTCGGCGCTGGCGCGGACGAAATTCGCGTTGGCCGGGCCGCACGTGAGCGACGAGGCCGCCGACCTGGCTCGGCGTGCCAGCTTCGGCGCAGATGCGGTGGCGGAACTGGTATTCGTCAACGGACATTTCGCGGCATCGTTGTCGCACACGGGCAAGCTGCCGCGCGGCGCCATGGCGGGCACAATCGATCACGCTCTGTCGGCCGACGGCGGGCTGCTGGAACGGAACCTAGGCCGGGTCGCCGACCTCCGGCAAAATCCGTTCGTGGCGATGAATACCGGTTCGCTGCGCGACGTGGCGCTGGTGCACCTCGTCAAGAGCGTGGCGGTCGAGGCGCCGATCCACCTGATTTTCGTCTCCACGTCCGGCGCGGAGCCGGTGCAGTCGTTTCCGCGCGTCCTGGTGGTCGCCGAAGATCATAGCCAGCTGACGCTGGTGGAAAGCTTCGTCGGCGGCGCGGGCGTTCATTTGACGGATGCGGTCACGGAAATCGCCGTGGGAAGCGATTGCCGGATCGACTACAGCCGCGTGCAGCGCGGAGGCGGCGAAGCCTATGCGGTGACGTCGCTTTGGGCGCGGCTGGGGCGAGACAGCCAATTCATCAGCCACGCCGCCACGCTGGGCGGCAAGCTGACGAGGAACGATTTGACGATAACCCTGGCCGGCGAGGGAGCGGATGCGACGATCAACGGCCTGGTGATCGTCGGCAAGGACCAGCATTGCGACAACCACACGCTGCTCGACCACGCCGCCGCTCATTGCCCCAGCCACGAGTTATACAAGCACGTCCTGGACGGCAAGTCGACGTGCGTGTTCATGGGAAAGATCCTGGTTCGGCAGGATTCGCAAAAGACGGATTCGAAACAGACGAGCAAATCGCTGCTGTTGAGCGACGAGGCGCAGATGAACAGTCAGCCCGCGTTGGAGATTTACGCCGACGACGTCAAATGCACGCACGGAAGCACGACGGGTCCGGTGGACGAGGAGATGGTGTTTTACCTGCGTTCGCGCGGGATGGGCCTGGAGGCGGCGCGGCACCTGCTGACGTATGCGTTCGCGGCGGACATCACGCGGCGGATCAAGGTCGAGCCGGTGCGCCGCCGGCTGGAGGATTTCCTGGCGGCGCAGCACGGTTTGCCGCGCGATTTGCGCATCACCGACCTGGGCCAGCACGATGAAAAGGCCAGATGAGCCAGTTTCTCAGTCCCCCGTCGCCCTATTGGACGAAGCGGCCGAATCCACCGCCGCGTTCGACGTCGAGCGAATTCGCTCGCAGTTTCCCATCCTGAAGCGGAAGGTCCACGGCAAGCCGCTGGTTTATTTCGACAACGCGGCGACGACGCAGAAGCCGCAAGTGGTGATCGACGCCCTGCGGCGATATTACGAATCGGAGAACGCCAACGTTCACCGCGGCGTCCACGCCCTGAGCCAGGAAGCGACGGCGGCTTACGAGCTGGCGCGCAAGAAGGTCGCACGTTTCATCAACGCGGAACAGCCGGGTGAGATCATCTTCACGCGCGGCACCACCGAGGGGATCAACCTGGTCGCCGCGAGTTACGGCCGAAAATTCCTGAAAGCCGGCGACGAGATCGTCCTTTCGGCGATGGAGCACCATTCCAACATCGTTCCCTGGCAACTGCTGGCCGAGGAGGTCGGCGCGAAAATCCGCGTGATTCCGATGAACGACCGCGGCGAATTGCTGATGGAGGAGTTCGACCGGCTCCTGAGCGATCGCACGAGAATCGTTTCGATCGTGCACCTGTCCAATTCGCTGGGGACGGTCAATCCGATCCGGCAGATCATCGCCAAGGCGCACGCGCGCGGGGCGGTGGTCGTGGTGGACGGGGCGCAGTGGGTGGCGCACGCTCCGCTGGACGTGCGGGAGCTGGACGCCGATTTTTACGCGTTTTCCGGACACAAGCTGTATGGTCCGACCGGAATCGGCACGTTGTATGGAAAGGCCACGCTGCTGGAAGAAATGCCTCCGTACCAGGGCGGCGGCGACATGATTAGTTCGGTCACGTTCGAGAAAACGACGTACGCCGCTTTGCCGCACAAATTCGAGGCGGGCACTCCGCACATCGCGGGCGCGATTGGGCTTGGCGCCGCCATCGACTTCGTCAATTCCATCGGATTGTCGACTATCGCGCGGCATGAGCAAGAGCTTCTGGAACATGGCACACGGCTGTTGTCCCAAATCCCCCGGGTTCGGATCATCGGAACGGCCCGTGAAAAAGCGGGAGTGATTTCCTTCATCGTCCAGGACCCGCCAATGGCGGCGCTGGACGTGGGGATGCGGCTCGATGCCGAGGGAATCGCGGTGAGAACGGGGCATCACTGTTGTCAGCCCGTGATGGACCGGATGAAGATTGCGGCCACGGCGCGGGCATCCTTTGCGATGTACAACACGAAAGAGGAAATCGAGTTGTTGGCGGCGTCGTTGCGGCGGATCGTCGCGGCCGAATCCGCCAAGCCGCGACCGCAAGAGCGCAATCGCGCGGGTGATGATCTTGAAGCCTTGCAATATCCTCCCTCCGCCGCGCCGTCCCCGCAGGCGGCGGCCGACGAGTTGATCGAGACGTTCGACTTTTTGCAGAACTGGGAACAGCGGTATGAATTGATAAATGATCTGGGCAGGGAACTGCCGCCCATGCCGGAGGCATTGAAAACCGAATCCAATCTCGTGCATGGATGCCAGAGCATCGTCCACCTGTTTGCCCGAAAGCGCCCCAACACGCCGGATACCATTGATTTCCTGGCTTCCAGCAATGCGATCATCGTGCGAGGACTGGTCGCGTTGCTCTTGCGGGTATTCTCCGGACAGTCGGCCAAGGCGATTCTCGCGTTCGACGACAAGGCGTTCATCCATCGCCTAGGCTTGGATCAGAACACCACCATGTTCCGGCGCACGGGCCTGGAAGGGATGATCAAGCGAATCCGCGCCGAGGCGGCCCGTTTGGCAGGTTGATCGCCGCGTAACCAATGGAATCCGATTCACCCAATTTGAACTCGCCGGAGAGGCAGCCGCTGCCGGTTCTGCCGCATTCGGGGAAAGTGGAGGACCTGCGGGAGGAAGTTGGCCAGCCCGCGGCGATGGACCCCGGACGCGCGATGCACAAGACGGCGGGCGAACTTTCGCCGGCTCAGCGGGCGCTGGAGGCGACGATCGTCGAGGTGGTGCGGACGGTTTACGATCCGGAGATTCCGGTGAACGTCTACGATCTTGGGCTGATTTACGAAATCGGCATCGATGCCGAGAACCGGGTGAAGGTGAAGATGACGCTGACAGCGCCGGGTTGTCCGGTGGCCGGGTCGTTGCCGGTGGAGGTGGAGCGGAAGATCGCTTCGATCCCCCAGGTGAAGGATGCGGAGGTGGAGTTGGTGTGGGACCCGCCGTGGGACAAATCGCGCATCTCCGAAGCGGCGCTTCTGGATCTGGGATTGGCATGAAGGGTGGGGGCGTCTGACACGTTCTGCAAGCCCTCTTCTTCCCCTCCCCTTGTACTCAGGGGGAGCGGAAAATTCTCTGCAGCAAGTGACACGCACCTGACGCGCGAAATTGGCGGCCCGCCCTTCGTGACAATTGGCTTTGGCGTCGATACATTTCGGCCAGCGTAAGGAGCAGCCGGAATGCGACTGGGGATTTTCTGGACGGCGATGCTGGCGGCAGGATTGGCGCTTGGGCAGTATGCACAGGCGGCCGACGAGGCCCCGGGGACTGATCTGCTGGAGCAGGCGCAAAAAACGGACGTGGTGCTGGCGTCGGTCCTGGGCAGTCCGCAGGACCCGTTCGCCTCGCAGCAGGCCGCGCCCGAAGCGGCATGGGGCGATCAGCAAGTCAACAACGGCGGCGCGCATTTCTCACTCGATTTCGCCTACGCCAACAAATACATCTACCGCGGGGTGGATCACGACTCGGTGGCGACCCATGGCAACTCGCTGAACCTGCTGTTCGACGCCAAGCTGGGGTTTGATTTTGGAAAATATCCGCATCCGTTCGTGGAGGTGTTCACGAACATTTACGACGCGGACCCGTTGTCGCGATTTCAGGAAATCCGGCCCAGCGTCGGCGCGGATTGGGACTTGAAGCCGTTCGATCTGGAACTCGTGGACATCAGCTACATTTACCCCGAACGCGAGTCGTTCAACCTGCCGGAAATAGACATCAAAATCACGCTGGACGATTACCTGCTGCTCGACGCGGACAAGCCGATCCTCTCGCCGTACGTGCTGGGCGCATTCACCTATGCCAAGAACGAGGGATGGTACATCGAAACGGGCGTGAAGCACGATTTCATCTTCGAGGACCTCGGCCTGGTCATCACGCCCGAGACGAACGTGGCCTGGATCACCGGCCTGCAACAGCAGTTTGTTTTCGTCAACACGCCCACCCAGCACAACACCGGGTGGCAGCATTTCGAGTTGGGTCTGACGGTCAGCTATTCCTTGAACGCTCTGCTGAACGTGTCGAAGAAGTTCGGAGAATTCGACCTCAAAGGCTACGGCTTTTACGACGACCGGCTCACGGCCAAGATCACGTCAAGCAACGCCTTCTGGGGTGGGTTCGGGTTGGGGTTCAAGTATTGAAGGCCGGCGAGTCGCCCCTCCGATGGCCCGGCGGCGGATTGATTGTGCTGCACTCCAATTGTAACCTGTCGAGACCAACCGCATTGAGGGTTGGAGGTAAACGAGGCCATGACTTATCAGCGACGGGCATTTCCACGGGCACTAGTCTTTCTCTGCGCGCTCATTTTGCTCTTTACGGGTGCTGCCCGTGGGCAGACTCCGTCGCCTTCGGCGGGGAACGCGCCTCCGGCACAGGGCGTTGAACCCGTTCAGATCGGGCGCGTCGATGAACTGAACTCCGGCGACACGGCCTGGATGCTGACCAGTTCCGCGCTGGTCCTGCTGATGACCGGGCCGGGTCTGGCCCTGTTTTACGGCGGGTTGGTTCAGCGCAAGAACGTCCTGTCAACGATGATGCACTGCTTTATCCTCATGGCGCTGGTCAGCGTCGTGTGGGCGGTCGTCGGCTACAGTCTGGCCTTCGACGTGGGAACGCCCTGGATCGGCGGGCTGCGCTTCGCTTTTTTACGCGAGGTCGGCAACACCCCAAGTGAGTATGCCCCAACCATCCCGCATACCACCTGGATGGTCTACCAAATGATGTTCGCGGTGATCACGCCCGCCCTCATTTGCGGCGCGTATGCCGAACGCATGAAGTTCAGCAGCATGCTGATCTTTTCCCTCTTCTGGCTGCTGGCGGTCTATTGCCCGATGGCGCACATGGTCTGGGGCAAGGGCGGCTTGTTCAACGCCTGGATGGGCGGCGCGATCGGGGCCATGGATTTCGCCGGAGGCACCGTCGTCCATATCAGTTCCGGCGTCTCGGCCCTGATCTGCGCCTTGATGCTCGGCAAACGCACCGGCTACGGCCAAACCCCTATGCCGCCGCATAGCGTCGTCATCGCGATTATTGGCGCGGCGTTGCTCTGGGTCGGCTGGTTCGGGTTCAACGCCGGCAGCGCGCTGGCGGCGGGCCCGCTGGCCAGCATGGCATTTGTCAATACTCATCTGGCCGCCTCCATGGGCGCCATGGCTTGGCCGGCGATGGAGTGGATCAGAAACGGCAAGCCCACGGTGCTGGGCGCGATTTCCGGCGCGGTGGCCGGTTTGGTCGCCATTACCCCCGCCAGCGGATATACGCTGCCGATGTACGCCCTCATCATCGGCGCCGCCGCCGGAGTGGTTTGCTATTTCTCCGCAACCACTATCAAGCAGGCGTTCGGCTACGACGACACCCTGGACGCCTTCGGCGTACACGGCATGGGTGGAACCGTGGGCGCGACCCTCACCGGCGTCTTCGCGGTGTGCGCCGTGCACTGTCCACCCGGATTGGACAAATCCGGAAAACTCGGCCTCGTCGAAGGCAACTGGATTCCCCTGACCCATCAACTGGCGGCCGTCGCGCTGACGTGGATTCTGGCCGCCACGGTTTCGGCCGTGATTCTGGCAATTATCAAAGCCACGCTGGGCCTGCGCGTCACCGAAGCCCAGGAATACGAAGGCCTGGACCTCAACCAGCACGGCGAAGCGGGCTACAACATGGAAGAGTGATCGGCGGCCGAATAAGGCTTATTTGCCTTGGGCATCCAGCGCATTCTGCATATGCCGGATTATTCCGCCCTTGGCGGCAATCTGGCCATCCGGCGCGATCTCGATGCGGAGCCCGAGAGCGGCGATGTCCTTTTCGTCGCCACCGCGCAGCAATCTCACCTGATTTCCATCCGCCTCGGCTACCAATCTGGGACCACCCACCGGGTCGATTTCAATCCTGGCGGCCTCGATGACATTGTCGCCCATTCGCATCTGCATCACACCGTTATGAACGTACAAGGTAATCGTCTTGCCCGCTTCCTGATTCACTGCCGCGGGAGCGGTGGCGGGTGAGGGCGTCGAAGAAGATTTGGTCTCCTGGAAATCGGACCACATGCGCGGCAGTTTGGCGCGGATGTTTTCCCTCGCTTCGTCCAGGCTGCCACAACGGTCTTCGCCAAGGTTCTTCCAGCTTCCATCAATCAAGCCAAAACTCCTCAGGCTGTAGGGGTCGCGGCCCTTTCCGTCTGGGAACGGCAGATACGAGATCGTCTCGGCCAGTCCTCCGCGGTAAACCCATACTTCGATCAACTTCGACTTGGCCAGCGCCGCCGTGTAAATCGAAAGCCCAGCCGGATCATCCCGTTCTTGTTGCTGCCACCAGCGTTGCTCTTGCTCTGGATCGAGCTTCCTCCAGCTCAACTCCGCCTCGGCCTTTCCATCCTTGGCCACGCTGGCCCGTTGCCACGCTGCCCAAGCCGATTGCGGCGTGGACAAATCCAGCGCCTGGGGAAAATCCGCGAGCGCCTTGTTTACCGGCTGGACCAAGGGTTCCGCGCCGCCGCCTGCCGTTCCCTTGGCGTCCTCAATCATCTTGTCTGGCCCGCCGGTGGAGCCTAGCGGATGCTCGCCGACGATGCTGAGGTATTCAAAGCCAAACTGTTGTGCCAGATTGCCAGCACGCCCTTCGTTGGGTTGGCCGACCGTTACCTGATCGCTTGTCCATGCCAGGCAAAGCACGGTGTGGCTGCGATCCGGCACTTGTTCCAGCAACGCCGGCAGCTTGTCCCAATTGGTCGCGGTCCCCTGGAATGTCATGCCGCCATCGGGTGCGATCACGAGCATGACGAAATGGCGCGCGCGGGCAGTGTTGTTTGAAGCAGCCGGCTCCGTGGCTGGGATTCCGGCGTTGGCCTGTGCTGCCGGCTGATACGGCGTTTGATGCTCTTGACCCGCAGCCTTCATGCACGCCATTGGAATGACCAGCGCCAACGCGGCGGCGGCGGCAATCAGCACGCCCCCTCGCGTCAGGCCGCGGCGATTCCGGGTCACGTCCAGGATGGCCAATAATCTGCCTTCCAACTTGCTCGGCCGGGCCATGGCGATGGCGGCGGCGCTGTAGCGAACGGCCGGCATTTCCGAGGCGATGTGCAGCAGTTGTTCGGCATACGCCGACGGCCTTGTTCCAGCGCTCAGCACCAAATCGTCGCACGCCTCCTCGCGCTCGGTCTGCATGCGCGTCCACGCCAGCCACAGCAGCGGATTGAACCAATAGCCGGCGCAGGCCAACTGCACCACAAGCTGCGTCAGGCAATCCCATCGTTTGGCGTGAGCCAGCTCATGCAGCAGCACCGTTCGACGCTGGTCGTTGCTCCACGAGGTGGAATCTTCCGGTAACAACAGTCGCGTTCGCCATAGCCCCCAAGTCATGGGCATGGTCCGGTCAGGACTGCTCAGCAGTTTCACCGGCCGGCGGAAACCAAGCTGATCGCAAAGTTGCCGAAGGAGAATCGGCCAGCCGCCCGCGGTGATGCGCGAAGATCGGCGCTGCAACCACCACAGACTCGCAAACCCCAGCGCGACATATCCGAGAGACAATGCACTTCCCGCCAGCCAGGCAAATAAGACCCATGTTTGCCAGGCAACGTGAAGGGGCGACAACACGCGCACCGGCGCCGCCGCCACCTGGGCGGGAATCAGCGGCTCAGCTTGCATCGGTGATTCATTGGGAAGATCCTGATTGTCCGGCGCAATCCGCGGCACGTCAGGGGTAAGCGCCCCCGCAGACACGGGCACCGAATCCGCCAATACGGCAACGTTGTTCGCCCATTGAGGCAGGATGTGCCATGCCGGAAGCGCGGCCGAGAGGATCGGCAGAATCAGCAAGCTCAATGTTCCCAAAAGCCAAACCAAATGCCTGGCGGCCGCCGACGCCCGGCGCATGGCCAGCACGGCCAACGCCGTCAGCGACAGAATTGCCAGACCCTTGATGGCCGCATCCAGAAGCACGGGAAGCAGAATCGGACCGATTGCCGACAGACGCTCGCAGAGTGATGACGCCGGCATGTTACACCCCTTTCCGCTTGGCTTGTTCGATCAGATCGGAAAGCCGCTGCAATTCTTCGAGTCCGAGCTTATTGGAGCGGCCTGGGTCGCTCAGATGGGCCGCCACGGCCTTTTCCAGCGAACCGCCGTAAAAAACATCCAGCACCCGGCCCATCGCGGACCGGGCGGCGCGGCGGCGCGGCTGGGTGGGCCGATAGGCAAACTCGCGGCCCTCCTGCCGGCGCGTCAGATGACCCTTTTTCTCCATGATGCGCAAAAGCGTCCGCAATGCTCCGCGCATGGGGGGATCGGGCATTTCCGCCAGCACCTGCGAGATCGTCGCCTCGCCGCGCGCGTAGATCACGTCCATGATCTGCCGCTGCCGTTTGCTCAATTGGGATGGATCGGACATGGGATAAAAAGTTATCCATCAGCGGGGCGTTTGTCAAGAGAAAAGGATAAATATTTATCCGCCGATCGCCGAAAGACGTCATTTGTCACTGGTCATTTGTCATTGGTTAAGCACAAACTTGCGTTTGCAAATGACCAATGACCAGTGACAAATGACCATTTCTGTATTGTCTGCCCGCGCCAACATATAATCCCTTGATTCGTATCACGGAGCGAGTTCATGGCGGGAATGACAATGACGGAAAAAATTCTGGCCCGGCATGCGGGCCGGAAGAGCGTTCAGCCCGGCGAAAACGTCTGGGTGAGCGTGGACATCCTCATGACCCACGACGTCTGCGGGCCGGCGACCATCGGCATCTTCCACGAGCAGTTCGGCCGCAACGCCAAAGTCTGGGACCGCGACCGCGTCGTGATCATCCCCGATCACTACATCTTCACCGCCGACCAGAAATGCCATCGCAACGTGCAGACTCTGCGGGATTTCGTGAAAGAGCAGGGATTGAAATATTTCTACGATGCGGAGTTCGTGAAAAACGAGCCGACGATGCCCAATCCCTATCGCGATCCCACCAAGACCAGCTACAAGGGCGTCTGTCACAAAGCGCTGCCCGAGGAAGGGCACGTGCGTCCCGGCGAGATTCTTCTGGGCACCGACAGCCATACCTGCACCGCGGGCGCCTTCGGACAACTGGCCACGGGGATCGGCAACACCGACGCCGCGTTTGTCCTGGGCACCGGCAAACTCTGGCTCAAAGTCCCGCCGACCATGAAGTTCACTTTCCACGGCGCGATCCCGGCGTATCTGACCGCCAAGGACCTCATCCTGGCCGTGATCGGCGAGATCGGCGTCGATGGAGCGACGTATCGCAGCATGTATTTCGGCGGGGACGGCATTTCCTCGCTGACGCTGGAAGACCGCATGACGCTGACCAACATGGCAATCGAAGCGGGCGGCAAAAACGGCGTCTGCGATGTCGACGAAAAGACCCTCCGATACGTGCGGAACCGCAGCAAAATCCCCGCCTGGAACGTCGTTCGCGACGACGGTGACGCCGAGTATTGTTTCCAGGCCGAATGGGATTTGGCGACCCTCGAGCCGCTCGTCGCCAAGCCGCACAGCCCCGACAACCGCGACACCGCCTACAACTGCCGCGGCGTGAAGCTCGACCAGGCGTACATCGGAAGCTGCACCGGCGGGAAGATCACCGACATGATCTTCGCCGCCAATATCCTCAAGGGCAATCGGGTGAAGATTCCGACGTTCGTGGTTCCCGGCAGCACCGAGGTCCACGCGGACATGCAACGGCTGAACCTCCGCGGCGTCGAGAAAGGCCCCAACGAAAAGAGCGTCGAGGACGTGCTGCTGGATGCCGGCTGCAACGTCGGCGCCTCCGGTTGCGCGGCTTGTCTGGGCGGACCGGGCGACACCTTCGGCCGTCTGCAACGCAACGAGGTCTGCATCAGCACCACCAACCGCAATTTCCCCGGCCGCATGGGAAGCACCAAGAGTGCGGTCTACCTGGCGTCCCCGCTGACCGTCGCGGCCAGCGCCCTGACGGGATACGTGACCGATCCGCGCCAGTATGTCGGCCAACCCATCGAGACCGGCGCGGCGGGAGTGGCGTAGGGACGATCATGACGCCGGCAATTCGCACAGCAGATCTTGCCCGCGTCGTCCGCCGCGCCGCCCATGCGGATCGAGACCTTCAAACTTGCCAGCCAGTCCCCATCGGCCAAACCAGCGACGGCCTGGCCGACGCGATCCTCTGCACCGGATCCGACTTCCCAGGCACAAAGCATTTGTTCGATCGACTGCGATGGGGCGGACACTTCATTTACGTTTGCCAGACCGGCGAAGAGGCGGCTCGAGTCGGCACCCAACTGGGCAAGGGCGGGTTCGAGATCACGCAAAAGCCCCGCCCGATCGCACGCGGATTGCTCGGCGCCCTGATCCCATTTTTCTCGCGAAACAATCATTATCTGGCGGCGCGGAAGGTGGAACTTGTCCAGCCGGGACAGACTACCGACCGATTCACCTATCACGTTCACCTGGCCCATTCGCAAGGCGCCGCCGATTACGTCGTGGTCAAAGAGGTGCCGACGCTGGAAATGGTGGTGGCGCGGCTTCGCGCCAAGTGGCCGGACCTGGCCGGGGAAATCATCGAGAAACGCGCCAGAAAATTCTCCGACAAGATTTTCCCGGTATTTTTGACCCGCGAGGCGGCCATCCTCAAAATCGTCAACCGCGATCTGCCCCCGGATTACGCCCAGCGGGTTCCTAAACTCCTGGAGATGGAACAAGACGAGCGGGGGTTCGCCAAGCGATTGCACCTGAGTTGGCTCCGCAACGGCGGCCAACCGCTGAGCCAGTTGGAATTCGCCCGGCAAAGCGCCGACTTGCTGCGCGCCCTGCACGACGACGTGGGGATCATGCACCTTGATTTGCGGCTGGACAATTTTGTGATTACGCCCGCCGGGGTTGGATTCGTCGATTTCGGATCGGCCGTGCGCGTGGACGAGAATCTCAAGCAGAGTCCGTTGCTGTCGAGTCTTTTTGAGGAACTGATGCGAACCAGCGAAATCCAACGGATGCTGTTTCGCATGACTCGAACGGGCCAAGTCACCAGCGAGGTTATCAGCGGCGGGCTGCACAAGGTGGACAAAGCCGTCGATTGTTTTTACCTGGCCGTTCAGATCAGTTCGCCCCATTCCAACCCGGACCTGAAAGACCTGATTCGCTTCGACAGGCAGAGTTCCGAAGCCCGGCTGCTATCGCAATTGACGGACCAGATTCTTCGGCCCTCCAACCCGGCCAACCCCGCCATCCATCGGCGCACGACCGGCCCGGAGATCGAGCGCGCGCTGGACGGTCGCGTCGACGTGCTCGTCGCGGGTGTCGGCACGGGCGGCACGATCACCGGCGTTTCGCGCTACATAAAGAACACCAAGGGCAAGAAGATCGTGTCGGTGGCCGTGGAGCCCGTCGCCAGCCCGGTGCTCACGCAGACCCGCAACGGCGAGCCGATCAAACCCGGCCCGCACAAGATACAGGGCATCGGCGCCGGCTTCGTGCCGGGCGTGCTCGACCTGTCGCTCGTCGACGCGATCGAGCAAGTCAGCAACGAGGAGGCGGTGGCCTACGCGCACCGCCTGACGCGCGAAGAGGGCATCCTTTCGGGCATCTCCTGCGGGGCGGCGGCCGCGGCCGCGGTGCGTTGGGCACGCAAGTCCGAGAACGCGGGCAAGACCATCGTCGTAATCCTGCCCGATTCGGGCGAGCGTTATCTGAGCTCGGTGCTCTTCGAGGGCGTGTTCGACGCTACCGGGCTGCCGCCGGCCGCGGCGGCGCCGTTGGCCGCCTGAGCTGCTATGAGAGACAGCCAGCGAGTCCTGGTGGCCGCGGGCGGGGTCGATCCATTGCGCGGCGCGGCCGGCCCGGCATTGGCCGACCCCGTGTTGCTCGACTTGGGCAGCATCGTCGGGCAACTGCGCAGCGTACGGGAACACTGGCGCGGCTCGCAGCAGCGCTCGGGCGACGTCGGCGGACGCGAGCTGCCGTCGCGGGAGGCCCTGGCGGCGATTGTCGATGGCCTGCGCGGCGCCCTGTTCCCGATGCGTCTGGGCCCGCCCGACCTGCGCCAGGAGAGCGAGGATTACTACGTCGGCCGCACGCTGGACAGCTCGCTCAAGCGCCTGCTTGCCCAGGTGCAGCTGGAGCTGCGCTTTCACGCGCGCCACGCCAAACAAACGCCGGGGGAACCCGATGCCCGTGCGCTCGCGATCGTCCGTGACCTGGGCGCCGCCTTGCCCGAGATCCGATCGCTGCTCGACAGCGACGTGCTGGCCGCATACCACGGCGACCCGGCCGCGCACAGCGTTGACGAGGTATTGCTCTCGTATCCGGGCATTCACGCGATGATCCATCACCGTATCGCCCACCGGCTGTACGTGCTGGGCGCGCCGTTGCTGGCACGCCTGGTTGCCGAGATCGCGCATGGCCAGACCGGTATCGACATTCATCCGGGCGCCACGATCGGCCCGGGTTTCTTCATCGACCATGGCACCGGGGTAGTGATTGGCGAGACCGCGCAGATCGGCCGCAATGTGCGCCTGTACCAGGCGGTGACACTGGGGGCCAAGCGCTTTGCAACCGATGAGAACGGCAATCTGCAAAAAAGTGTGCCGCGGCATCCCATCATCGAGGACGATGTTGTCATCTACGCCGGGGCCACGATCCTGGGCCGGGTCACCATCGGCCGCGGGTCCTCCATCGGCGGCAATGTCTGGCTAACGCGCAGCCTGCCGCCCGGCAGCCGCATCACCCAGGCGAGCACACGAGACGAACCGATCGTCGGCGGTGCCGGCGTCCAGTGATTCTTGGTGCAACCCCGGATGCATAACGAAACTCGGGCTCCATACGCTGAGAGGGGCAGCCTCAGCGAACAGTTCGGCGTTGTGGTTCGCCAGCTGCGCGAGGCGCGCGGCTGGTCCCAGGAACGCCTGGCCGGACGCGCCGACCTCAACCGCTCCTACATGGGCGAAATCGAACGGGCCGCCGCAATGCCTTCGCTGGCGACGGCGGCAAAGCTGGCCGGTGCGCTGGAGGTGCCACTGTCCCAGCTGATCGCCAAGTGCGAGCAGCCGATGAGCGCTGCGTAAATCGCCGCGCTAGCGCATTGGATCGTGCCGATACCTTGTTCCGGGATACGACTTGGCGGCTTTAGGCGGTTGATGCCGGCTGGAAGAAATCCGAAACTGATATTCCCCTTTTTTCTTACTGTATTCTTTTTGTGCATATAGGAGCACCGCATGGCCGATAAGAAGCACGCGCAACTGGCGCTGGGCGACAACGCCGCTCGCCAGCTTGCCAACACGACGAAGACCGCGCCCACGCTGTCGACGATCAGCCCGCGCTGGCTCACGCACCTGCTGCAGTGGGTGCCGGTCGAAGCCGGCATCTACCGCTTGAACAAGGTAAAAAATCCGCAGGACGTGCACGTCTCCTGCGCCAAGCGCGACGAGGCGGATCTGCCGACCACCTTCGTCGACTACGAGGACCAGCCGCGCGAGTATTTCCTCAATGCGGTCAGCACGGTGCTGGACGTACACACACGGGTTTCCGACCTCTATAGCAGCCCGCACGACCAGATCAAAGAGCAGCTGCGCCTGACGATCGAGACGATCAAGGAAAAGCAGGAAAACGAGCTGATCAACAACCCGGACTACGGCTTGCTGGCCAGCGTGGCGTCCGATCAGATCATCTACCCGCTCGGCGGCGCGCCGACTCCGGATGACCTCGACGAGTTGCTGACCAAAGTGTGGAAGGAGCCGGCGTTTTTCCTGACCAACCCCTTGGCCATCGCCGCCTTTGGCCGCGAATGCACCCGGCGCGGTGTACCGCCGCCGACGGTGAGCCTGTTCGGCTCGCAGTTTCTCACCTGGCGCGGCATCCCGCTCGTGCCCTCGGACAAGGTGGCGGTGGCCGATGGCAAGACCAAGATCCTGCTGCTGCGCGTGGGCGAGAAGCGCCAGGGCGTTGTCGGCCTGTTCCAGCCGGGGCTGCCGGGCGAGCAGAG
>Ga0209415_10004015_pt1 | contig 27137 bp, 21 predicted proteins | sample PeaSoiSIISIP2007_FD_187696 | JGI IMG/M metagenome (GOLD analysis project Ga0209415, IMG submission 187696) | Peat soil microbial communities from Weissenstadt, Germany - SII-SIP-2007 (SPAdes) (version 2) | ecosystem: Environmental > Terrestrial > Soil > Wetlands > Peat | place: Germany... | reverse complement strand
TGCTTCCAGCCCGCCACCGTTCCCATGATCTGCTGCGATCCGCGGCTGATCGGCGCCGGAGGATCGTTGGGATGGAGGGCCAGGCGGACGCCCGCCTTTTCGGCCGCCGGAACCGCGGCCTTCAGAAAGTACGTGATGTTGGCCCACATTTCCGTGAGGTTGTGCGCGCCTTCATTGTCCAGCGGCGGCAGGTCCTTGAACTTCACTTTCCTGGCGTTCGGGAAGGCCGCCAGGGTCTCGGGCGTGATCTGGCCGTTCTCGTCCCGGTAGATCGGCTGCACCACGCGGCCGTTCTCATCGACGAGTAACTCGAGCTCGTAGTCGAAGCCCGTGAATCCTGCCTTAGCCCTCCCCACTGTCTCGTAATAGCCCTCGATGGCCCGGTGCGCGTAGAAGTTGTACTCGATCACCGGCAGTCCAGCCTTCCCGGCGGCCTCGATGGAGGCGATGAACGGCTCCATGTCCTTGACCCGGCTTTCTTTGCCATAGATGACGCCGGCCGGAACGTTGATCATCGCGTTGTAAGCCACCAGGCCGGCTTCCTTGGCGGTCACGATCGCGCTGCGTATGTTCTCTTCGGTCCAGGGCATGCCGCCCCCTATCCCCACGCCCAGCAGGTGAGTCACCCCGAGTTGCCTGATGCGCTGGTAGCTGGCCGGCAGATTGCGGACGAAGCTCCCGCCCGCTCGTCCACCCGGGGGCACTTCAGCGGCCGGAGGCGGCGCCGCCATCGTCCCGGGAGCCAGAAAGCCGCCGTAGCCGCCCCGTCCCCGGCCCGCCTGAGCCGCTCCCGGAGCCGCGGCTGGAGCGGGAGGCTGCGGCATGGCAGGCAGAGGCCCGCCGCCGTCCCCGGGCGCCAGGCAGATCTTGGGCGTGTCCGGGCCCTCCTCGATCGGCCACTTTCGCGGCGCGGGCGCGGCTTCCACGGTCGCCATAGACTGCGCCACGGCCGCACCCCCAACCCCTTGCATCATTCTTCTTCGTGAAAATCGGAATTCCATTGTCAGCGATCCTCCATATGAAACGTCCACAACCACCCGGCCGGGGGGCGTCAGAAGTTGCCGGGATTGTTATTTTCCTATACGGGAGCCAGTGTACACCCTGGCGCTCCCGTCGGGGGCTCAAGGGCAATCTACCCCAGTTTACGGGTCTCGATCATCCGATCCATTGGTCCCCTGAAGGCGAGCTGGCACATTTGGCATGATGGACCAAAGCAAAAGGCGAAGCGAAAGGTTAGGATGGTAAGTAGCGACATGCTCAGTTTTATCCAATTTCTCGAAGAGTTGTCGAAGGACCACATTACCCTCAGTCCTGCTGAAGTTCAGCGTATGAGAGACCGTTTCGGTGACAAGACTCTGCAAATGGGCCATCTTGATGAAGATGGGGCCATGTTAATTCCGGTGAACTCCATCGTGGAGGCCGTGCAGTCGCTTGGAAGCCAAAAACTCAATGCAGCCGTTGAGAGCTTGAAAGGCGAGGAGATGCTTTCGATGCTCGAATCCGCTGAGGTTCTGGTCGAGCGGGTTGGCGAAGTCCAAAAACGGAAACTGGAGCAAATGGTTGAGAAATTCCAGTCCGAGCCGGATGAAGCCAAAGCCCACCAACAGTGGAAGCAAATCGAGAAAATGATCTTCGGCGTGGACTACCCGGAGTAGCCCGTGCCCCACATCAATTGGCATACCCTCCCTCGGAAGGTTCGGGAGCATCTCGAAGACCGGGCTAGGACGAGACAACTGTCCAAAACGGATCTGCTGAGATTGATGGAATGGGTTCGTGGAAACCCGGAGGTGCCGGATGAGGCGTGGTGCAAGGATTTCGGCACGTTCAAGCTGGTGGGGCACGGAGCGATACCTGGCACGTTTCTCGAAGAGGATCAGCCGTGCTTCGGTAAGGCGGTTTGAACCACTGGTATTCGTTTTTCAAAGAAGGTGGTGCACGGGCCGCGGAATCTCGGGCCATGGAGTTCTGAAGCGCCGCGGTGCTGCGAACACCGGGCGCACTCTTAGCGCAACCGCATCTATAAGAACCAGCCGGCAACACCCTCCGCGCGTGGCCTTGCAGCGTGGTATAAATCGGCTGTTGAGTCCAACCAGCGTTTCTTCGCGGGACAGGTTGCGCACCGCCCTGGAACACCGCGAACCGGATCGGATTCCGCTGGATTTTGGGAGCACCGCGGTAACCGGCGTCCACGTCAGTTGCGTGGCGGCGTTGCGCGACTACTATGGGCTGGCCCCGGAGCCGGTGAAGGTGCACGAGCCCTACCAGATGCTGGGCCTGGTGGAGAGCGATCTGCGCGCGGCGATGGGGCTCGACGTCGCCGGCGTGTTTCCGCGCAAGACCATGTTCGGATTTCCCTCTTCGGACTGGAAAGAGTGGAATTTCCGCGGCCTGGATGTGCTGGTACCCGCGGATTTCCGGACCACGACGGAGCCCAACGGCGACATCCTGATCTATCCCGAGGGCGATCGAACGGCGCCGCCGAGCGGCCGCATGCCATTGGGCAGCGCCTTCTTCGACACCATCGTCCGGCAGCCGGAATTCGACGAAGAGAAGCTCGACCCGGCGGACAACCTGGAAGAGTTCGGGCCGGTTTCCGAAGAAGACCTGGATCATATCGAGCGCTCCGTGCGCGCCGCGGGCGAGAGCGGCTGCGGTGTGGCGGCAACCTTCGGAGGCACGGCGTTCGGCGACATCGCGCTGGTGCCCGCGCCGTTTCTGAAATACCCGAAGGGCATCCGCGACGTCGGGGAGTGGTACATTTCGACTCGGGCGCGGCGCGGCTACATCCACCGCATCTTCGAGCGCCAGTGCGAAATCGGCATTCAGAACCTGGCGCGCATCCACGCCCGCATCGGCGGCGCGGTGGACTGCGTATTCCTCTGCGGCACCGATTTCGGCACGCAGACTTCGGCATTCTGCTCCGTCGCCACCTTCCGCGAGCTGTGGTTCCCCTACTACAAGCGCGTCAACGATTGGGTGCACGCCAATACCACCTGGAAGTGTTTCAAACATTCCTGCGGCAGCGTGGAGCGGTTCTTCGAGAGCCTGATCGAGGCCGGGTTCGACATCGTCAACCCGGTGCAGTGCTCGGCCGCAGGTATGGAGCCGGCCGGCTTGAAGCGGAAGTACGGCTCGCGCCTGGTGTTCTGGGGCGGGGGCGTGGATACACAAAAGACCCTGCCTTTCGGCACGCCGCGCGAGGTGCGGGAGGAAGTGCTCCGCCGCTGCGAGATCTTCGCGCCAGGCGGCGGGTTCGTGTTCAATTCGATTCACAACCTGCAGGCCGGCACCCCGGTGGAGAACATCGCCGCCATGCTGGATGCCGTCCATGAATTCAACGGAGTTGCGCATGCCTGATCTGAAAAAGCTGCATGAAGCCGTGATCGAAGGAAATTGGAAGGCCGCGGCCGCGGTGACCGAAGCCGCCATCGCCGAAGGCGTGGCGCCACTCACGATTGTGACCGGATACCTCGTGCCTGCCATGGACGAGGTGGGCCGGCGCTTCGAGTGCGAGGAGTACTTCGTGCCCGAGATGCTGCTCTCGGCGCGGGCCATGAAGGCGTCCATGGAGATCGTCCGCCCGCTGCTGAAGGCGACCGGCGCCGAGCCGGTGGGGCGCGTGGTGATTGGGACGGTCAAGGGAGACCTGCACGACATCGGGAAGAATCTGGTGGCGTCGATGCTCGAAGGCGGCGGCTTCGAGGTGATCGACCTGGGCGCGGACGTGGCGCCGGAGCGCTTCATCGAGGCGGCCGCCACGCGCAACGCCGGCCTGGTGGCGCTTTCCGCGCTGCTCACGGTTACCATGACGTCGATGAAAACCACCATCGACGCCTTCCAGGCCGCCGGACTGCGCGGCAAGGTGAAGATCATGGTGGGTGGCGCTCCCGTCACCCAGCAGTACGCCGACGCGATCGGGGCCGACGGTTATAGCGAAAGCGCCGCGGCCGCGGTGGCTCTGGCGCGCAAGCTGGTGGCTGTGTGAGCCGTCTGCGCGCGCCCCAGTGAGATGCGCCTCAAGCTGATCAGTTGCGAAGTCCTGTTCCGCGAAATGTGCGACGCCTGCGCGCATTCGCCGCACCAGGTGGACCCGGAGTTTTTGCCCAAGGGACTGCACGACCTGGGCGGCAAGCCCATGGCGAAGAAGGTTCAGGAGGCGGTGGACCGCACGCCGGAAGGCGTGTTCGAAGCGATCCTGCTAGGCTATGGGCTCTGCGGCAATGGACTCGACGGGCTCACCGCCCGGCATACCCGCCTGGTGCTGCCGCGCGCGCACGACTGCATCGCGCTGCTGATGGGCAGCCGCGAACGCTACCAGCGGTACTTCGAGCGAAACCCCGGCACGTTCTACCGGTCGACCGGCTGGCTGGAGCGCGGCAAAGGCTTGCAGCAGTTGACCCACGACACCAGGGGGTTCGACGAGTCGCTGGAAGCGTTGATTCGCAAATACGGCGAGGACAACGGGCGCTACCTCTATCAAGAGATGACGCGCTACCGCTCGCATTACCGCAAGCTCACGTTCATCGAGACGGGGCTGGAGGCGGGCGGGAAGTTCATCGCCGAGGCGGCCGCCGAAGCCCAGGAGAATGGCTGGAGTTTCGAGCGCCTGCCGGGCGACCTGGCGTGGCTGCGCCGCTTGGTCGAGGGCGATTGGGCGGAGGCCGAGTTTGTGGTCGCCCTGCCCGGCCAACGGATCATGGCTAGCTATGACAACGGAGTGCTGCGAGTGCAGGCATGACCGGCAAGCAGCGCATTCTCGCGAAACTCCACGGCGAACCTGTCGATTCGCTGCCGCTGATGCCCATCACCATGATGTTTGCCGCCGATCTGGCCGGCGTGCGCTATGGCGACTATGCGCGCGACCACCGCGTGTTGGCCGAAGCGCAGATGGCGGTGGCGGACCGCTTCGGCTTCGACCACGTCTCGGTGATTTCCGACCCGGCGCGCGAAGCCTCGGACCTCGGCGCCGCCGTGCAGTGGTTCGACGACCAGCCGCCCGCAATCGTCGAGAGCCGCGCGTTGCTCGCTGAAGAGCGCAAAGGGCGTAACCTGGCCGGTCTGCACCTGCCCGATCCGGCCGCGCCCGGACGCATGCGCGATCGCGTCCAGGCCGTGCGGTTGTTGGCGGAACGCACGGGCGGCACCCGGATGGTCGAAGGGTGGGTGGAAGGGCCGTGCGCGATGGGGGCCGATCTCCGCGGGCTCAATACCCTGATGCTGGATTTCTTCGACGACCCGTCCTTTGTGGAAGCGCTCTTCGACTTCACCGTGCGCATGGAAGTGGAATTCGCGCGCGCGCAGGTGGAGGCGGGCGCGACACTCATCGGGGTGGGCGATGCGGCGGCTTCGCTGGTCGGGCCCAAGCTGTATAACCGGTACGTGTTGTCTTATGAGCAGCGTCTGATCGCGGCGATCCGCGCGTTCGGCGTGCCCGTGCGGCTGCACATCTGCGGCAACACCAAACGCATCGTGGAAGGCATGGGGCAGACGGGCGCCGAGATCATCGACCTGGATTTTCTGACGCCGCTCGGCCACGCGCGAAGCGCCATGCGGCAGACGCAGGTGCTGCTCGGCAATATCGACCCGGTGCGCGAATTGCGCGACGGCACGCCAGCTTCGGTGGAAGCGGCGCTGGCGGAGTGCTACGCACAGGCGGGCGCGGCTTATATTTGCGGCGCCGGCTGCGAGGTGCCGCGCGGCACGCCCCACGCCAACCTGGAAGCCATGACGCGGTTTGCGCGTAGCCGCTCGTGAAGCTCGAGCTCCACCCGCGCGCGCGCCAGACGCTGGCCGACCAGCTCTTCGAGGCGGGCATCGAATTCCCCTGTGGCGGCGAGAGCGCTTGCGGCGGCTGTAAGGTGCGGGTGCTGGAGGGCGAGGTGCCGGTCGCCCCGGCGATGCGGGACGCGCTCAGCGAGGAAGAGATCCGCGGTGGCTGGCGCCTGGCCTGCTGCGCCTCCGCGGCGGGACGCGTGGTGGTCGAAGTGGAGCAGTGGACGCTCCCCGTGCTCACGGATGACGCCCACTTGCCCGTCGAGCCGCGCGCGGGTCGCGGTGCGGCGATCGACCTGGGCACCACCACGCTAGTGGTCCAGGTGGTGGATCTCGCGAGCGGCGAAGTTGTGGGCGTCCAGACCGCGCTCAACCCGCAGGCGCGCTACGGGGCCGACGTGATGAGCCGCCTGCAATACGACCTGCACCAGCCGGGCGAATTGGGCCGCGTGATCCGCGAAGCGCTGGGGCGAATGCTGGGCCGTGAGCCGCTCCGCGAGGTGCTGATGGCGGGCAACACGGCGATGCACCATCTCTTCTGCGGCCTCGACGTGGAGCCGCTGACGCGCGCGCCGTTCCTGTCGCCCACACTGGGCGGCTACCGCTTCACGGATAGGGACTTGGGCTGGCCAGGGCCGGCTGAATTCCTGCCCTGCCTGGGCGGATTCGTCGGCAGCGATCTGCTCTGCGGCATCGTGGCCACGCGCCTGGAAGAGCAGGCGCGGCCGTGCGCGCTCTTCGACATCGGCACGAATGGTGAGGTGGTCGTGGGGTCGGAGCAGGGGATTGTGTGCGCCTCGACGGCGGCCGGCCCGGCCTTTGAAGGCGGGCGCATTGGCGCGGGGATGCGTGCGGGCGCGGGCGCCATCGACAGTGTGCACGTGCGCGGCGGCGGGCTCGAATGCCACGTCATCGGCGGCGGCGCGGCGCGCGGTGTCTGCGGCAGCGGACTGGTGGACGCGGCGGCGTGCGGCGTCGAACTGGGCCTGATCCGCGTCAATGGCCGCCTGGCCAGCGCGGACAAGCGCTTGCCGCTGGCGGGCGGCGTCGCACTGGCGCAGAGCGACATCCGCGAGCTGCAACTGGCCAAGGGCGCGATGGCGGCGGGCCTGCGCATGCTGGCCGGCGGAGGCGTCGAAAAGCTCTGCCTGGCGGGCGCCTTCGGCAACTATATCCGCCAGGCCAGCGCGCGCGCCATCGGTCTGCTGCCCGAGGACTTGCAGGTCGAGCCGGTGGGCAACAGCGCGCTGCGCGGCGCGCGCACGCTGCTCCTCGCGCCCTCCACGCGCCAGGCGCGGTTACGCAAGATCGCAGCGCTGTCGCGCCATGTCGAGCTCGCCGCCGACCCCGATTTCCAATATCTCTTCGCCGAGAGGATGGCCTTTGCCCGCTACCGCCTTTCCGAGCCGCGACCGTGAGGAGTTGAATTCATGCCGGAAATTGGCAGAACTTGGCGCCATCAGTCTGAATCTCTCAGCGCTCTCCGCTTCCTCGGCGCTCTCCGGTTTTGACTTTGTTTTTCTCCGCGTCTTTCTCCGCGTGCTCCGCGCCTCTGCGGTGAGCTTGGTTTTTTCCTGTTTGGTTCCGGCTTAGCCGGGTTAGGGAGTGGTCGAGCACCCATTGTATTTAAGATTGCAATATCCTAAAATAGACTCGGAGTCCAGGATATGCCGAGTGTCCAACGTCCGCCGTCGACCGAGCGTTACCGGGTGTCCGATACGCGCACCGGTTCCACCCGTGCCGCTGCGCTCCCCACACGCCGGGCACGCCGCATGTTGAGCGATTTTCTAACCGGCCTCAACAAACTCCTGAAGTTGAGCGACTTTGGCCGCGGAGACTACTTCCGCGATTGAGCGCCGCCCCGGGCAGAAGCCATGAACACCCTTCCCGTCTTGCTTGGGGCTCTCTGCGTATTAACCCTTGGCTTCCGCTACTACAGCGCTTTCATCGCCGCCAAGGCCCTGACTCTCGATGACCGGCGGACCACCCCCGCCCACACCCTGGAGGATGGGCACAACTATGTCCCCTCACCCCGGTGGGTGCTTTTCGGCCACCACTTCGCGGCCATTGCCGGAGCGGGGCCGCTGGTCGGCCCGACGCTCGCCGCTCAATTCGGCTTTGCGCCGGGATTCCTTTGGCTGCTGATCGGAGCAGTGCTTGCCGGGTGCGTCCAGGATTTCATTGTGCTCGCCGCTTCGGTGCGTCACAAAGGCCGTTCCTTGTCCGATGTTGCCCGCACCGAGATCAGTCCTTTCGCCGGCCTGGTGGCCATGATCGCCGTGCTCTTCATCCTGCTCGTCACGCTGGCCGGACTGGGCATCGTTGTGGTGAACGCCTTGGCCGATAGTCCGTGGGGCGTGTTCGCCATCGGAAGCACCATACCCATCGCTCTCGTCATGGGCCTGTGGATGTTCAAGAGCCATGCTGGAACGGTCACGGTCGCGGGCCCCAGCGTCTTCGGCGTGGTTTTCCTGATGGCCGCCGTGATCTCGGGGCACTGGTTTTCAGAGGCGAGCTTCGCCCACGTCCTGACCTTCTCTCCCCATCAGATCACCGTGCTCATGGCGGCTTATGGTTTCGTCGCGGCGGTGCTGCCCGTTTGGCTGCTCCTGGCGCCGCGCGGCTACCTGTCCACTTACGTCAAGCTCGGCACCATAGCCGTTCTCATTGTCGGGATCTTCATCGTCCATCCCGATATCCGGTTCCCCGCATTCACCCAGTTCGTCCACGGCGGCGGGCCCATTATCAAGGGGAAAGTCTTCCCGTTTCTCTTCGTAACGATTGCCTGCGGCGCCATCTCCGGATTCCACTCCCTGGTATCGTCCGGGACGACGCCGAAAATGCTCGACAAAGAAAGCGACGCCCGGTTCATCGGCTATGGCGCCATGGCCGCCGAATCGCTGGTTGGCATCCTCGCCCTGATCGCCGCCACGTCCATGTTTCCCGGCGACTACTTCGCCATCAACGCCACGCCGGATGCGTTCGCGAGGCTCGGCTTGCACACCGTGAATCTCGACATGATTTCGAAACAGGTCGGCGAGAAACTGGTTGGGCGCACCGGGGGCGCCGTCTCGCTCGCCGTCGGTATGGCGCAAATCTTCCGGGGGTTGCCCGGGATGGATCGCCTGGTTGCGTATTGGTACCACTACGCCATCATGTTCGAGGCTCTGTTTATTCTCACCACGGTGGACACGGGAACCCGCGTTGCCCGCTATGTGCTGCAGGAGCTCCTCGGCAAGGTGAGCAAGAACTTCGGCAACACCGCCTGGCTCCCCGGCAATCTGATCACGACATTCTTCGTGGTGCTGGGTTGGGGCTATCTCATTTACACCGGGTCCATCTCCACCATCTGGCCGCTGTTCGGCACAGGCAACCAGTTGCTGGCAACCATCGCGCTTGCGGTGTGCACCACCTTCCTGATCAACATGGGTAAAGCCAGGTACGCCTGGATCGCGTTCGTTCCCATGTGCTTCGTCGGCGTCACCACGGTCACGGCCGGAGTGCTGTCCATCCGGACGATCTTCTGGCCGCTGACCGCGGAGCCCGGCCATCAGCTCACAGGCTATCTCGATTCGGCACTCATGGCGATCTTTATCGCAGGCGTGATTCTGGTGGTATTCGACGCCATCCGCCGCTGGATCGCCGTGCTGAAAGGCGCTCCCGCGCCGCCTGAGGCTTTCGGGCCCCCGGAAACGGCCGGCGGTGAGATCAGGATGGGATGCTGTTGAACGCGGCCATGCGTGGCGTGGGCCGCCGAACAGCTATACTGAAATTGAAAAGTTGGCTCGCACGCGCGAAGCTGTACAACCCGCGCGCAACCGCTCGACCGCTCGGAGCTGGTTGACCCTGCCCAGGCTGCGCCGGCTGTCGCAGATCCTCTGCCTTGCGTTGTTCGCGTTCTATGTGTGCCATACCGAATACCGCGGATCGTTTCCTTCCGGCGTAAGCGAGATCCGCCTCCCGTTCCCCGTGCGCGCCCTGCTCGATTTCGACCCGCTGATTGCCCTGGCCAATGCCCTCGCCACGCGGGCGCTGTACCGGGGCCTGCTGTGGAGCCTGGCGATTCTCATCCCGACGCTTGTTCTAGGAAAATTCTTCTGCGGCTGGATGTGCCCGCTGGGGAGTCTGAACCACTTCTTCGGCAATCTCCGCTCCGAAAGCAAGTTGGGTCCGCGCCGCATCGCTTCCAATCGCTACAAAAGCTGGCAGGCGCTCAAGTACTATCTCCTGATCGCCCTGCTGGCGGCGGCCTTTTTCGGCGGCGCCCTGGCCGGGATCCTGGACCCCATCTCGCTGCTGGTCCGGTCCCTTGCGGCATCGATTCTTCCCGCCTGCAATTACGTGTGGAACCTGAGCTTCCGGCAGCCTTACTCCAGGCAGGCCTTCCCCATCGGGGTGGTGTTGATCGCCATCCTCGCCCTGAATCTGCGGATCACGCGCCTCTGGTGCCGGGCGCTGTGCCCGCTGGGAGCCCTGCTGGGCGTCGCCTCCCGTTGGTCGATCCTGGGCCTGGAAAAACACCCCGCGGACTGCGGAGACTGCAACCGCTGTCTGCTCCATTGCCAGGGTGGAGACGACCCCATTCCCGGCGCCCGCTGGCGCAAGGCCGAATGTCATTTATGCATGAACTGTGTTGCCGATTGTCCGCAGGGCGGCATCCGTTTCCGGCTGTTCCCGCGCACGCCCACCACCCAGGCAGCGCCGGATCTCAAGCGCCGAAGAGCCCTGGTCAGCCTGGCCGCGGGCGCGGCGGCGATTCCCCTGCTGCGCGCCAACACCGGTTTCGCCGCGGAGCCGCACGAACGCCTGATCCGCCCTCCGGCAGCGTTGGATGAGAAGCAGTTCCTGGCGCGCTGCATCCGTTGTGCCCAGTGCATCAAGATCTGTCCGCGGAACGCGCTCCATCCGGCGTTTGCGGAAGCCGGATGGGAGGGAATCTGGACACCGGTCGTGGTGCCGCGCGTCGGCTACTGCGAGCCCGGTTGCACGCTGTGCGGGCAGGCGTGCCCGACCGGCGCTATCTGGGAATTCACGTCCCAGGAGAAAGGGTGGGTGTCCGCCGGCGAAAGCTCCACTCCCATTCGCCTCGGCACAGCTTTCTACGATCGCGGCCGTTGCCTGCCCTGGGCCATGGCCACCGAGTGCATCGTGTGTGAAGAGTGGTGCCCCACCTCGCCCAAGGCCATCTACCTCCGTCCGGCCGACGTGGTCGACGCGGCGGGAAATGCGAAGCAGGTCCGGCAGCCCTACCTCGACCCGGAGCGCTGCGTCGGTTGCGGAGCGTGTGAGTTCGCCTGCCCGGTCCAGGACCGCCCCGCGGTCTACGTGACCAGCGTCGGAGAGAGCCGCTCGCGGACCAACCAACTGGTGCTCCGGCGGCCGGCGAGACCGGTCTCCTGGTTTCCGGAGAGCCAGGACGTGCCGGGATGGACCAAATCGGGTGAAACCCGCGTGTTTGAGGCGGCCGACCTCTGGAAGTACGTGGACGGCGATGCGGAGCGTTACTTACGCGCGGGCGTGCGCCGGACGCTGACGGCGCAGTACCGCTATCGGGATTCGCTCGATGCAGTGGCGGACATCCATCTCATGGAAGCGGGGCGAGGCGCCGCGTCGATCTTCGAATCCGAGCCTGATGCGGGCAGCCGGCCCGTCAGGCTGGGCGACGCGGGCAGAAGCTACGGCCAGAGCGTGACCTTCCGCAAAGGTCCGCACTTCGTGCGCCTGGTGGCGTACCAGGATGCGCCGCAGGTAGAGGCAGCGCTCATGAGTCTGGCCCGCGCCATCGAGGCCAGACTGCCGCGGTAGCGGTGGCGGCCAGGTGCCCGCTGGGCCCGGCTCCGATCAGAGCCGCGACCGTGAGGGAGCGGTTTCGCAGTCGCACTGAATCTCGCGGCCATGTTGGTAGACTGAACCTGCGTCGGACTCGGGGAGCAAGGCCCGCTGGAGCACGCCCGGTCTCAAGCGCTTCTCTGGATGTCCTCCAGCATCGCTTCCCGGAGCACCCGGTTGAGCCTGGTCTGATAGCCCTTCCCCTGCCGGCGGAGCCAGGCCACCACGTCGGCGTCCAGGCGCACCGTGAGCTGCTGCTTGACCGGCCGATAAAACGGATTCCGCACGGCGTTCTCCCAGAAGCTCTCTTTGAGCGGCGGAATCTCTGAAAAGTCGATTTCCGAATCCGGCCGCGCCGCGAGTTGGGCCAGCTTGCGCTTGCGGGCGGACGTCATCGGGCTGTCAGCCAGCGTCTTGCGCACGAGTTTGCTCATAACGTTTTCGCTCCTTCCGGGTGGCTCGGCGTGCAGAGATGAGTCGGATTAGTTCGTCCTCACCTTCTTCCCGGCTGGCGTGGGCCACGAGTAGCACAGCCATTCCTCCAGCAAAGCCGATTGCCTGCCAGCGCAGCTCCCCCGCTTCATCGGTGCGGTCCTGCTCGAACAGGGCGTAAGAATCCTCAAAAACGTGCATGGCGTCCTCGAAGCTGACGCCGTGCTTCCGCTGGTTGGTCCGCGCTTTGACGGGATCCCACTCGAACCGAGTCATCCCAACACGAGTATAACACCAATTCTGTAACTACAGCTTGCAGAGCGGCTTGGAGCGTCATCACCGGCTGAACGCTCGCCCCGACGGAATCCCGCGCAAATCGGCGCCCGTTCGGGCGCGGATCGCTCACCGCCTGGCCGCCCCGGAAACGGGCTTCAGATTCCCGGTCCGCATGACGCGCGTGAGGCGCCGGTCGGGCGGCTGACAGGTACGCGGAGGGCTGTGATCGCGGCCGGCTCCCCCGGCTAACATCCATGACGGCCGCAACGGAAACGGCCTCCGATGCGGCAAATCGGTCTTGCGCCACAGGTAGAGGCGGCGCTAATGAGCCTAGCCCGCGCCATCGAGGCCAGACTGCCGCGGTAACAATGGGCGCCGCATCCGCCGCCCCTTGACGCCGGTACGCTGCGGGTGTAATATATGGCAGTACCATATATGGAAGATCAATCTATTGATCGCGAGTGGAAGAAGGGCAGCGCCGAGCTGCTTTTACTCTCGCTGCTCGAGGCTTTGCCCCGCCACGGATACGAAATCAGTAAGCTGATCGAACAGCGGTCGCAAGGCGCGCTCCGTTTTCACGCGGCGTCGCTATACCCGCTGCTGTACCGCCTGGAGAAGCGCGGCTGGATTCAAGGCCGTTGGGTCGAGAAGAGCGGACAGCGCCGGCGGCGCTATTACCGGCTGACTTCGCAGGGACGGAAAGTCCTGGCTTCCCAGCGGCAGGGCTGGCAGACGTTCGTCGAGGCCATCAGCCGAATCACCGGAGTCGAAAATGCCTGACTGGAATGAACAGATTCGCAAGCACCTGGCGGCCTTGAACCTTGCTCCCGCCCGCGAGGCGGAGATTGTCGAGGAATTGGCCCAGCACGCCGAGGATCGTTACTGGGAGCTCCAAAGCGGCGGGGCTACCGGCGCGGAAGCCCGCCGCATCGCGCTCGACGAGGTCGGCGGACATGAGCTGCTGGCCCGAGAACTGCGAGCCGTCGAGCGTCCGGAATTGCCGGAGCCCGTCGTGTTGGGCGCGAGAAGCAAAGGGAGTCTCCTGGCCGGCCTCGGGCAGGATCTTCGCTACGGGTTCCGGACGTTGCGGAAGAACCCCGGCTTCACCGCCGTCGCCATGCTGGCGCTGGCGCTCGGCATCGGGGCGAACACTGCCATCTTCAGCGTAGTGAACGGCGTGCTCCTGCGGCCGCTCTCGTATCCCGATCCCGGCCGGCTGCTGACGATCTACGAGACCACTCCGGAGTTCAGCCAGGCCTCGGTCGCCTACCCGAATTTCCTCGATTGGCGCCGTGAAAGCCGTTCGTTCAGCGACATGGGCGCCTTCCGCGGCGATGACTTCAACTTCACGGGGAGCGGCGAACCTGAGCAGGTCTCGGGCGAGTACGTCTCGGCGAGCCTCTTCCCGGTGCTCGGCGTTACCCCATTCCTCGGGCGCAATTTCCTGCCTGAGGAAGACCGCCAGGGCGCTGCCTGCGCCGTAATGCTGAGCAACGGCTTCTGGACGCGGCGGTTCGCAGCCGACCCCAACATCCTCGGCAAGAGCCTGACCCTCAACGCCGTCAATTGCGCCGTGGTCGGCGTCTTGCCCCCCGATTTTCGCTTCGCCGGGAACGCCCGGGTCTACCTTCCAATCGAGCAATATAACTCGGTCGAGCTGCGCACCAGGGACGATCACCCGGGACTCCGGGTCATTGGCCGCCTCAAGCCCGGCGTAACCATCGAAGCGGCGCAGTCGGAGATCGCCTCCATCTGCAACGCGCTTTCGCATCAGTACCCGAAGAGCAATGCGGGTCACGGGGCGAAGCTGGTCCGGATGAAGGACGACATGGTGGCGTACATCCGCCCCACGCTGTTGCTGCTGGTCTGCGCCGTCGGGTTCGTGCTGATCATCGCCTGCGCCAACGTCGCCAACTTGCTGCTGGCGCGTTCTACGGCTCGGAGGCGTGATTTCGCCATCCGCGCCGCGCTCGGCGCCGAGCGCGGACGGGTCGTGCGCCAGTTGTTGACGGAAAGCGTCCTGTTGTCTCTGGGCGCCGCCATGATCGGCCTGCTGCTCGCCCGTTGGGGCACCAGCCTCGTCCTGGCCGCCGCGCCGGGCAACCTGCCGCGCTCCGCGGAAATCGGAATCGACCCGTACGTCCTGCTCTTCACGCTCGTGGTCTCGTTGCTCACCGGCGTGCTGTTCGGCCTCGCCCCGGCCTTCCACGGCGCGAATGCGAACCCGCAGGAATCCTTAAAGGAAGGTGTGCGTAGCGCCGGAGGCGGACGTCATCGCGCGGAGGGTATCTTCGTGGCCGTGGAAATCGGCTTGGCGGTCATCCTGCTCGCGGGCGCGGGGCTCATGATCGAGAGCGTCTGGCGGCTCTTGCAGGTAGATCCCGGGTTCAACACGCGTAACGTCCTGACAACCAAGGTCGCGCTGTCGCCCAAAGTGATGGCCAGCCCGGCGGCCATCCGGCTGGCATTCCAGCAATTGCTCGTGCGCGTGGCGGCGATCCCAGGGGCTCAATCCGCTGCCATCACGTCGGTGGTTCCTCTCAGTGAGAATGACAGCGAGATTCCCTTCTGGCCGGGCGCCGGACCCCAGCCTCCTCAGGACCGGACGACGTCGGCGATGTTCTATATCGTCACTCCCGACTACCCCAGCGTGATGCAAATCCCCTTGCGGCGCGGGCGGTTCTTTACGGACCGGGACAACCTGGCTTCGCCCCCGGTAGTGGTGATCGATGACGTCCTGGCCAGGCACATCTTTCCGGGCGAGGACCCGGTCGGCCGGCAGATCAGCATCATGGTGCTGGGCCCGGTTCAGATCGCCGGTGTGGTCGGGCACGTGAAGCATTGGGGGCTGGATTCCGACGATACCAACAAGATACGTGACCAGATTTACTTCCCCGTCCTGCAAGTACCCGACAAGTTCATGTCCGAAGCCGTGGCGGGACTGACGCTGGTGCTGCGCACCGGACCCGAGCCCCTCAGCCTGGTCTCCGCCGTGCGCGCGCAGGTCGCCGGTCCTACCCAGGATCAGCCCATCTACGCCGTCCGAACCATGGAGCAGATCATTTCGGGTTCGCTCGCCGAGCGCCGCTTCACCATGCTGGTGCTCGTCATCTTCGCGGCGGCCGCCCTGCTGCTGGCCGCGGTCGGAATCTACGGCGTCATGTCTTACGCGGTGACCCGGCGGATCCATGAACTCGGAATCCGCGTCGCCTTGGGAGCGTCGCGCCGGGAGATCGTCGGACTCGTCGTGCGCCAGGGTATGAGTCTGGCGGCGGTCGGAATGGCCGCGGGTCTGGTTGCGGCCCTGGCTCTCACGAGATTTCTGGCAGGCTTGCTGTACGGCGTCCGCCCGGCCGACCCGGCGACGCTGGCGGCCGTAACGTCGCTGCTCGGAGGAATTGCGCTGCTGGCGTGTTACATCCCCGCGCGGCGGGCCACCGCGGTCGATCCCGTCGTTGCCCTGCGGTGCGAGTGACTAGTGTCACGACCGCGAGAATCGGTGCCAACCGCGAAACCGCTTGCTCACGCTCGCGGCTCCGATCAGAGCCCCGACCGTGAGGGAGGGGTCATCCGCAAGGGCACCGAACCCCGCGGGCAGAGACCTAGCGCTTCTTCAGGGTGACGGCCAGCCCCTCGCCTTCCATGTAGAACAGAGTCTCCAGCGCCGGGTTGGTCGTGACCAGCCTGTCGTAGTCATTGACCATGCCGACGTTGTGGCCCAGAATCAAGCCACCCGGCCGCACCAGCGGCAGCAGCTTGTTCAGGTAATCGACGTAGCCTTCCTTGTCCGCGTCGATGAACAGAACGTCAATCGGTTCCTTGAGGCGGGCAATGGTCTGGTGGGCGTCACCCTCCACAACGGTCACGATCTGGTCGACGCCGGCTTTCTTGAAGTGTCCCCGCGCCGTGGCCGCCCGGCCGGCATCGTACTCGAACGTGGTCAGCTTGCCGCCCGTCTTTTGAAGGGCGAGCGATAGCCACAGGCCGGAGAGCCCGGTGGACGTGCCAATCTCGACCACGTTCCTGGCGCCGACCGCTTCCGTGAGCAGTCGCAGCATCCTGCCATCCGTGACCGGAACGTTCTGATACATCGCCCCGGTCCTCTGCGCCTCGTCGAGTACGGACAGCACTTTCTTCTCGATCTCTGAGTTGGCCTGGGGCAAGCTCTCCATCGAGTACCCGCCGCGGAAGCCGCCCCTCGGACCCCGTTGGTTGAAAGCCACGAAGGCCATCGCCAGCACCAGGCCTGTGACAGCCAAGATCCGTTTCATGGATGTGTGCCTCCTTGCACGCCAGGCAACGCTGTTTGTGCCCGCACTCTCCACGTTACGCCTGTCGAACTCAACGCACCACGGCGCGACCGTAAAGAATACGCTAAGGACGTTAAGCTTTGAGGCTGGCCAGCGTCGCTTCCCGGAGTCCCCGGTTGAGCCTGGTCTGATAGCCCTTCCCCTGCCGGCGAAGCCATGCCCCCACATCGGCGTCCAGCCGTGTGCAGTCCAGGGTAGGATAGAATCGGTCAACCCGTATGCCGCTGGCTGCCGGAACTCGCTTGGGTCCTTACGAGATCGTCGCCCCGATTGGCGCGGGCGGCATGGGCGAGGTGTACCGCGCCCGCGACACCAACCTCGGCCGCGAGGTTGCCATCAAAGTCTTGCCGGCCCCTCTCGCACGGGACCCCGAACGACTCGCCCGCTTCCAACGCGAAGCGAAGGTACTGGCGTCGCTGAATCATCCGAATATCGGGCACATCTACGGAGTGGAATCCCAAGCCTTGGTAATGGAGCTGGTGGAGGGCAAAACGCTCGCTTCACATCTAAAACCAGGCCCCCTGCCGATGGAAACTACCCTCAACTACGCCCGGCAGATTGCCGAAGCGCTCGAAGCGGCCCATGAAAAAGGAATCGTACATCGCGACTTGAAGCCGGCCAACATCATGGTCACGCCGGCGGGACTGGTGAAGGTGCTCGACTTCGGCCTGGCCAAGGCGGCCGAGGAGCGGTCCGACGCAAGCGATCCCGCCGATTCGCCAACGGTGACGCTGTCGCCCACGCGTACCGGCGTCATCCTCGGAACCGCCGGGTACATGAGTCCCGAGCAGGCGCGCGGCGCCTCCGCGGACACGCGCGCCGACATCTGGGCGTTCGGTGTGGTGCTGTACGAGATGCTGGCGGGAAGGCGGGTGTTCTCGGGCGAATCCGTAACGGATATTTTGGCAGGGGTGCTGCGGGCGGAGCCGGACTGGAGCGCGCTCCCGGCGGCGACGCCGCCGAGGATCCGCAAGCTGCTGCGGAGGTGCCTGGAACGCGACCGCAAGCAAAGACTGCAAGCCATCGGGGAGGCACGGATCGCGATCGACGCGCCCGAACAGGATGTGCGGCCGCTGCCGGCAGCTACGCGTCTGCGGCCCTGGGCTGTCGCGGTGCTTGCTATGGCTTTCGCAGCGGTCGCTGCTGCCGGTTGGTGGCGCGCCAGCCGCTCCGCTCCTCCCAGCCCCTTGATGCGTCTCAACGTCGAGCTGGGTCTGGACATGAATCTGGGGAGACCGCCGGGCGAAGCCGTTCTGGCACTCTCGCCGGACGGGACGCTGCTGGCTGCAAGCGTCCGCGGTCCGGATGGAGAGTCGCGCCTGGCGACGCGCCGGCTGGATCAGAGTCAGACTACCCTGCTGGCCGGCACAGAGGGTGCGGGTGCCCCCTTCTTTTCTCCGGACGGCCAATGGATCGCCTTCAACGCCGATCACAAGATCAAGAAGATATCGGTCAGAGGCGGCGTGGCCGTGACGCTGTGCGATGCATCCGGCTGGATCACCGGAAGCTGGGGCGACGATGGCAATATCATCGCGCCACTGGGTTGGGGGACCGGGCTCTCGCGGATTCCGTCTGCCGGCGGCCCGCCTGCGCCGGTGACGGAGCTAAACCGCGAAAAAGGCGAACTGAGGCACGGCTGGCCGCAGGTTCTGCCGGGAAGCCGGGCGGTCCTGTTCACCACCGGGCACGCAGCCCAGACCTTTGACGATGCGGATATCGAAGTTGTTTCCTTGAAGACCGGAGAGCGGACCATCCTTCACCACGGCGGCTTCTTCGCCCGGTACCTTCCCAGCGGGCACTTGGTCTGGATCCACCAGAACGCGCTGTACGCAGCGCCGTTCGACCTCGGCCGGCTGGCGCTAACCGGAGAGCCCCAGCCGGTAGTCGAAGACATCAACAGCGGTGAGGACTCGGGTGGGGATTTCGCCTTTTCCCAGACCGGGACCTTCGTGTACGCCAGCGGGACGGGCAAGCTTCAGCGGTCGATCTTCTGGCTGGACAGTACCGGCAAGACTCGGCCCCTGCACCCGGTCCCGGGGCTCTATGGCTTTCCGCGCTTTTCGCCCGATGGCAAGCGACTGGCCTTTTCCGCCGGCGATGGTAAGAACCATGAGGACATCTGGGTGCGGGATCTCGAGCGCGACTCGGCGTCGCGTGTCACTCTTCTGCCAGGCCAGAGCCAGTGGCCGGTGTGGACACCCGACAGCAGGAACCTGGTGTTTTGGTCCTCGAATCCGTCAGCGCCGGGCATCTATTGGATCCGCGCCGATGGCTCGGGCGTGGCGCAACGGCTGACGGACGGCAAGACCCGGCAGGTGCCACATTCGATATCTCCGGACGGCAGACGGCTGGCGATGGCCCAGACGAGCCCTGGCGGCGGAGTGGAGATCTGGACGGCGCCTGTCGAGGGCGACGCCGGGCATCCCCGGCTGGGAAGGGTAGAGCCATTCCGGCAGACGCCATTTGTCACCATCGAGCCGGCATTCTCGCCCGACGGCCGCTGGCTGGCGTATTACTCGGGCGAGCCGGGTAAGGAAGGGCTGTGGGTGGTGCCTTTCCCCGGCCCGGGCGGCGGGTGGCTGATTTCGAGCCGCGGCGGAAGCCCCGTCTGGTCGGGTAACGGGCGTGATCTGTTCTTCCTCGCAGACAATCGCACCATCATGGTTGCCGGCTACACCACCAGGGGCGACGCTTTTGTGTCCGGCAAGCCCCGGGTGTGGTCCCAGCATCCCTTGCTGGACCTGGGCTCCCCTCCCGTTGGCGCCTACGGCCTGGCGCCCGATGGCAAGCGCTTCGCGGTGGTTCTGAATGCCGACGGGACGGCGGACCCCAAGCCGGTCACGCACCTGACTTTCCTGTTGAACTTCTTCGACGAGCTGCGGCGGCGCGTGCCCACGGCCAAGTGATCCTACCCGCCGCCCACGGCGTAGTGCCGCCCATACGCCAGAAGGTGCGGCTGGCCATCTGTGACGCCATCGCCGCGCAGTACGAAGGCCGACCTTCCGGCGCCGATTCGAACAAAGCTACACCGAACGGAATTGTCAATGTGCGATCGGTTTCGACGATCAGGTCCATTCCATCACGCATTGGCGTGCACGCCTGAGATCGACGGTCTCCTCTGCATCGCTCAGGGCACTACAGATGGATTGGAGAATTGCGTGCGCTCGCACCTTCTCACCGCCCGCGGCCCACAAGCGGCCTAGCGCTGTGACAGCCCGAAGTTCAAACGTCTTCGCGCCCTGGGACCGGGCGGTTTCAATCGCTTGTTCGTAGGCGGCCTCGGCTGCTTCCCGTTGTCCGAGCGCAACATGGCACTCGGCCGCGAGCCGGTGGAGTTCAGCGTTGAAATACAGATCGCGGCTCGTCTCGTTGGCTTTTAGGATATGGCGGATGCGCTCGAGGGCGTCAGTATGCTTACCGAGCAGAATCAAAAGTTCGGCCAACATAGCGAAGAAGTGCGGCATTGCGACCTGACCCATGATTCGGACCGAACTCTCAATCGCCCGCTCCAGCTCATCGAGTCCCTCCGCAGTGTCGCCCACATGAGCGAGGGCCCAGCCGTGGACGCAATGATTCCACGCCATGGTTTGGACGAGGCCGTGCTCAGTGCCCAGTGAGATCGCCTCCGCGGTCGACCGGATGCAAGTTTCCCAGTTCTCCCGATAACCATGCATCCAGCCGTGAAACAGCAGAGCGAACGACAGTGATTCCGGATGCCCAATTTCGCGCGCCAATTCGATCGCGCGCCCGGTGTATTCGATGCTCCGCCGGGTATCGCCCATCATCCAAAGGTTCCGGCTCGACTCGGCGAGCGCCCCCACCACCGGGTCGAAAATTCCGATCAGTCGCGCGGCCTGGTTTTGCCGTGTACCAAGGGCAATGCAGACTTCGGCATGGTGTTGTGCGGCCGCCAACTCGCCCATGTGGTGTCTAATGATGGTTGCCCACATCCGGGCGTTGATCTGCTGTACCTCACTGCCGGACTGATCGGCGATAGCCAACATCCGCTCGCTTGTCTTCACGGCCGCCGGGCATTCCGCCCGAGCGACGTGCAACAGCAAGACACCGTTGAGAGCGGCGAAGAGCGAGCCAGTATCCTCCAACTCCTCCGAAAGCTCAATGACGCGCTGCGAGACGCGCTCCGCAGCCGGACATCCGTACCCCTCCAATGCCGCGAGTGGCATGAGCAACGCCTTCTGCAACGCCAACTCGCGCTGCTTTGCCTCTGTGCTGTCCGTTTGAGATACAAGACAGGAGAGGCCACGCCGGGCGAGTGCAACAGCTTCGCGATTGGCGAATCGGTTTGATGCCACTTCGGCGGCAGCCAGGAAATGTTCGGAGGCGCGCCAGGCATCGCGCGCCATTTCATACAGGAAGGCCAGTTCCGCGGCAACGGTGCTTTTGCGCGCACCGTAAGCGGCTTCCACAGCGACAGCCACCTTGCTACTCCATGACGCTCTCCGAGATGGTGATAAGGAGGTATAGAGCCCGTTCTGGTAGAGCACGTGGACAAACTGGTAGCGCAGCGAGAAGACACCGTTCGGGAATTCCTGTTCACGCTCCAGCTTCACAAGCCCGTGCACGCGGTCGAGCGACTGCAGCGCCTCTTCGACATCGGCAGGGTCGCGCCCCAGCATTTCAGCGACAATGGCCGAGTCGAACTCGAAGCCCTGGACAGCGGCGACGCGCAGAAGCTGGTGCGCGTCTTCGCCCAACTGTTCCAGCTTGCGCTCGATCATTCCGCGTAACGATTCCGGGATGTTGCGTTCGATCTCGGCCGTCCAATCGGCGGGCGTGGCGTGCCCCAGCAAGTACCGCACGAGGTCAACCATGAATAGCGGATTGCCTTCGGTCTTCGTGTAGATCAGGGCTGACAGCCCGGCGGGGGCTTCCGGAAGATGCTGGCTGACGTACTGCTCGATGTCCTGGCGGGTCAGGAATGCGACCGGAACTTCCCGCAGCGCACCGTGGGCAACCAGATCTGTTTTTAGCCGTAAGAATGGATGTTTGCTGACCGTAAGATCCGCGGGCCGATAAGTGACAAGGATAAGCGCACGCAGGCGGGCGAGCTTGGGAGCGAGATAACCGATCAGATCGATTGTCGACACGTCGGCCCACTGAAGGTCGTCGATGAAAATCACGACGGGCCGGTGGCGCGCAAGCTCTTGCACGAAGGCGGCCATCTCGCGCATCAAGCGCTCCGCGGATCCCGACTTGGTTTCAGCAAGCAGCCGAGAGGTGGAGCCACGTTCGGCGGACATCGGTGCAATCTGCACATACCAGCTCGGCGCGAACTCGCTCATTAGCTTGATGACTGCTCGGTCACGCTCGAGTAGGCTGTCGAGCGCTTCCAGGAATGGTAGATGCGCTTCGGCGCCCGCTAGCCGTTCCGAGCAGCGGCCCCGCGCAATCCAGATTGGTGAACCGATCTCCGAAACGAAATCTTCCACAAGCGTGCTCTTGCCGATGCCCGGCTCGCCGGCCACGGCGACGATCTGGCCTGCGCCGCGGTTCGCCGCGTCGAAAGCGGCGCGCAACTCGGCGCGCTCGCGCTCCCGCCCGACGCTGTCACGGTGTTGGGGAGTAGAGGCGATAGCCGGCTCCAGCGTGAGGCAGCCTGTGAGCCGTGCAGCCACATCGGCGGTGGTAGGCCGCAAGCGGGCGTCCTTCTCGATCATCTGGAGAATGAGATCGTCGAGTGCAGGTTGGCAGGCGGGGGGCGCCGGGATCTGGGATTGGATGCCGTGGAGCACTCCAATGGTCGAATCCGCATGAAACGCGTGCCGGCCGGTGACCAGCTCATATAGCACGAGACCGAGAGAGAAAATATCGCTCGCAGCGTAAGTGGACTCGCCACGGCTCTGCTCGGGCGACATGTAACGCAGCGTGCCGAGTATTGTGCCCGGCCTCGTAACGGCAAGCGTCTCCACTTCTTCGCCGGCCATCTGCTGCGCGAGGCCGAAGTCCAGCACCTTCACGTATCCGTCCGGACGCACCATGATGTTCTCCGGCTTAATATCGCGGTGAACGATACCGGCTGCGTGTGCGGCCGCGAGCGCCTTGGCCACCTGGTGGGCGACGGACAGCACGGCATCGAGTGGCCTCGGCTCGCGCATCCAGACACGAAGGGTCACCCCGTCGATCCACTCCATTACGAAATAGCGGCCCGTTTCGGCTTCACCAATCTCGTGGATGGTCACGATGTTGGGGTGGTTCAGCGCTGAAGCGGCGCGCGCCTCCCGCAGGAAGCGATCGATGCCTTCATCGCGCCCGTGGTCCGTCAGGAATTTTAGAGCGACCGGACGGTTTAGCGTGGTATCGAGCGCACGGTGGACGACGCCCATGCCACCGCTACCGACCTCTTCCAGAATTTTGTAGTGAGAGAGTGTCTTGCCCGTCATCAGAACCCGCCGCGGATTGCTTAAGAATACTCCCCCGCTTAGGTGAATCGCAAGCGAGCGCAGTGCCCTGCGCTGCGTGTGGAAAACGATAGATCCTCGCGCCAAATAATTCATAATAATTCAGACAGTGACGCTACCCTACCCGCGACCTACCGCATAGTGCTATAAAGGAATCGGAATACCCGAAAATTCGGGAGGGCCATCCGCATGGGCCGTCAATTCGGTACCAGCCGCAGAAACGTGCTGCGAGCCTGCTTGGGAAGCGCGCTCGCCGCCGGCGCCGCCGTCCCCGCGAAATCCAAAGTCGTCATCGTCCGCGACCCGGGCCTCCGTCCCGCGGGCGCTTCGCCCGATTCCACCCGCGTTCTGAAACTCCTCGACCGGGCCATGCAGTCGTTCTACAACTCCGATTCGCCCGTCGAGGCCTGGAAGAAAGTCGTAAGGCCGGGCGAAGTGGTGGGGCTCAAAGTGAACTGTCTCTCCGGACGCGGCGCCGCTACCAGTCCCGTGCTCGTGGAAGCCATCTGCGAGCGCCTCCAGCAGGCCGGCATCCCCCAGAAGGACATCGTCATCTGCGACCGCCTCAGCTCCGACCTGGAGAGCGCCGGATATCGGGTGGCCTCGCGCAAGGACCGCATCCGGTGCCTCGGCAACGACGCCTCCGGCTACGACGGGGACCTGGCGGCCTACGGCAGCGTGGGCAGTCTCCTCTCCAACACGATCGCCAAAACCTGCGATGCCCTGATCAATCTGCCGGTGTTGAAGGACCATGGCATCGTGGGCGTGACCCTGGCTCTCAAGAATCTGTTCGGCGTCATCCACAATCCGAACAAATATCACATCAATGCCGGCGACCCGTACGTGGCGGACGTGTACATGCTGCCGCCCATACGCCAGAAGGTGCGGCTGGCCATCTGCGACGCCATCACCGCCCAGTACGAAGGCGGACCTTCTTACATGCCGCAGTGGTCGTGGCCCTATAACGGCCTGCTGGTGGCGCGCGATCCCGTGGCGCTGGACTACACCGGCTGGCAAATCCTCGAGCGCAAGCGGGCCGAAAAGGGCATGCGTCCTCTGCGCGAGATGCACCGCGAGCCGCTCTACATATCGAGGGCTGCGGACGAGCAGCACCGGATCGGAACCAACGACCCGCGGCTGATCGATGTAGTGGAGGCATGAGCCATGGACCGCCGGGTATTTCTCGAGACGCTTGCGGTCCCCTGCTTTGCGCGCGCCGCGGCCAACGACGCGCAATTCACGGTCGAGGCCCGCTTCTACGAGAAGCTCGCCTACAAGAAGATCAAGTGCAAGCTCTGCCCCCGCGAGTGCGTGATCGACGACCGCGAGCGCGGCTACTGCGGAGTGCGCGAGAACCGCGGCGGCACGTATTATTCGCTGGTGTATTCGCGGATCTGCGCCGCCCATGTGGACCCCATCGAGAAGAAGCCCTTGTTCCATTTCCTCCCCGGCAGCATGGCTTTTTCCGTGGCCACGGCGGGCTGCAACGTGAACTGCAAAATGTGCCAGAACTGGGACATCTCCCAGTCTCGCCCGGAGCAGGTGAACGCCAACTACCTTCCGCCGAAAGACGCCGCCGCCCTCGCCCGCCAGTATCAGTGCCCTACCATCGCCTACACCTACAGCGAGCCAGTGGTCTTCTGCGAGTACGTCCTGGACGCGGCACAAGCGGGCCGCGCCGCCGGCGTGAAAAGCGTGGTCATCAGCGGGGGCTATATCCAGGAAGATCCCCTGAAGCAGTTGTGCCGTCACGTGGACGCCATCAAGGTGGACCTCAAGGCGTACTCCGAGAAGTTTTACAAAGAGGTGGTCAATGGCGAGCTGAAGCCCGTGCTGAACGCGATAGTGACCATCCGCAAGCAGGGCGTCTGGAACGAGATCGTCTACCTCGTAATACCCACCCTGAACGATTCCGACCAGGAGTTCCAGGCGCTGGCCCGCTGGGTGAAAACCGAGCTGGGACCCGACGTGCCCCTGCACTTCTCGCGTTTCCATCCCGACTACCTGTTGAAGAATCTTCCGCCGACGCCCCTGCCGACACTCGAACGGGCCAAGGCCATCTGCGATGCCGAAGGTCTGCATTACGTGTACCTCGGCAACGTTCCCGGCCATCCGGCCGAGAGTACCTGGTGCCCCAAGTGCCGCCGCGCCGTGGTGGAGCGTGCCGGCTTCACCGTAAAAGCCATGCACCTCACCCGCGGCAAATGCCAGTTCTGCCAGCAAGCCATCCCCGGGGTTTGGGGATGATGTCTGTGGGAAGGATCCACTCGCATATGAAAATCCTGCGTTTCGGAATCATCGCGTTGTCCGTGCTTGCCGCCTTCCTGGTGTTCGCAGGAAGGATCAGCGGTGACGGAGCTCAAGCGCCCAAGATCCGGCCGCCCGCGGTAGCCGGATCGTTCTACCCGGCCGACCCCAAGGAGCTTGCGAGGATGATCGACGATTTCCTTGCGAAAGCCACACCGCCGCCGCTTCAGAACGTGGTGGCGATTCAGGCGCCGCACGCGGGCTATATTTATTCCGGCCCGGTTGCCGCGTACTCCTATGCGTTGTTGAAGGGCCGGAAATTCGACCGCGTAGTCGTGATTGCGCCGTCCCACTACGAAGCCTTCGGCTTCTCCTCCGTGTATGATGGCGCCGCGTACGAGACTCCCCTGGGTCGCGTCGAGGTGGACCAGGCGTTCGCGGCGAAATTAGCCAAGATGAGCTCGACGATCAAACTCTCGGGAGTCGGCCACACGCCATCCGCCGACCGGCCGGAGCACGCCCTGGAAGTGCAGTTGCCCTTCCTGCAGCGCACCATCGGCGATTTCCAGCTTGTGCCGATCATTATGGGAGATCAGAGCTACGAGGCTTGCCGCGCTCTCGGCCTGGCCCTGGCGAAGCTGATCCAGGGCACCAACACCTTGATCGTCGCGAGCTCCGACCTCTCGCACTATCATCCCTACGACGAGGCCGTGAAACTGGACCGCAAGACCCTCAAAGCTATCGAAGAATACGATTACTTCGACCTGGCCCAGAACCTCGAGCGGCGGGTCTGGGAGGCGTGCGGCGGAGGGCCGGTGGTGGCCACCATGATTGCCGCCGAACGGCTCGGCGCCAAACAGGCCAAGCTTCTGAAGTACGCCAACAGCGGCGACACCGCCGCCGGCGACCGGAGCCGCGTGGTGGGCTATGGCGCCGTCGCCTTTGTCAAAACGACAGGCAACGCGAACAGCGCCGAAGCGCCATTCTCCCTCACGCCGCGGGAAAAAGATGCGCTGCTCGCGATCGCCAGAAAGTCCGTCGAAACCGCCGTCAGGGACCGCAAGGTGTATGAGTGTTCGGCCGGCGGGATGGAGACGCTGGCGCAGGAGCGCGGCGCCTTCGTGACCTTGACGGAGCACGGACAACTGCGTGGCTGCATCGGCTACGTGGCACCGCTGGAGCCCCTCTACCTCACGGTGCGGGACGTGGCCAGGTTCGCGGCCTTGCAGGATAACCGCTTCCGCCCGGTCGCCGCGAACGAGCTCCCGAACCTGGAGTATGAGATTTCGGTCCTGTCGCCGCTGCGGCGGGTAATCGATGTCCAGGAGATCCGCGTGGGGCAGCACGGGCTGCTCATCCGCAAAGGCGATATTCAGGGATTGCTGCTTCCCCAGGTGGCTACCGACGAGAAGTGGGATCGCGACACATTCCTGGAGAATGTCTGCTATAAAGCGGGGCTCACGGGACGAGCCTGGCGGGATGCGGATGCCGACCTCTTTCGTTTCACCGCGCTGGTCTTCGGCGAACGGCGGCGGACGGAATTGGTCATTCCCGGTCGTGACCGGAGTCTTGACCAATTCCCGGAAGCCGCGCTTCGATAAATACGATCTCGTATCCAAACCGTACTTGGAGTCATTTCCGCGGCTCCTTCGGTTGGAAACAGCAGCTATCCTGGATTTTGCCCATCGAGTTGCATGAGGGGCACAGTTCGATGGGCGGGTGGTTGGGGTAGCGGAAAGCCGTTCCGACAGGGTCGATGCTGTCGAATTCCATGATCCAGTCCTTGATCTGCTGAGGGAGTTTTTCTCCATGGGGCTTCTCAACCCGGAGAACGCATTGGCGCAAACTATGG
>Ga0209415_10004013_pt1 | contig 27154 bp, 24 predicted proteins | sample PeaSoiSIISIP2007_FD_187696 | JGI IMG/M metagenome (GOLD analysis project Ga0209415, IMG submission 187696) | Peat soil microbial communities from Weissenstadt, Germany - SII-SIP-2007 (SPAdes) (version 2) | ecosystem: Environmental > Terrestrial > Soil > Wetlands > Peat | place: Germany... | reverse complement strand
TGGCTGGGAGGCCTGGATTCGAACCAGGGTTCCATGCTCCAAAGGCATGTGTCCTACCACTGGACGACCTCCCAACACCAGACGGCGTCGGCGCGGCTCTTGTGGTTGGCCTCGCGCAATCACCTGCCGCCGGCCGGCTGCCCGCTACGCCTTTCACCGTTCGCAAAGCCGTCGCCAGTAATCACTTCGCGACAACGTGCGTGTCCGGAATATGAGCCATCCTTTGGGGATTCGCTTGGATGCCTGGAGCAACTCACGGGCGGACGCGAAGAGCGCATAGACGGCGGAACCACTCCCCGTCAAGGACGCGATCTCGGCTCCGGCCCGGATGAGCTGCCGCTTCAAGCGCGCCAACTCAGGCCACCTTGCGAAAGCGACTCGCTCAAAGTCGTTTTCGGCCGGTCCCCAATCAAGCAAGGGAAATTGTGGCCACGCACCGACATCCCTAATGCTACGGGGTTTGTCCTGGGTTGTCAACCGCAAACCCGCCTGTTGATAGGCCTCTTGGGTGGAAATTGAGAATCCCGGAAAGACGACCAGGCATTTTCGCGGCGGAAGGTCGGAAAGCGGATAAACCACTTCGCCCCGCCCGCACCCTAGTACCCGTCCACCCTGCAGAAAGAGGGGGACGTCCGAACCCAATGCCGCGGCCAAAGCAAGGCGGCGGCTTTGCGGGAGGTTCGATCCGGTCAGCCGTTCCAAGCCCTCCAGCGTTGCCGCCGCATCGCTGCTGGCGCCTCCCAAACCGCTACCCGTGGGAATCGACTTCTCCAGTCGCGCCCGCACCCCGCCTCGATAACCTGTGGCACGCCGCCACAACGCGCAAGCCCGATACACAAGGTTCTTGCTTCCACTCGGTATGTGCGGATCGTCGCACTCGAAGCGGATTCCTTCTTCCCTATCCGAGAGCGAAATCTCCAGCCGGTCGTGAAGCGCAATGGTCTGGTAAATAGTGCGGATTTCGTGATAGCCATCGGGGCGTTTGGCCAGGAGTTTCAGCCCCAGGTTAATCTTGGCGAAGGCGCGAAGACGAATGGAGTTCGGCAAGTTGGTAGAACCGGCGAGGCGGCTGCCGCCGAGAGTGTGGGAGAATCAACTGGCTCTCCGCCTGCCGTCTGTCATCCTGTGTATTCTTACAACTTCAGAGGCTTTACGCAAGTCGGGCCGGCAGAGCCGCACACGGCGCTTGTATTACTTCTGGGCGGCACGCTGCTTGGACAGGCGGCCCTTCAAGTCGTCGAGCTCCTTTTGCAGCTTGGCTGCCTGGTCGGCGTCAAAGTCGCTCGAAGCCGCCGTGGGCCATTCCTTGAGCGCGCGCTCCCATTCCTGTTCGGCCTGGCTATCTTTTCCCAGCCGCAGGTAGACATGTCCGAGGTGTTCAAGAATGGTCGGATCGTCGGACATCAGGCGGGCGGCCTTCTCGAGGTGAGGCTGGGCCAAGTCGGAACGGTCCATCTTATAGTAGGCCCAGCCCAGGCTGTCAAGGTAAGCTCCGTTGTTGGGGTCCAAGCGCAAAGCCTTCTGGATGTACTTGACGGACTCATCCAGGCGCACTCCCCGGTCCGCGAGCATGTAGCCGAGATAATTCGCCGCCGAGGCATTCAAAGGATCGGTGGCCAAGACTTTCTTGAATTGCTCTTCGGCCAAGTCGTACTTCTTCTGGCGTTCATAAATGGAGCCCAGCAAGAAGCGTGAGTACTCCTGCTCCTCGGGCTTGGAGCTGGCCGCCAGCGCCTGGTTGACAACCTGTTCCGCCTCGTCGAGCCGTTTGGCCTGAATGTAAATCTGCGCAATGGAGAGGTAAAGCTCGCGGTCAGCCGGCTTATTGCTCATCAGTGCCCGAAGCTGCTTGACCGCTTCGTCCACTCGCCCGAGTTCACCCACCACGTAGGCACGGAGGATGTGCAGTTCCCGGTCGTCAGGTGATTTCTGCAGTGCCGCATCCAGTTCAGGAACGGCCTGCGACAATTGGTGGTTCATGCGCAGCGTGTCAACAATAAGCTGTTCGCCTCGCCCAATCTGCCCCTGCAAGGGCACAATCTCCCTGAAGGTTTGCAAGGCAAGGTCATACTTCCGTTGTTCGCGGTAAACCAAACCCAGTCTCTCCAGAAAGAGAGCGTGATTGTTCGCCTCCGCAGGCGAATACTTATCCCCAGGCTCCACCGAGCCCTTGATCAGTCCTTGCAAAAGCTCGATGGCCTTATCCTGATTTCCCACCGCATCCTCGAGTAGGGCTTGCTGATAGGAAATCTCCTGGTTACCTGATTTGTCGGACTGAAGGCTCTTGGCGTGTTCGAGGTCCTTGCGGGCCTCGTCGAAGCGGCCCTCCTGGCGATCAAGTTCCGACATTTTGAGATAGGTGGCCGCGTCGTCGGGGTCCGCCTTCAAAATCTTCTCATATTCAGCGCGCGCCGCCGGAGCGTTGCCAATGCCCAGCAACGCCTGCGCATAAGCGCGGTGAAGTTCCTGATTCTCAGGGTCCCTAGCGATAGCCTTTTCGTAGGTGGCCACGGCGGAGTCGTAATCCCTCGTTTCAGCATACGAGTAGGCCAGCATGCCGAGTAGCGGCGGCTCCATTTCATCTTCCGGGATCTTCTTGAGGAGTTCCACCGCGCCCGCGTAGTCACCCTGCTCGAAATCAATCTGCGCCAGGCTGCTCAGGCCCTCCTTGGATTCAGGATCTACGTTCAGGACCTTCTTATAGGCTTCTTCGGCCTTTTCCGGCTGATTGTTGACTTTGTAGAGGCGGCCCAAAACCTGCCAGGAGTCCGTGTCCGAGGGCTGGAGCCGGGTCAGGGCTTCCATATGTTCAATGGCCTTGTCGAGGGCATCCTTGTTGACCTTTTCGGTCTGGTTCTCCCCCAGCATGTGCCAATAGATACGCGCCAACAGACGGTGAGCGTCCGGATAGTCCGGTTCGGTCTTTAATACATCTTCCGCTTCCTTGACCGCTTCCCCCACACGCGCCACGCGCCAGTAAAGCTCAGCCAACTCGACCCGCAAGAACAATGACTCGGGGTCGGCAGCGATTGCCAGCTTATACTCGGCAATTGCCCGGTCGACATAATCGGCGCGGTTGTAAACGCCCGCCAGCTCCTTGTATCTCCGCGCCAGCATGAAGTGGTAATAAGCTTCGGCGTGGTCCGAAGCCGGGGCAGCCGTGTTCGCAGACGGATTACCGGCCGTGGTGGGACTCGATTCCTGAAACGCCAAGAGCGTCGCGGCCCCCACCAAGACAAGACTCACCCCAAGTCCTAGTTTCTTGACAAATTTACGCATATTCCCTTTCTGCCCCGCAAAGTCTCAAAGCTTTAGATGCAGATTATCGCATAGGGGTACCACGGTGTCAAAAATAGGCGCCTCTTGTCGAATAGCAGGCGGCCAAAGCTACCAAGCTGCTTACTGCCGAGCGTTGTACGCATCGAGGGTGTATAATTGTACCCATTGGGAGGCGAGGCCTCCAATATCACGCATAATTCAAGGCGCGTCAGGACAGTTGACCGGCTGCACGGAAACGGGGTCGAGTGCGAGCGGGCAAAGTCGCACATCGGTTCCGATGACTGCTCAAAGGAGGAAACTGTGCACATACTCTGGTGGATCGTAGTTGGGCTCATCGCAGGCTGGCTGACCGGAAAGATCATGAAGGGAACCGGATATGGTGTTATCGGGGACATCATTCTGGGCATCGTGGGAGCGCTTGTCGGCGGCTTCATCATGCGGCAACTCGGATTCGCCGGCCAGGGCGGCATGATCTACACGATTCTGGTAGCCATCGGCGGCGCTGTCGTGCTGACGGCGGTGGTTCGAGGTCTGAAGCGGCTTTAGCGGAACAACTCAGGGTTTCGCCCGAAACTTCAGGCGCACAGCGTGGGCACCGATTTGACCTTGGTGGCGCGGACAACCGTGGTGTCCTTCGCGGCGGTTTCACGCAAAGACGCCAAGCCCGCAAAGTGCGCGAAGGAACCGGGGGTCTTACAACTCTCGTATTTTGAGAGACATCCCCACCGCAGCGAATAAGTCCCTGGGTTTTCATCTAGATTCCGGCTTGGTTCGCAATTTCTTCGAATCGTTTCTTTGCTTTCAATAACATATCCGGATCGCTCGTCGTTTTTTGTGCATGTCGGAGCCAAGCCTGTGGAATCTGAGGACCCAAGGATGGCCGTAGGTTCACGTCAAGGCCCACGGGATGCAAGGGAAACGTCCGGCTGGCAACTCTTTTGTTTTTAGATAGATCCGTCAATTGCCGGATAACTGCTTTTGTTTTCATTTGCATAGCGGCTTCGTTCGTGGACGTTTTAGGCTGTTCCTTTGTTTTCAATAACATATCCGGATTGATCGGCGTTTTTTAAGCGGCGACAGCAGCCCCGGCCATCCCCGGCTGGACTTGTGGTTTTTCAACTCGCCGTGAAGCGGAGCGGGCACGGCGTCTCTGAGCGAGCGCCAAGCGCTCGCGGCGCCAGTACTTCTTGGCCACGCATTCGAGCTGGGCCGCCGAGGGTACGTCGTCGGGACCGAGGGCCGCCGTGATTTCCTGCTTAAAGCGTTCGAATACTTGCGGGTCTTCGCCCAGCCTAAGCATAGTTTCGCGGTGGTGCCGGTCGGCGGCATATCCGCCGTGCTTCAGGCCATTGAACCTGGCGACCTGCTTTCCGGCCGCGGTGCGGGGTCCGGTGGAGCGCCGGGCGTTGCGGTGATTCGCGGCGAGCAAGGCAGGCGTCATTCGGGGTGATTTACGTAAGGACATAATTCCTCTTTCGATCGGGATGTTGAGTGGACGAGAGAAGGAATCCCTCGCCGGCGAAGCTCTTCACTCTGCTAGGCTATTATGAAGACCGGGAAATGTCAAGAAAAATGCAGCCGTCGGTTCAGACATCTAGCCGATCTGGCAAAAGCGGGCGGTGAACGGCGAATAATGAACATTGAAGGGCAACGCGCCAGGCCTGGAGGGGGTCGGGGTGCAGCCCGCGTCGCCCAGGGCGTAAGAAGGTGTGATAAAACCGGCGGGCGCGTCAGTTTGGCTCGTGGAACCCATCGGGGAAACCGGAGCTGTCGGCGGTCGCAACGACCGTTCTTGACAGGCTTTCAACCTGGTGTTAGTTTCGCTTGTCGTAATTGTTCTTTGAAAACTTCCGTTCCTCCGGAGCCCCGGCAGAAACCGGGGGAAAAGGGAAGGCCGTCGGAATCGGCCGTGGTCCCGCCACTGTGATCGGCGAGCCAAGTCCTCGCAGTTCGTCATCCGACGGACAGCCACTTTTCCGAGTCGCGGAAAGGGAAGGCGGAGGAAAGGGCGATAACCCGAGAGGCAGGAAACCTGCCCAGGAACAGCAGTTCGGCCTGACTCTTCGCCGGAAAGAGTCCTGAGGGAGACTTCAGCCTTCCGATTCCGTAATGAGGGATTGGGAGGCTTTTTGTTCTCTTGGGCTCCTTCTGCTCAGGAGGTAGGGGCGGTCCTTGTGGCCGCCCTTGGTGAGGCTGCGGAGGGCGGCCACAAGGGCCGCCCCCACAACTGTGAACCTCGAGGCAGGAGTTGCCAAGGGATCCTATCGATTGGCGGCTAGCGCGCCGGGCTTCGCAGCGTCGCCGGTGGAGGTTGCGGTTCGGGACGACCAAACGGCCAGCGTGGATCAGCATCTGGCGCGGAGCGCCGTGCAACAACAAGTTGTGGTTTCGGCTTCTCTTGAAGGCTCGCTGGTCCCTCAACTGGGCTCGTCGGTGTCCACGATTTCCGACCAGGAGATTAATGACCGGAGAGCGCAGAACGTTACGGATGTCCTGCGCGGCGTTCCGGGTCTCGCCTTGGACGACACGGGCTGTGGAATGTTGGGAGCGTGAAGGTCAGTATGCCGAGAGAAAACAAGACGGCTCGCGCGCTGATGGTGCTGGGAACGGCGTCGCATGCCGGCAAGTCGATCCTGACGGCTGCCTTGTGCCGCATCTTTGCCGACGACGGTTACCGTGTGGCGCCGTTCAAAGCTCAAAACATGTCGCTCAATTCAGCCGCGACGCCCGATGGACGAGAGATTGGGCGCGCACAGGCTTTGCAAGCCGAGGCCTGCCGCGTGCCGGCCTGCGCCGAAATGAACCCGGTGCTCATTAAACCGTCATCGGACACGGGTTCGCAAATCGTCCTACTGGGCCGGATCTGGGGCCAGGTGACGGCCGCGGACTACCACCAGCGGCGAGTCGAGGAACTCTTCCCGGTGGTTCTTGAAAGCTATAAGAAATTGGCGTCGGAATACGAGCTCATCGTTTTGGAGGGCGCCGGGTCACCGGCCGAGATCAATTTGCGGGAACACGATATCGTCAACATGCGCATGGCGCATGCGGCAGGCGCCGCCTGCCTGCTGGTGGGAGACATTGACCGGGGGGGCGTTTTCGCATCGCTGCTGGGCACGCTCGAACTGCTGGATCCCTCTGACCGGGCCTTGATTCGCGGGTACGCAATCAACAAGTTTCGCGGGGATATCTCGCTCCTCCAGCCCGGGTTAGAAATGATGCAACCCCGCCTGGGAATACCGTGCGCGGGAGTGATTCCGTTCCTTCACGACCTGGGCCTGGATGAGGAGGACGGCGTGGCCGTCGAAGAGCGGCGGAGCGCGGGGCGGGTGTGGAAGGCCGTCGAAGCTGCCTCACCACCTCTTAATCCCCTCCTCAGAGAGGAGGGGACTAAGGGGTGGTCAAAGGCGTCTGCGGACAGAGCCTTGCGGATCGCGGTTATCGCGTTGCCTCACATGTCCAACTTCTCGGACTTCGATGCACTTGCGGCGGAACCCGCGGCGGCGCTGGCCTTCGTCGACCACCCTAAAGACGTATCCGCCGCCGACCTCGTGATTCTGCCGGGGACCAAGCAAACCCTTTTCGACCTGGAGTGGCTGCACCAGCGCGGACTGGTTTCACCACTGTTTAGCCACGCGGAGCGCGGCGGCTGTATCGCCGGAATCTGCGGCGGGTTCCAGATGCTGGGGGTCAAAATAGACGACCCGCAGGGCACCGAGAACAACGGCGTGCCTTGCGCCCGCCAGGGCCTCGGCCTGCTTCGCATGTGGACCTTGCTCCAGCCCGAGAAGATTACCCGCCTGGCAAGCGGGCGCATTCTAAGGGCGGAGATCTTTGGACAGGACGTGCGAGAATCCATTTTTCGCGGGTACGAGATCCACGTTGGAGAGACGATGTACGCGGATGAGACCAAACCCTTCGCCGAAATAACGCGCGCGGGGTCGAGCGCTGTCATCGCGGATGGCGCCGTAAGCGCGAACCGGAAAGTGTTCGGCACCTATATCCATGGAATCTTCGACGACGACAACTTCCGGCATGCATTTCTTGACGCGGCGCGCGCCGCCTGCGGCCTGGCGCCTCACACCGTCAAAGCCTTCTTTGCAGCAGAGCGGCAATCCCGCCTGGACCGCCTTGCCGCACATGTGCGCCGGGCACTTGACCTTGAAATGATTCGGAGCTGGGTGCATTTGTGATTTGTGATTTGCGATTGGTGATTGAAGAGCCAGCGGCAGCTCAGCCGCCAATCACAAATCACCAATCGCAAATCACAAATTGTCCACCCGATTTCTACAAGATCTTGCCGCTCTTGCGGTGCGTGCGCAAGCACTCGAGTTGGTCATAAGCAACCGCCATCACACAAGCTCCTCCGGCGATGGAGATGCTTGCTTCGACGAGATGCCGCATGACGTCGGCGCCGCCGGGCGTGTGAATTAAAACCGCCTGGGCAACGCCGTGCCCGGTCACCACCAGCCCCGTCAAAACGCACAACACCAGAATAGCCACCCGCCAAACCGTCTTCATTGCAGTCGCACCTGGCCTTTCGAGTCTCGGGGTTGAACACGTCGCCTTTCTGGTTCATACACCTAACGCAGGCCCGGGTCAACTGGCATTGTGTGGGGGGTTAAACGCCGCGGCGGGTTTACCGCGCCACGTGACGAAGTAAACCCGCCGTCGGTTTTTGAAATCTGCAGGGCTACACACTGAGCAGGCAGCCCCCGCCCAAGTGAGCTTTGAGGCGAAGCGAATTAAAGGTTGAGAAGGTAGTCGGCAGCGGTCAAGTTGCCGAATTTCACGGCGTTGACGCGCTGGCCAACCACGTTCGCGAAGTATTGTAGAACCGCGGTCAGTCTCAGAATGGCTGTGTTCTCGCCAAGCTTCAGTAATCGCCGTACGGCCAACGAAAGGAACTGCCACCGGAAGTAAAGGATCAAGAGGCGTTCGTCGTAGGTATAGCTTTGATTCACGTTGGCGGCATTCTTGAGGAGATAGGTCAAAGCGAGGAAGTCGCACCTGAGCATCATGCGCAAGCGAGAATAATCGACCGGCGCACCGAAATCCTCCAGCGACCTTCGCAAAGACGGGAACTCCAAACGGTTGGCATTGGCGATGGATTGAAAATATTCCCGGTCGAACTGCCGGCACAGAATCTTCCGGCAGGTGACTTGGAAATAGAAGAAGAACAAAGCCGTCGAAAGGATCAAAATCAGCACAGCAACAATCATGGCCTTCCACCCTGCGTTAGAATTTCGAGTCCGCGGTAACCTCGGCCAAAACCGCTTTCTCGGGCCGGGCAACCTTAGGTCCACGGTCTTTGACGCGTACAAGCGCGTAAGCCCAAACTAAAAGCATCGCCAACGTGCACAGAGGTATGGCGAGGGAATTCAATAACTGAGCGAAACGCTCTGCTTCGGTGAGATGAACCAGAGCCAAAGTTGCCGACGGTCCGGCAAATTGGATGCCCACCCCACACACCAGCAGTCCCAACTGATCGTCAGTCGATTCGATTTGTACCAGCAGGAGGTACAACATCGTGTTCAATACCAAGCAAGCAAAGTAGAGGTTTTGGTTGAACTCAAAAATGAATATTGGGAAGAGTGCGCTTAACTTGTGGGAAAGAACTAAGGTAGAAACCCCAACCACCAGGACGAAAACTAAGGCGAGTACGAGACGAGCGAAGCCCCACATCTTCACCTCGTTGCGGCAGGCACGTCGGAAGAAAAAGCACACCAAAAGGAAGGCGCTGAGGACTAAGAGGAGGTCCGTGCCCCAGTAAACATAGAAATACTGCGGCGAGTTCAAGCCGTAACTGTGTAGCGTGAAAACCCGCGGCAGTGCGGCAGCCAGCAAAGAGAGCAGGTACAGAGCCTGCCCCTGCCGCTTTCCCCACTCACCGATACGAGCAAGGTAGTACAGGAGCGCAGCTTCGGTGAAAATACCAGCGTACTGCAGTACGTGACTGGCTATGTTGCTGTTCATGAGCGGTCCGCGCAAGAGTGCTCAAACGGCCATCCCCCGGATCGCTCATGCGACTCGGAGGTCGTTAGTTGCTCGGCTTCTGCGGCGGCTTTGGAGGCGGTGGTGGAGGAACGGGCGGAACTGGATCAGTGCCGATCGCCACCAATGTCGGGCTGCCCGCGGACGGAGAAGTTCCAGCGACCATCCGTCGGACCGATACGGCTGTCAGGACCACAAGCAGTGCAAGCAGCAACGTAACGATTAGGTTCTTCATTAGACTCTCCTGGACGAAATAGATCTGCCGACAGTTAGGCGGTCGGCATACGGGAGAGCCTAAGCTTTCATTTCATCAAAGTCAATACATTTCTGCACATTTTTTGCGCGCAGAAGTATTAGACATATTGTCACTGTGCAGAGCTGCGTCCTGCGGTCGTTTGATTCCTCTAGTTTCCCCCTTTCATATCGTTCGTGACAGTTATAACGGCGATCGAAATAGACTGCAAGAGTACAAGGGTACTGGGTACTAAGTACTACATCTGAAACTCGCTATTCCCACATCGGAAACCCCGTTTCCAACGCGTACTGATCCTACCACATTTCGGGGAAGATATTAAGCATTAGGTATACCCCGCGGTATGACCGCATCCTAGGCAGCTCAGGACAGGCCGCCGCCCCTCCCTAAAGCAGCTCTCTATGCCGGTTGACCCGAAGGGGGGTGAGTGGCATCATACATTCTATAAGGTCCGTGCGGACCGGGGGTGATGCGCGATGCGAAGCCATTATTTGCGGAAACTGACTCTGTTGCTACTGGGCCTGTTCCTTTTCGTCGGCCTTGCGCCGAGGGGGAATGCCCAATCCACTGACCAGGAGCCCTCGCCGGGACCTACTCCCGATGTGGGTCCGACCGTTCTCGCTCCCAAGAAAACCCAGCCTGCTCCCCCGCAGCCTGAGAAGAAGCCGGAACGGATCAACCCCGACGAAGTCTTCAACATCTCGACCGCAACCAATCTCGTCAACGTCGATGTCATGGTCGTCGACAAAGACGGCAACCCCATCCCCACCCTCAAGCAAACCAATTTCAAGCTTTTCGATGACGGCGTACCGCAGACCATCTCCAACTTCGGCGCCGAGCAGGCCCCGATGACCACTTGCATGGTCATTGAATTCAGCAATCGGTATTGGGCGCGCCTGTACCTGGCGCTGGAGTACGCTTACAACTATCTGCATTTCATTCAGCCCAAGGACTGGACGGCAGTGATTTCCTTTGATATGAAGCCGCAAATCCTGACCGACTTCACGCAGGACCGGTCCCAAGTTAAAGGGGCACTGGACACACTGCGGATTCCCGGATTCAGCGAAATTAACCTGTATGATGCAATTGCCTTTACGCTGGATCGCATGAAGGACATCAAGGGGAGAAAAACCATCCTCGTCATCTGTACGGGATTTGATACCTTCAGCAAGCTTACCTACGATGAGATCCTGAAGATCGTGAAATCCTCAGACACCGCGATTTACCCCGTCAGCATCATGGAGTTTCTGGCAGTCCGCTCTATGAGGGGAGACAACATCAACACCTTGCAAGCCCGGAACGGGTTGGAAACGATCGCTAAATATTCAGGCGGACAAGCTTACTTCCCGCGCTTCGAAGGAGAACTGCCCGGGATCTTCGAACAAATCAACGGGCAACTGCGCACACAATACGGCCTGGGCTTCGTTCCCACAAACCCGGCCAAGGACGGGAAATTCCACAAGCTGAAGGTTGATGTCGTGGACGATCAAGGGAACCCGTTGCGGATCCTCAACCCCAAAGGGAAGGTCGTGAAATACCGCGTTGTGTCGCGGGAAGGCTATTACGCGCCGAAGTCGTAGGAAGTGCAGCCATCAGCTCTCAGCCTTCAGCTTTCAGTTCGCAATTCCTTCCGCTTCGAGCGCTGAGAGCCGATGGCTGAAAGCTGATGGCTGACGGCTGAAAGCTTCTTTCAGTGCCGGAAGTGCCGCGCACCGGTGAACATCATGGCGAGCCCCAACCGATTCGCGGCCTCGATTACATCCTGATCCCGTACCGATCCTCCGGGCTGCACCACGGCCACAGCGCCGGCTCGCGCCGCTTCTTCCACCCCATCCGGGAAGGGGAAAAACGCGTCAGAGGCAACCACCGTTCCTTCCAGCGGGTGCTTCAACTCCCGCGCTTTGGCGGCGCCTAGTTTCACCGAGTCCACGCGGCTCATCTGTCCGGCGCCGACCCCCACCAGCACTCCTTCACGCGCATAGACGATGGCATTCGATTTCACATGTTTCACCACGCGCCAAGCGAAGATCAGTCCCCGCATTTCGCTTTCCGTGGGCTGGCGATGCGTCACGCATTTCCAGTCCTGAGCGCGCGCGCCCAGCGTGTCCGGAGATTGCACCAGCAACCCTCCCCCGACGGCTTTGAGCTGCAATCCTTCCTCATCGCCGGAGGCTGTCCCCAAGTCCAACAAGCGGAGGTTCTTCTTCTCCCCCAGGCGCTCCAAGGCGGCGGGCTCGTATCCGGGGGCCGCCACGGCTTCGACGAACAACTTGGACATTGCTTCCGCGGTTTCGCCGTCCAGCGGGCGATTGAAGGCAATGACGGAGCCAAAAGCGGAGACGGGGTCCACCTCCAGCGCCCGCTGGTAGCTCTCTCGAAGTGTGGCAGCGGAGCCCACTCCGCAGGGATTCGTGTGCTTGACGATGACCGTCGTCGGCTCGTCAAATTCCTTGACCAATCGCCAGGACGCCTCAAGATCCACGAGGTTATTGAACGATAGCTCCTTACCCTGGAGTTGGCGCGCGGAGGCCAGGCCGCGCCCGCCGGCCCCCGGGTCCACGTAAAGCGCGGCCCGCTGGTGAGGGTTCTCGCCATAGCGCAAATCCATTGTCTTGCGATAGTTCAGGTGGAGGCGCTCCGGCAGCGAGCCGCCATTCGCCCAGCGCTGCAGGGTTGTAGAAATGGCCCCATCGTACGCCGCTGTTGTGGCGAAGGCCTTGCGCGCCAAGCGCGCGCGCGTCTCGCGCGAGATGCTACCCTGGTTCGCGCGCAGTTCCGTAAGTACCGGTGAGAAATCCTGGGCATCCACAACCACAGTGACGTCGCGGAAGTTCTTGGCCGCGGAACGGATCATCGAAGGTCCGCCGATATCGATATTCTCGATGAGCTCCTCCAGCGTCACTCCGGGCTTGGCGGCCGTTTTCTCGAACGGATAGAGATTCACCGCCACGAGATCAATGAACTCGATCCGATGCTCCGCAACCTGCTTTTGGTGATGCGGATTGGAACGAATGGCAAGAATACCGCCGTGAACTTTGGGATGAAGCGTTTTCACTCTCCCGTCCAGCATTTCGGGGAAACCCGTCACGTCCGAGACGTCGCGGACCGTCAGGCCGCTCTCGCGCAGGAGTTTGGCCGTGCCCCCCGTAGACAGGATCTCGACCCCCAGTTCCGCCAAGCCCGCAGCGAAATCCACCACTCCGGCTTTGTCGCTGACGCTGATCAGCGCTCGAGAGATTTTTCGCATGGATGCTCCTCAATTAGAAGCTGTCATTCTGATTTACGCCTTGCAGGGACGAAAACTTCCGTAGTTGATGCTACCGGCGCGCAAGCCGCCGGCTCGCTGCCGAAATTCCTTGCTTCGCTTGGAATGAAACCCGTCAGGCTTTGGCCGCCTTGAAGATCAACTTGCCATCCTCGGTGCTGATCCAGAACTGCACACTTGCGCAGCGGAACATCGACTTGATCTGCCTGGTCTTGTCGCAGAGGTATTTCTGAAACCGCAGCGGGTCGACCTCTACTCTCCGGCCCAACTCGCGCTGGGCGCTGATTATGGCTTGCAAGATCTGGTCGGCCTTCTCCGGCTCGATCTCCGGATCCGAACAAACCACGCAGACCATCTTGGCGGCTGTCAATGCCTCCAGCCCCTGCCTTTGTTGCGCAAACACGCCACGCCCTTCCTCTTTCTCCATGAGCCTTCTTTTCCAGAGAGCACTCTGGACGGCATATTTCTGCGCCAGGGCGTTGAGCTTGTAACGCTGGCCGAAGTTCAGGTCAGACTGATCGGCAGTGCGCCTTTTGATGTAGGTTTCAACACGATAAACCGAATCGCGCGGGGGTCGCTCGGAATTTCCGTTGAAGTACACTTCCCACTCAATCTTCAGGCGGCGAATGTCGTCTTCGAGTTTGATCAGTTCGTCATCAATGGTCACAGAGTCGCCTCGCGAACTTGCTGCAAGCGGGGATTATACCCATGCTCGAGTGAGGCCAGTCAACCGGAAAGTGGTGGTGCCCAATCCGACAGGTGTACGGGTAGGGCTTGCCCTACCCTCGCCGGGGCCAGCAGAAATGCGGGGACGGCAAGCCGTCCCCCTACGCCGTTGACGCTCCTGTACAACTATGCTCAAATGACGCTCTGATATGGAACATTCTGAACGTGATACCGGACCAGAGGTTGCCGCACTGCTCCGCCAGATCCCGGCAGTGAATGAAATGCTGAATCGGACCGCGCTGAAAGAACTGGAAGCGCGGGTAGGGCGCCGCCTTGTGGTGGAGTGCACGCGCCGGGTTGTCCAGCGGCTCCGGGATGGAATCGTTGAGGGCAGCCTTTCAACTGTCTCGCTGGTGGCATTGGAGCAGGAGATTGTCTCCGAGGCCGAGACGGCCACCCACTATTCCCTGCGGCCTGTCATCAATGCCTCAGGGGTGATCTTGCACACCAATCTGGGCCGGGCTCCGTTGGCGCGTGAGGCGGTGGAGCATCTTGCGGAAGTGGCCACCCGCTATTCGAACCTGGAATACGACTTGGAGGCGGGAGAGCGGGGTAAGCGGGATGTCCACACGGAGCGGCTGTTAGGCCAACTTCTCGGCGCGGAAAAAGCCCTCCTGGTGAACAACAACGCTGCCGCCGTACTACTGGCTCTGAACACTCTCGCCGAGGGAACAGAAGTGGTCGTCTCGCGAGGCGAGCTGATTGAGATTGGCGGCTCTTTCCGCATCCCCGAGGTTTGCGCTAAGAGCGGCGCGATGCTGCGCGAGGTCGGAACTACCAACCGCACCCGCATCAACGATTACGCGGCGGCCATCAATGAGCGCACTCGCCTGCTGCTGCGTGTCCACCCGAGTAATTTCCGCATCGTGGGCTTTACGGCTCGTCCTTCCCTGGCGGAATTTGTAGAGCTTGCGCAAAAGCACAACTTGATATCGATGGAGGATCTCGGCAGCGGCTGCCTGATTGACCTCTCGACGAAAGGCATCCGGGATGAACCCACGGCAACCGCCTCGTTGAAAGCCGGCGTAGATGTGGTGACCTTCAGCGGAGACAAGTTGCTGGGCGGCCCGCAAGCCGGAATCCTGGCCGGCAAGCGCGAGTTGCTGGAACGAATCCGCAAGAACCCGCTCTTTCGCGCCTTGCGCGTAGACAAGCTGATCATCGCGGCACTGGAAGCGACGATCTCTCTTTACCTCCACGGAAAGACTGACGACGTTCCGGCCTTGCGCATGATCAATCTGTCTGTGGAAGCCATCCGCAGGCGAGCCACGGGCTTGGCCGAGAAGATATCGGCTCACCCTCGATTTTCAGTTCGGGTCCGGGACGGTGAATCGGTAATCGGAGGCGGGTCAACCCCCGCGCAATCGCTTCCCACTGCCCTGCTGGCGGTGACGCACTCGAGCCACAGTGCGCAGGAACTCGAACAGCTCTTGCGCCGGAATTCACCTCCGGTTATTGCCCGTGTTGAAGAGGACGCTCTGCTGCTCGACCTCAGAACCGTGTTTGAAGATCAGGACGATGAACTATTCGGAGCCCTGGAAGCGATTGCGTAGACATTCCGTGTAGGGGCGGTTCGCGAACCGCCCCTATATGACGCTCCGGACAGTAGTGCGACGCGAAGAAACCGTTATGCGAGCCCTTGTCTTTGACGGAAAACTGGCCGTGCGGGATATCGACAAGCCCATTCCCAAGGCGGGCGATGCCCTGATTCGAGTCACGCTGGCGGGGATTTGCGGAACGGACCGCGAAATTCTCAAGGGCTACTCCACCTTCCGGGGCGTCCTTGGTCACGAGTTTGTGGGGCGCGTGGTGGAATGCGAGGATCCCGCCTGGATCGGCGAGCGAGTGGTGGGTGAAATCAACATCGCGTGTGGTGAATGCGAGTGGTGTTCGCGGGGTCTCGGCCGCCACTGTCCAACGCGGACGGTCATGGGGATCGTGAACCGCGCCGGGTGCTTTGCTGAATATGTTGCGCTGCCTTTGCGCAATCTGCACCGGGTTCCAGCCGAAGTTCCGGATGAGTCCGCGGTGTTTGTTGAGCCGCTGGCTGCCGCCGCTGAGATTCTGGCTCAAATGCGCCTCGAACCCGGCACGGAGGTCGTGGTTCTTGGCGACGGCCGGTTGGGCCTTCTGACAGCCCAAGTCCTGCAAAACGCCGGAGCGGAAGTGACCCTGGTGGGCAAACACGCCTGGAAGCTTGAATTGGCAAGGCCCTGGGGCATCAGGGTAATTACGGAAAACCAGAGCAAGTTGCAGGCTGCCAGTGTTCCGGTAATCGTGGAGGCCACCGGCTCGCCCCGCGGTTTGGAAGAAGCTTTCAGGCTTGTCCGGCCACGCGGGACCGTGGTGATGAAATCCACTTTCCATGACCCCGTGCGCTTTGACGCAACCAAGCTCGTGGTAGATGAGATCACAATGCTCGGCTCGCGGTGCGGTGAATTCCCCACCGCGCTGGACTTGCTGAAGAAAGGGCAAATCAAGGTGCAGCCTCTGCTCTCGAGAGTGTTCACGTTAGAAGAGGGCCTTGAAGCCTTCGAGTACCTGGAGCGGACAGCCTGCCTGAAGGTCTGCCTGGTGAATCGGCAGTAGGCAGGTCGGCAGATCGGCAGATGGGCAGGTGGGCAGTACAGGCTGCGGAAGAAGCCGCCCGGCTGTCATCCTGAGCGGAGCGAAGGATCTGCATTTGGTTGTTTTCAACGTGGGCAGTAGGCAGCTAGGCGGATGGACAGGTGGTCTTGGGTTCCCCAGATAAGACCTACCATCTACCACCTACCCTTGCAATCGTGGATAATGAGGTAGAGGAAATTCTCTTGACCATGAGACGAACAGGATTCCTAGACTTTTCCAAGCGGACCGCGCTAGCCGTACTGCCTCTTGCAATGGCGCTCAGCTTCTCCATAAGTGCGATCGCTCAAGACGAACAGCAAGCGCCTCCCCCGCCCCCGGCTGATCTGCCCGGCCAAGTGAACAGCCTGGCGCAACAACTCTACGGCGTGATGCTCGAAGACGCTACGCCCATTACCGACCAAATCCAGAAACTGGTGCTCGCCCAACTCCAGGAGTGGATGATGGACCGCTCGCCCACGGATGTCGAGGTGCGCCGGGATGTCGACATGGCCTTTTCAACGCTGCATTACCCGCTGGTTGGGCAGGCGGCGGCATTCGCGCGCCCCTGGAAGGACCAGGTGGTCATCGGGGGCGGTTACACTCTGGGCTGGACGAACATCGACCGCACCAGCGTCCTCGCCATCTTTTCCAACCAGGAGGGCCATAGCCACCTCGTGACCTTGACGGATTTTATACCGCGCACCGATCTCCATTACGCGTTCCCTGCGGAGCAGACGGGCGACGCTTTCCGGTTCTTTGTCTATGGGTTCAGATTAGGGAAAAGCCAACCTAGCCTGAGCGTCGTCTTCTATTCTTTCGATGGAAAGAACTTGAAGTCTTTGTGGGAGACGCGCGACCTTTACGATGGCAAGATCAGCTTCGGGAAAGATCGAGTGGTGATCCGGTTCCTGAATGAGGCTGAATACGTCGCCGAAGCCGCTCACCGGCGCAGACCACCACGCCACCAGAACGTTTACACCATTACGCCCACGGGTCTGGAAATCCAGAGCGAGCAGGAGATCCCCTACTGAATTGCCTGAGTCAGGACGCTACACTTTAAGGAGTGCCCGGCGTTGGACATTCGCGTCATCAATCTTGACCGCAGCACGGACCGACTTTTGACGTTCGAAACGCTTAACAGCCACCTGGATCTCAAATTCCTGCGCTTCTCGGCGGTCGATGGAATGGACCTCGAGCGAGGCCCCCTGGTCGATCGCGGCATTATTACGGCCGATCTCAGCTACGGCGACGGAGCGCTGGGATGTGCCCTGTCGCATCTCGCCTTGTGGGATCTTGCCATCGAGCAGAATCAGCCGCTCACGGTTTGCGAGGATGACGCGATCTTCAATCGAGGCTTCGAGGTGGCTGCCGAATCGTTAACTAAGGCGCTCCCAGGGGACTGGCACATGATTCTGTGGGGATGGAATTTCGATTCAGTCCTCTTGTTCGACATGATCCCGGGTGTTTCGCCGTGCCTTGGCGTTTTCAACCAACATCGGATGAGGATGGGAATTGACGCGTATCAGTCCGCCCGTTTGATGCCGCGACCATTCCGGTTAGTCAGGGCATTCGGCACTGTCGGGTATACCGTTTCTCCGATGGGCGCTCGCGCGATGAAACAGCACTGCTTGCCCTTGCGAAACTTGGAGGTTTTCTTTCCTGGCCTCGAACGGGTGCTGCCGAACTCGGGAATCGACATCATGCTCAACGACGCGTACCCACGTATCAATGCATACGTAAGTTTCCCGCCGCTGATCATTACCAAGAACCAACGCAGCCTTTCGACGGTCCAACAAGAGGCCACCAACTGAATCCCATGGGTGAGAAACCGTCTCTTGAACCCCGTCTCCACGAGCTTCTGGAAAGAGGCTTGAAGCACCATCGGGCAGGCCGCATGGCCTTGGCCGAGGGTTGTTACCACGCGATGCTCGAGATTGATCCACGGTGCGCCCAGGCACTCCGCTTGCTGGGCTTGATGGCGCAGCAAGCCGGCCGACATGAAGAAGCCATCCAGTTGATGAGCGAGGCTCTCGCCCTGGCTCCGGATGACCCGCGTACTTTGAATGACCTGGGAGGTTCATACTTAATCCGTGGCGAGATTCAATCTGCGATGAGTTGTTATCAGCGCCAGGTAGAGCTGCGCCCGGACTCCGCGCGAGCGCATTACTGCCTCGGTGTTGCACAGGAGCTGCTCAAGCGCCTCGAGGCCAGCAAGGACTCCTACCGGCGCGCGGTCGCGCTCGAACCCGGCTCTGCGGAGTTCCACTGCGCTCTGGCCCGAGCTCACTACAAAAGCGGCGATCCCCAAGCGGCAGCCGAGGGCTTCGAGCGCGCCTTGGCTCTGGACCCGAACCGGTACGAGATTCACAACGGCCTTGGCCTCGCCCTCACCGATCTGGGGCAATACGAGGCGGCCACTGAGATCCTTCAGAAGGGGTGCGAGCTTCAACCGGAAAGCGCCGAGCTCTCCGCCAGCCTAGGTTACCTCTTTGAAGCTAAAGGAGACCTCGCTTCCTCAGCGGAGGCCTACCGTCGTGCGATAACGCTGGAACCCAAGCTGGCGGGCGCACACCGCGAGTTGGGCTTGGTGCATTTCGGCCTGGGTGAGCTGGCCGAAGCCGAAGAATGCTTCGAGCGCGTTCGAGCCTTGGACCCCGACTCCGCTGAAGCCACGTTCTATCTGGCCACGATCCATTTGCTCGAAGGCCATCTGGCGCTCGGCTGGAGCGAATATGAATCGCGCTGGCGGACCGGCGCGGGGCTGCGCGCGCGCAGAACGTTTCCCCAGCCCCAATGGAAGGGCGAACCTCTGGAAGGTGCACGGATCCTGATCTATGCCGAGCAGGGTCTGGGCGACACCCTGCAATTTGTGCGTTATGTTCCTCTGGTCGCCACGCGGGGAGGCCAGGTGATTCTGGAGGTCCAACCCGGGTTACAACGCCTATTGACCGGTATCGAGGGAGGGTGGCAAGTGTTCAGCCGTGGCCAGACCCTTCCAGACTTTACTTGGCAGTGCCCGACGCTCAGCCTGCCCCTGGCGTTGGCAACAGAAATGAGCACGATTCCCGGGCAAACCCCTTACCTCTACCCGGACCCGGCCCTCAGCGAAATCTGGAAGCAACGCCTCGAGGGCGCTACATTGCGGATCGGACTGGTCTGGGCCGGCGGCCCACAGCACGGCTTCGATCGCTGGCGTTCCATCCCTTTGGCACAATTCGCGCCTTTGACGAACCTGGAAGGCACAACCTTTTACTCGCTGCAGACGGGTGAGGCGGCCGAGCAGGTAAAGCAGTTAGAGGCCCCGGTGCGCCTGGTCGATCTCCGCGACGAGCTGCAAGACTTTGCCGATACAGCGGCGATTGTCGCCAACCTCGACCTGGTGATAACGGTTGACACGGCCGTGGCCCATCTGGCCGGCGCCCTGGGGAAACCGGTCTGGATACTGGTGACCAACGCGCCGGATTGGCGTTGGTTTTTGGAGCGAGAGGATTCCCCTTGGTACCCCACCGCCCGCCTGTTTCGTCAATCGACGCACGGAAATTGGCAGGAAGTCCTGGCTCGCCTGGAGCGGGAGCTTCGCAAGCTGCTGGTGTTAGCCTAGCCACTGCGGATTGTGGGCAGTCCCATCGAAGTCAATGGTCGTCTTGAAAGGTTCGAACTCGCCGCGCGCCGCCAGGGGCGCGGTCTTCGCCAGAAGTGCGGAAAGCTGTTCTTCCGTAAGAGGCCTGAAGGTGCGGGCGGCATCCAGCGCCTGCTCGAGGATTTGCAGGCTGTCGCAGCCGGTGATGACCACGGAGGTGGGCAGATTCATGGCGTAGTGCAGGCACTCGACGGGAGTCACGGCGTTGCTCTTCAGCACAAACCCGTCGCCCATCGACTTCATTCCCAGCACCCCAATGCCGTGCTGCGTCAGAACCGGGACCACTTTCTGGGCGAAGCTCTTATAGTGCGCGTCCATAACGTTCAAGGGCATTTGTACGGCGTCAAAGACAAACCCGTGGCTGTGAGCTGTGTGCAGCATCTTCAAATGGATGTCCGGGTCCTTATGGCCTGTGAAGCCGATATAGCGAAGCTTGCCCGCCTTTTTCGCTTCCATCATGGCTTCGAATGAGCCGCCCGGGCCGAAGATGCGGTCGGGGTCGCCGGGGCGAATGACTTCATGAAACTGGACGAGGTCGATCACGTCGGTCTGAAGGCGCCGGAGCGATTCGTCAATCTGCTGCGCCGCCAGCGCCTTGACCTGGCCGTCAATCTTGGTCATCAGGAAAACCTTCTTGCGGTAACCATCACGCAAGGCCTTGCCCATGCGCACTTCGCTGACGCCGTCGTTGTAGTCCCAACAATTATCAAGGAAGTTGATGCCCCGATCGACGGCGGTGCGAACGATGCGAATGCTTTCCGCTTCGTCTTTTTGTAGGCCGATATGGAAACCGCCCAACCCGACCAGCGACACCTTCTCGCCACTGCGCCCTAGCTTGCGGTAAGGCATCTCTCCGGTCGCTGCCGGCGGGGCCGGCGACGCTTGGAACAGTGGAACGCCGACCGTTGATGCGGCAATGCCCAGGCCCGTACAGCCCAAAAACTCACGGCGATTGGGTTTTCGTGAATTCATTGGATTACCTCCTGGTTTTCACGCTGCAGTGCAGCCTTAAGTTGAGCCGGCTTTACCCCCACAACCGCCGAGGTAAATTCCCGCTACTACATCCAACTCCAGATTTCGCGTACGCTTGCCCTGAGTAACACCCTACGCCAATGCTATCACAAATCTTGACCCCGAACACCAGCTACAGCGCCGCCCCAATCCCCCGATAACGACGGCATAGGGGGACGGCTTGCCGTCCCCTGCGGTTTACTAGGCCGACGAGGGTAGGGCAAGCCCTACCCCTACCCCATCTTCCCGTTTATCCATATCCTTCCCTACCGAAGTTCGAGGCTTTGCAGCATCGCGTCGAAAGTCGGCTTGTAGGCGTCAAACAGGGATTGCGGGGCGATGAAGATCAGCGAAACCAGGAAGTCACTCTGGCGGGTCGTCACCAACTGGTCGCGCTCTCTCTGACCGGGAAGCGGCGAGTCGGTTTCGAGCAGCGTGGAGAGGGCCGAGCGCCCCTTGAGGTTCATGGCTTTTTGCTCGATCACCCGCAGGTTGGGATTCGAGCTGCGCAAAGTATCCAGCATTTCTTGTGTAGCCTCGACAAGTCCCCACGCCCCCTCCCCGCCGCCATGGGGCTGGAATCGGCTGATGGACATGCCGTAGGCCTGCGCCGCGCCGGTTTCCGGCACCTCGACCATTCCTCCGGGCGGGACCAGAACCACGGCATCTTCGTTCCGCTGCACCTGCCAGTTGTCAGGATAAACGATGGAAATGCCGTAGCCGGCAAACTTCATAAATCGGGCCGAAGGAGGCGGAGGCGGACTGGCGAAATTGGCAGCGACAGGCGGCGGAGTTTCTGCGTTCGACGGGGCGGTGAGACTCAGAAGACGCTTTTTGGCATCCTCGAATGCCGGGCTCCCACCCTTCAGCTTCACGGGCTGCCCATACATGAGAATATTGGCGCTCGCGTCCGCATCGATTCTTTTTACACGGTCGACGGGGTTGGGATGGTCAGAGAAAAACTGCACCGTCTTCTGCGGGTACTTATTTTCGACGATTTCAAAGAAGTCGGCCAAGGCGTGAGGATCGTAACCGGCTCGATACAGAATGTATGCCCCCACCGCGTCAGCCTGGATCTCAGCGTCGCGGGAATTCTTCAGCAAAATCGAGTTAAGGCCAAGATTGAGGCCCATGGCTGTCAACTGGCCGGTCAGGCTCCCCGCCCGGCCAAGAATACTTTCCAGCAGTGCCAGCGGGGCCTGCGCCAGCAGCACCTCCGAAGCCTGGTGCGTTCCGTGGCGCATCACCACGTGGCCGCTTTCATGCGCCAATACCCCGGCAAGCTGCGCTTCATTTTCAGCCGCTTCGATGGCCCCTCGGTTCACATAGATGTACCCGCCCGGCAAGGCAAAGGCATTGATGTCGGGACTGTTGATGACTCTAAAAGTCCAGACATAGGCCGAGTTGTTGTTGGGCGCCAAGGAAGCCAGTTGCCGCCCCAGATCGTTGATGTAGCGCAGCACCTGCGGGTCCGCTAAAAGGGGGTATGTCCTGTCAATTTCCTCGGCGCTCTCCTTCCCCAGTTGGACGTCCTGCTGGGCGCTAAACAGGTTGAAGCCCGGCTTGAAGCCCGGGCTGTCGATACCCCACGCCACGCCCAGTGCAAGAAAAAAAGGCGCCAGGACCATTGATGCCGGGAGTTTGACAAGCGGCCGTCGCCGAAATTCGCCGTTCATTGCATCGGTTCCCTTACGATTCAGACCTCTTCTCGCAGCTCGACGTGTTCAATTCTACCCGTTTTCAATGCCGTAGGGGGACGGCTTGCCGTCCCCTCGTTATTCCGCCGCCTTCGCGGGGGTAGGGCAAGCCCTACCCCTACCACTTTTAAGGCAGCGGAAGAATCCCCGCAGTTGCTCTTTCAAGGAACTGCGGAGATCCTTCGTCGTCCGTCGGCTGACGGGCTCCTCAGGATGACAGTCACGAGGGCTTCTCCGCAGCCTCTCCAGCCCAATTCCTGTACACGGCCCGGTCTCCCAGTTCCTCTTCGATGCGCAGCAGGCGGTTGTATTTTGCCAGCCGTTCGGAGCGCGTGATGGCTCCGACCTTGATCTGCCCGGCGCCTGTGGCAACGGCCAGGTCCGCCATCGTATCGTCCTCGGTTTCGCCGGAGCGCGCGCTGACCACGCAGCGATATCCGTGCCGTTTCGCGAGTGCGATCACTTCCAGGGTTTCCGTGAGCGTGCCGATTTGATTCATCTTAACAAGCACGGCATTGGCGGCTCCGGTTTCGATCCCCTTCTTCAGCCGGGCGGGATTGGTGACGAAGAGATCGTCGCCGATCAACTGCACGCGCGAGCCGATCCGCTCGGTCAAAAGCTTCCATCCGTCCCAGTCATCCTCGGCGAGGCCATCTTCAACGGAAATGATGGGATAACGGCCGCAGCATGCGGCGAGCCTTTTCACCATTCCCTCGGCATCGGTCTCCACTCCTTCGCGAAGCATCCGGTAGCGGCCGTTCTCGTAAAAGTGGCTCGAGGCTACATCAACCGCGATGGCTGCGTCCTGGCCGGGCCGGAGTCCGGCGCGCTCCATCGCCTCCACCATCAACTCGAAGCCCTGTTCGTTGGTTTTGAGTTCGGGCGCGTATCCGCCCTCGTCCGCCACGCCGGCACGATAAACACCTCGGGAGATCAGCGTGTCCTTCGCGGCACGGTAGATCGCGGCCACATCCGCGAGCGCTTCCGAATAGCGTCCGGCGCGCAGGGGAATCACCTGGTAATCCTGAAAATCGATGTTCCCGCCGCCGTGAAGCCCTCCACTCATGACGTTGACCATGGGAACGGGAAGCTCGACCGCCTTCATGCCTCCGAGATAGCGATAAAGAGGCTGACGGCTCGAGGCGGCCGCGGCGCGAGCGGTCGCCATCGAGACTCCCAGGAGCGCGTTAGCACCCAGGCGGCCTTTGTTTGCGGTACCGTCCAGAGCAATCAGGCGATTATCGATCCTAGGCTGATCCATCGCGCTTTCACCACGCAAGGCCGGCGCGATGACTTGCGCGACGTTTGCGGCTGCTTTTAACACACCCCGGCCGAGATAACGCCTTAAATCACCGTCGCGAAGCTCCATCGCCTCCGCTTTGCCCGTCGAGGCGCCGGCGGGAACAATCGCTCGGCCGAATGCGCCGTCGAACAAAAAGACCTCGACCTCGAGAGTAGGATAGCCCCGCGAGTCGAGAACTTCGCGGGCGCGGATGTTAGAGACTAGCGACATTGAGTCTTCCTAGCACCACCCCCAACCCCTCCTCATCCGAGGAGGGGAGCCTGGGAATTCCCCTCCTTAGATCAGGAGGGGCCAGGGGTGGTTGATTTCTGAACCGTTCCTTTGTTTTCATAGACATTCTCGCTTTGTTCCGCCAGTTTCCCAGTCCACGGATGGCGCAGACCCCTGAGGTTGGGGGTCTACGATGCCCCCAAGGGACAGGTCAGCGCCAGCCGCACAACCTGTCCGGCCTGAGCCTTCGGCGCATCGCAGACGTTCACAAGCAACGTCTGCGCCAGCCGGCCCAATGGAACGAATTTGACTCGCCGGAGCGTGGTTTTTGGCCTCAATTGGAGTTCGTTTTGAGTTCGTTTTTTTGAAGTTTTATTCATTCTAAAAGACTTGTTGAGTTCGTTCCCCCGATTTTTGGCATCTTTCGTAGGTGGCGCCACGGCTGGGCCATCAGACCCCGATCTGGGGGGGTCTGCGATCTCCCGAAGGGACAGGTCAAAACTAACGGCAGAACCTGACCGGCCGCCGCCTTCGGCGCATCGCAGACATTCAAGAGCAATGTCTGCGCTAACCCGCGACTTTTTGACCTTGTCCTTTACTTTCATCAACATTCCCGGTTCGTTCGTTCGATTTTTGCAGCGCCACCCTCAGGTCGGCACACCGGCCGCGTCATTTCAGCTCGCTGGCCTGAAGGTCGGCGCCAAGCGCCACCCCGCCACTCTAGCCTATAATATTGGGCACAGTGTGTCAAGGTGTTTGCGGGGAACGGCCGATTTGGGATTTGGAACGGCGCGTTTGCCAAGCTGAATGGCGTGGGTCTGTCTCATGGAGAACGCCCACAAAGGCCGTCCCAACTATTTGACTTCGCGATTCGGGACTTCGAGTGCCTTCCTCGCCGCAGACATTGCGTCCTCTAAACTGTGTATTCCCTCCAGCAACAGCCATTTGGAAAATCGCCTGACACGCTCCTTCGTCGGTTCGTCGCGGATGTACTCGACAGGCGACTTACCGTCGATACGCGCCAGCATCAGGGCGCCGAGATGGCGCACGGTCATGTTCTCAAAGTCCGCCAGAGGAACTGATGCCGTTCCTCTAACCAATTCTCCCCAAAACTCGCGGGCTGCCAAAAAGTAAGGCCCGGCAAACTGAGGTTGGTGAAACGCCTTTAGAAAAAGATGGTTCAGAAGAAATCCCGCGTCGAAGGCCGGGTCGCCCCAGTGAACGACCTCGAAATCAATCAGGAAAATCTGCGTGCCCTGGACGAGCATGTTTTTGGGGCTAAAGTCGCCGTGCACCAAGGCTCTGCGGATTTGCCAGGAATCGTGGATCAGTGTCTGGATGAACGGGCGCACGTCGGGATGCCGCGCTGCGGTAGTGCGGTAGTAGGGATCAATACGGAGTTGGTCGAACACTGTGCGGTCCGCGAAAGCCGTGCGGAATGAAGGGTCGTGATGAGAGGCTGTAATCATGCGTGCCAGAAGCTTTGCCGCCTGCCGCGTCACGCCCAGGTTGACTTGGCCTTCGAGCAGCGCCTCTTTCCAGGTGCCTGACCCCACCGGCGCCGCGGTCATCACGAAAAGGTAGTCGTCATGGCCGACATGAACAATCTGCGGGAGGGTCTCCGGACCCAGCACCGGACCCAGCGCCTGGATCGCCTCCGCCTCGCGGAAGATGCGGCTGCGCTCCGAGCGCCAGTCGTCTTTGACGCGCAATTTCCCGAGGGACTGCTTTACCACCCAGCGCCTCTCCTCGCCATCTGGCCCCCTCCCTTCAACCAGCAGAACGGTGTTGGAGACGCCACCACCCAGTTCGCGGACAGACATCGGCAGGCCAGACGGCCAGAGACCTTGCCCCGCAAGATAATCCTTAACATTGCCGGGGGAGAGGAGGATGGGCTCTTTACTCATCAGGGCTACGCTCCGCGAAACTTCCTGGCGACGGGCTGACCCGTGGCATCAACGGTGTCGAGCAATTCGTACACTGCCCCGCACGTTGGACACACCACCTCAGCTTTGCGGCCGTCTTCTTTACGGCACACTTCCTTCAGCACTCCGAAATGGCCATCCGGAGATAGAAAGTACTCGAACATGAGTTGATTGCATCGCGCACAGTACTGCCTCCGGCGCTGCGCACTCTCATGAATCATGGCTTTGTCCCGTTCTCCTCCTCTCAAGAGAGTATTGCATCTCTCGAAAGCAGGAAACAGGAATTAGAGATCGCAAATCCGCCGACATAGTCATCCTGAGCGAAGCGAAGGATCCCTGCAGTTGGTCTCAGATCCGGGACCTCGGACAACCGCAGAGATTCTTCGCTTCGCTCAGAATGACAGACGATTTTTTCGCAGCTTCCGGGTGCCTTTATTCTGACAACGCTTGACATGCTACGCTATACGTAGTACGCTGCAAGTGTGATCCGGACATTTGGCTGCGAGGAAACGGAAGAGCTTTTTGAATATCATCATACCCGCCGCTTCCGAACGTTCGAGCGGGTGGCTTTGCGAAAACTTCTTCAAATTCACGCGGCGACGGAGTTGCAGGTCCTGGCTTCGCCCCCCGGAAATCATCTGGAAGCGCTACGAGGGGACCGGAAAGGCCAGCATTCCATCCGGATCAATGAAGAGTGGCGGATCTGCTTCGTGTGGAGAGAAGGTCACGCCTACAACGTGGAAATTGTAGACTACCACTAAGGAGCTGCAAGCATGAGCAAGGCACCCAATTTGATTCCTCCGGTTCACCCCGGCGAAATCCTCAGAGAGGACTTCATGAATCCGCTGGGCCTCACCATCAACCGGCTGGCGCTGGACCTCCACGTACCTGCGACCCGCATTGGAGAAATCGTCCACGAACGCCGGCGTATTACTGCCGATACCGCCTTGCGCTTAGCGCGCTACTTCAAAACCAATCCCGAGTTCTGGCTCAACCTCCAGAATTTCTTCGACCTGGAAGTCGAAAGACGCTCCGGAACTAGCGTGGAGATCGACCGGGATGTGCATCCCGCGGCTGCACATGCTTCGTGAGCCGGTCTGTTCGACCCCTGCGGGGGTCGGCAGGTGCAACGAGGGGGCAAGGGTTCCGTAGGTTTCATCCGTCAGCCGACGGACTTACTAAGTAGGCCAGAAGTATGTAGACATAAACGAGCTAGATCGCTGCATACTGGGTATCTGGCATAAGAA
>Ga0209415_10004012_pt1 | contig 27155 bp, 28 predicted proteins | sample PeaSoiSIISIP2007_FD_187696 | JGI IMG/M metagenome (GOLD analysis project Ga0209415, IMG submission 187696) | Peat soil microbial communities from Weissenstadt, Germany - SII-SIP-2007 (SPAdes) (version 2) | ecosystem: Environmental > Terrestrial > Soil > Wetlands > Peat | place: Germany... | reverse complement strand
GGCATCCGACCGGGCCAGCGGCCGCCCTTCTCAAGATCGTCTCAGTCGCACCGGACACGGCACTAAAATCTTTAAATAGCTGACCGATTCAGCGGTCTTGCGTGACGGAGACGCGACTGGGGCTGAGATCTGAATCGGCACCACCGACGACGGAACCAAACGACCACGTCTATTATTTCTTTCGTTGCTCTGGAATCCTCGCCACAGATTCCCCATAGGGAAAAATGTGAGGCGAGTTCGCGAGCTCGCTCATTCTTTTGCGAATTACCTTCAGGGTCTTGAAATAGCACGCCTCGTTGACGGAGCTCTTCATGGCTGACATTGAAAATGCGGGCAAACCATCCGGCGACCGATGGACGGCCTTTCGGTCCTTGATTGTCGGCGTGGTGTTGGCAAACGCCATTTCATGCCTTTCGGTTGGTCTCGTCTTGCTAAGAGATCAGACGAAATCACATGGTCATGCCACTGAAATAGCGAGAGATTTTACCGAAACATACTCTCGTGACGCCACGACCCAAATCGATTTCTCCCTTTTGAGCATCGTCGGCACGAGCCTCTTGATTTCGCTGATCGGCGGCTCCCTTTTCATCCGTCATCGCCGCAACGTTCAAGAGAAAACACAGACTCTGTTGTTGGCCGGTGTCTTCGACAACACGGTCGAAGCGATCTTGATCACCGATGCCGACGCTCGGATCATCTCGGTCAATCCGGCCTTCAGTGACATTACGGGTTTCGCGGCCGACGAGGTTATCGGTCAACGTCCACAGATTATAAAATCAGATCACCATGATGATAATTTCTTCAAAAATATATGGGATAGTTTACTTAAAAAAGGGGAATGGAAAGGAAATATCTGGAATAGGCGAAAAGATGGGGAAGCGTTTTTGGCATCGCAGACCATTACAACCATTTATGATAGCAATGGATGTGTTTCCAATTACATTTCAATATTTTCTGACATCACAGACTTGCATCACAAGACAGCCCTCCTCCGACATCAGGCCTATCACGACGCCCTCACCGGGTTACCCAACCGACTGCTGTTACAAGACCGCCTGAGCCATGCCATCGAAATCGGCCGGCGCACGGGGGAAGGCGTCGCGGTCATGTTCATTGATCTCGATCGCTTCAAGATCGTCAATGACAGCCTGGGTCACGATGTTGGCGACATTCTGCTGATGGAAATGGCCGAACGCCTGCAAAATTGTTTACGCCGAAGCGACACGGTGGCGCGTCTTGGTGGCGATGAATTCGTCGCCGTGATGTCGCGATTCACATCATCGGCGGAAGTCGCGGAAATCGCAGAGAAAATAGTCACTCAACTGATCCTGCCCGTGGTTATCAAAGCGCACCAAGTGACGATCGGCGCCAGCGTTGGCATCGCCATTTTTCCGCAGGATGGGGGCGATGCCACCTCCCTGATGAGGGGGGCCGATGCGGCGATGTATCGGGCAAAAAAGGCGGGCCGCGGCACGTTCCGTTTCTTCAACGCCGAAATGGATGGCGCCGCGGCGGAGCGATTGACCTTGGAAATCGCCCTGCGCCACGCGCTGGAGCAAAACCAGTTCGAACTCTATTACCAGCCGAAAATCGATCTGCGGTCAGGCGTCTGTTCGGGCGCGGAGGCATTGATCCGTTGGAATTGCCCAAAACGCGGCTTGCTATCGCCCAAGCAATTCATTCCTTTGGCCGAGGAAAGCGGCCTGATTCTCGCGATCGGCCGCTGGGTCTTCGAACAGGCATGCCACCAATTGGTCCTATGGCGGGACCAAGGTCACACCGCGGTCAAATTGTCGGTCAATGTCTCGGCGCGCCAGTTCACGGATCACCAGTTAAGCGACCATCTCGCGCGTTTGTTGGCGCATCATCGGCTTGATCCGGCGCTGCTCGAAATCGAACTGACGGAAAGCACCGTCATGTCTGAGCCCGATTTGACCATCAAGCATCTCCTGCAGTTGCGTTGGAACAACACGCCGGTTTCCGTCGATGATTTCGGCACCGGTTACTCCAGCCTCAGCTATCTGAAGCGGCTCCCCGTTCATGCGATCAAAATCGATCAATCCTTCATCCACCATGTCGACAGCGAAGCCGACAATGCGGCCATTGTGGCCGCCATCGTCGGCATCGCCGATGCCCTCGGGATGGACAGCATCGCCGAAGGGGTGGAAACCGAAAGCGAGGAACGACACCTCATGACAGCCGGTTGTCACCTCGCGCAAGGATATCTCTATACGGAGCCCCTGCCCCTTGGCCAATTCGAATCCTGGCTGAGCAATCACCGGCTGGTCCATTAAGACCGTCATGCCGAAACCCTGAAACAGGCTGTCAGCGTCTTCCTCGAAGGGGTCAATGCCGCGTGAGGTCAGTGTGTTCTCCCGTGGCGCAACAACATCCTTCGTTGCGCCACGGGAGAACAATCATCCGTCGTCTTTTTATAATCACCAATCACAGTCTCCATTACAGATAATTTTATTAATACAATTGTATTAATGCATACATAAATAATTTATTAAAATTAATACATATATATATTAAACATACAGCACTATAAAACAAATTATAATAATCCATACATGATATTAATTTTTGATAAACTGCATTTTTTCCTACGCATATCATCGCAATGATGTGACCATTGGCATTTATCGATCAATATATACGTATATTAATTGCTAAATAGCTTGCTTACGCCGTTCGATATACATATTGTGCCTATATCCAGGTGCCACATACTACCGAAAGGTTATGGACCCATGTTGTCATTCCGAGATTTCCGCATCGTCAACAAAGTGCTTCTTTTGTTGGCTCTGCTGGGGTTGGTGTCCCTGGCCGCCACGGTCTTCGCCACAGGCAAGATGCGGGCCATCGACAACACTTACGGCACGCTGATCGACCACTCGGCTCAAGGGACGATTGTCTTGACCCGTTCGGCCGTGCGCCTCCGGAATACCGGCCTGCTGGTCTATGATCTGATTGCCGAGAAAGACGTCGGTGCGATGAAGGCAATTCTTGCCGAGATGGACAGCACGCACAACGAATGGAAGACCCAATCGGCGAGCGCCAGAGATCTTCTTCCCGCCCATGCCGCCAAAATTTCGAAGCTGATCGATCAATATGAAACCCTGTTCGCCGCGGTTCGCGATATCCAGGCGGTCGCGCTCACCAATGACAACGCCAAGGCTTTGTCGATGACGTCTTCGCGGTTCCGCCCCTTGATGAACAGCATGGCCGCCGATCTCGTCACCTTGATCGCTGCGGCTGGAAAAGAAATGGATAGCGCATCCGCCGAGGCGACGGCTTTGACCGGCACCACCATTGCCTGGACCTATGGGGCCGTTTTGACAGGCCTGTTTTTGGTCATGGGCTTGGCCGTCTTCGCGACCAATGTCGGCATTTCCCGACCGATCGTCGATATCAGCGAACTGATGCGCCGCCTGGCGGATCGCGACTATGGAATGGCGATCACCGGCGTCGATCGCCGGGACGAGGTGGGCACCATGGCCAAGTCGGTGCAGGTGTTCAAAGACAATATGATGCAAGCCGACGCATTGGCCGCCGAACAGGAAAAGGCGCGAACCGCCCGCGAACAGCGGACCGTCCGTCTGGAAAGCCTGACCCGGGATTTCGACGCCACGGTCAGCGCGGTGCTGCAATCGGTGAGTTCGTCTGCCAGCCAGTTGCAAGCCACCGCCTCGTCGATGTCGGCCACGGCCGAGGAGACCACGCGCCAGGCGACGTCGGTGGCCGCCGCCGCCCAGCAAGCGTCCGCCAATGTTCAGACCGTCGCCTCGGCGTCGGAGGAATTGAGTTCGTCGATTCGCGAAATCAGCCGCCAGGTGAGCGAGTCAACCAATGTCGCCTCCGAAGCGGCCGAGCAAAGCCAGCGAACCGACAAAATGGTGCAGGGACTGGCGCAAAGCGCCCAACGGATCGGCGAGGTGATCGCCCTGATCAACGATATCGCCAGCCAAACCAATCTCCTGGCGCTCAACGCCACCATCGAGGCGGCGCGTGCCGGCGAAGCCGGAAAGGGCTTCGCCGTGGTGGCCAATGAGGTCAAAAGCCTGGCCAATCAGACCGGTAAGGCCACCGAGGAAATCGCGCAACAGGTCGCCGCCGTGCAATCGGCCACCGGTGAGGCCGTGCAGGCCATTCAGGCAATCGGCGCGACCATCTCGAATATCAATCAGATCTCGACCACCATCGCTTCGGCGGTGGAGGAACAAGGAGCCGCCACGCAAGAGATCGCCCGCAATGTCAACGAGGCCTCGGTCGGCACCCGGCAGGTCACCCAGAATATCGGTACTGTGTCAGAAGCCGCCGAGAGCACCGGCTATGCGGCGAACGACGTGCTGGGCGCGGCGACCGAACTGTCGCGTCATGCCGAAACCCTGAAACAGGCCGTTCGCTCCTTTCTTGAAGGCGTCAACGCCGCGTGAATTACCAATCCACTTCGATCACTTGCCCGTCATAGGCCGGTGCAACGCCGGCCGGAAGGCTGTCGCGAAGCTGTCGATAGTCGAGGCGCGGACTCATATGGCTGATCAGCGTCATCTTTGGCCGCAGGCGCTCCACCCACGCCAGCGCTTTGGCGATATGGGCATGGGTGGGGTGCGGCGTGTCGGTCAGGCAACCGATGATCCACAGATCGAGATTTTCCAGCAACGCCAGCGAGTCTTCCGGAAGATCGACGACATCGGTCGAATAGGCCGCCCGTCCGAACCGAAAGCCTGTGGTTCGGCAATATCCGTGGTCCTGATCGAAGGGCACGACGTCGTGGGCGCCCAGGCGGAACGGCTCTCCATCCAGCACATGCGGCACCAGCCAGGGCTTGTAGATCGGCATGACCTCGGGGTCCAAAGGATCGAAGACATAGCCGAATCGCAGCCTGATATCGTCAAGCGTGGCCGCCGTGCCATAAACGTCGATGGGGGCTTTCATCGCCCGATTGATCTCGCGCAGATCGTCGATCCCGTGCAGATGATCGGCATGGGCGTGGGTGTAAAGCACCGCGTCGAGTCGGCGAATATCGGCGTCCAGCAATTGTTCGCGCAGGTCGGGACTGGTATCGACCAGGATGGTCTGCCCCCCCTCCTCCACCAGGATCGACGGCCGCCGCCGCCGGTTGCGCGGCTCGGCGGGATCGCAATCGCCCCAGCCGGCGCTGACCATCGGAACGCCTCCCGCCGCGCCGGATCCGAGAATGGTGATTTTCATCGCGGCACCTTGGTAAACAGCCGGAGGAAATTCTCCGTCGTCGCTTGCGCCAGGTCGGCGGGAGCAAGGGCCTTCAATTCGGCCAGTTTGGCGGCGGTATGGGCGACGAAGGCCGGCTCGTTGCGCTTGCCGCGTTTTGGAATCGGCGAGAGATAGGGCGCGTCAGTTTCGACCAACAAGCGATCGAGCGGCAAGGCGCGCACAGTGTCACGCAACGCCTCGGCCTTGTTGAAGGTGATGATACCGGAAAGCGAAATATAAAGACCAAGATTGATCGCTTTTTCCGCGAGTTGTCGGCTGGAGCTAAAGCAATGGATGAGACCGGTGAACGGCCCCTTGGCCGCTTCTTCCTCGAGAATGGCCGCCGTGTCCTCGTCGGCGTCCCGGGTATGCACGATCACCGGCAGACCGGCCTCGCGGGCGGCCTCGATATGGCTGCGGAAAGCGGCTCGTTGCTCCTCGCGCGGACTATGGTCGTAGAAATAGTCGAGACCGGTCTCACCGAAACCGATCACTTTGGGATGGGCGGCCAACGCCATCAATTGCGCCGCATCGGTTTTCGCTTCGCGACCCGCTTCATGCGGGTGAATGCCGACGGTGCAATAGACATTGTCGTAGCGCTCGGCGACCGCCAGAACCTTGTCGAATTGCGAGATCCTCGTCCCGATGCTCACCATTAAGCCGACATTGGCTGCGGCGGCCCGCTCCAGCAAGGCGTCGATGTCGGCTTGAAAATCGGGAAAGTCGAGATGGCAATGGCTGTCGACCAGCATCACGGGGCAACCCCCTCCTCCGGCTCGACGAACCGGGGAAACACGCCCTCCGGCTTCGGCAAAGGCGTCCCCGCCTGGCCTCTCGTCGCGAAACTGGTGAAATCCCGACACTCCGCCGGCACGGCCAACTGATCCAGCAGACGCGCCATCGTTCCCGGCATCACCGGCTGCAACACCAAGGCGATTTGCCGTACGGTTTCCGCCAGCACATAAAGAACGGTACCCATCCGCGCCGGATCGGTCTTTTTCAAACCCCACGGAGCCTGACGGTCGACATAACCGTTGGCGGCCCGCACCACCACCCAGACGGCTTCGAGGGCTTCGTGGAACATCTGACGGTCGAGACAATCGCGCAGTTTCGGCAACAGCGCCGCGGCGGCATCCAACAAGGTGTGATCGTCCTCGGTGAAGGCTCCCGGTTGCGGCATTTTGGCGTCGCAATTCTTATGGATCATCGACAGCGAGCGTTGCGCCAGATTGCCTAGGTCGTTGGCCAATTCGCTGTTCATCCGATTGACCATGGCCCGATGCGAGAAATCGCCATCGGATCCGAAAGGCACCTCGCGCAACAGGAAATAGCGCACCTGATCGAGGCCGTAGCTTTCCACCAGCTTGATCGGATCGATCACATTGCCCAGCGACTTCGAAATCTTCTGCCCCTCGTTGGTCCACCAGCCGTGGGCGAACACCCGCTTCGGCGGTTCCAGACCGGCGGCCATCAGAAAGGCCGGCCAAAAGACCGTGTGAAAACGCAGGATATCCTTGCCGACCATATGCAGGTCGGCCGGCCAGTAGCGCGCATAGTCCCCACCCGTCTCGGGATAGCCGGCGGCCGTGATGTAATTGGTCAGGGCGTCCAGCCAGACATACATGATATGGGCCGTATCGCCGGGCACCGGAATCCCCCAGGTGAAGCTGGTGCGGGAGACGGAGAGATCTTGCAATCCGCCTCTGACGAAGCTCAAGACCTCGTTGCGCCGGGAGACCGGGGCGATGAAGTCGGGATTGGCGTCGTAGAACGCCAGCAGGCGATCCTGCCAGGCCGACAGTCGGAAGAAATAGCTCGGCTCTTCAACCCACTCCACCGGAGCGCCGGTCGGCGCCAGTTTGCCGCCATCGGGACCGGGCTTCAATTCGTCTTCGGCCCAGAAGGCCTCGTCGCGCACGGAATACCACCCCTGATAACCGCCGAGATAGATCTCGCCCTTGTCCACCAGGGTCTTCCACAACGCCTGGCAGGCTTCGAGGTGCCGGGGTTCCGTGGTGCGAATGAAATCGTCATTGGAAAAGCCCATGAAGGCGGCCAAATCACGAAAATTCTGCGAGACCTTGTCGGTGAAGGTCTGGGGATCGATCCCTGCCGCCCGCGCCGACTTCTCGACCTTCTGCCCATGTTCGTCGGTGCCGGTCAGAAATTTGACGTCATAGCCGTCCAGCCGTTTGAAGCGGGCCAACACGTCGCAAGCCAAAGTGGTGTAGGCATGACCGATATGGGGACTGTCATTGACGTAGTAAATCGGCGTTGTCAGATAATAGGCGGTCTTGCCCGTCATCGCGTTCAGCTCCAGGAATTGCCCGGAAACGATACTATACCGATCACGGTCGGCACAGACGTTCCAAGGCGAGAAAGGCGTTGACCACCACGAGTTTGCGGTCAAGGTTGACCGCATCGGCGCGGTCGAACAAGTGGCTGGTCTTTTCCCACACCTCGACCCAACGATCAAGACCGGCGGTTTTCACCAACCGTCTTTGCAGCTCCGCTTCGCCGGCCACCACCTCGGGCGCCGAACGCTCACGACCGGCCCGACTGGCCGCCGTGGCCAGCCATCCGGCGAACAGATCGGCCAAAGTCCGGAAACTCTCGTCAGTCTTCACAACCTTGTCGCCGAACGCATGCAAGGCGCCGATATCGAGACGAGGCAACCCACCGATCAGCCCCACCATATCGCGATAAAGCGTCAAGCCCCCTTCGGACGCCAGAGCCAGGGCCTTGCCGAAGCTGCCCTCGGACAGGCGGGCGACGGCACGGGCGTCGGCAAGGGCGAGGTCCGGACAGCGTTCGGCCAGCAAGGCTGCCACCTGATCCTCGGCCAAAGGTCGCAGCACCAAACGGCGACAGCGCGACCGGATGGTCGGCAGCAAGCGGCCGGGACTGTGCGAAACCAGCAGCAGAAGCGCGTTTTTCGGCGGTTCTTCCAGTAGTTTAAGAATGGCGTTGGCGCCGGAGCGATTCAACTCGTCAACCGCGTCAATGATGACCACCCGCCATCCGCCTTCGGCTGGCGTCAGCGACAAAAACCCGCCGATCGCCCGCACATCGTCGACCGGAATTTCCGTCTTCATGCGGGTCTTCTTGTCGTCGGTCCAGCTCCGCTCGATCACTTTGAGATCGGCATGCCCTCCTGACACGACCCGATGAAACACCGGATGCTCGCGTCCGATCGCCAAGCTCTGCGGCGCATCGCAGAACAGACCGCCCGCCCCCCCGCCACCGCTCAGGACAAAGCGCGCGATGCGATAGGCCAAGGTCGCCTTGCCGATACCCCGCGGCCCGCAGATCAACCACGCATGCGCCAACCGCCCCGACATCCAGGCGTCGAGAAAGGCCTGCTCGGCTCCTTCGTGACCGCGCAGATCGGCGGTGGTGCGTGGCGTTGGGGCGCTGTCGTCAAGCGGAGTCATGGCGCGTTGTCCCCCTCACCCGGCCGCGTCGCGGCCACCCTCTCCCACAGGGGGCGAGGGTTTGAGAGAGCCTTTCTTGACGCCTTGGCGTCCTGGCGGTTCATCCTTTTGATCTGCTCACTTCTGGATGGGGTCCAAGCCGCTCGTCCGCAATGTCGGGGCCGCGGCCGGGGAGCCCAGGAAAGCGATCAGGGCTTTCGCCGCCGCCGGTTCCGGTGACCCAACGACGATACCGGCGGAAAACACGGTCATCTTTTGCAACTCTTCCGGCAAAGGACCGACAAAATCGGCTCCCGGCACCGGCAGCAGCTCGCTGACCTGCTGGAAACCGATCTCGGCCTCGCCCCGAGCGACGACGGCGGCCACCGGCTCGGCCGGGATCATGCGGCTTTTGGCTTGCATCTGATCGGCGATGCCCAGCCGCTGAAACAATTCGGTGCCGACATAGACGCCGCTGGCGCTATCCGAATAGACCACCGATGTGGCCGCCAGCAGCGTTTTCTTGAAGGCGTCGACGGACCCGATATCCGGTTTCGCGGCGCCGGCCCGCACCACCATGCCGATCGGCGAGCGAACGAGATCGACGCGGCTGGCCGGATCCACCTTGCCTTGCTTGATCAATTCGGAGAGGGCGGAGCCGACCATGATCAGCACATCGGCGGATTCACCGCGTTGCAGCCGGACCGGAATCGCATCCTGCGTGGTTCCCATCGACGGGCCCCAGGCGGTGGATAAGTGATGGCCGCTGCTTTGCTCGAACTCCGGGGTCAGAGCGCGATAGGCCGCGGAAAGACCGCCGGAAATCATCACTTTGACCTCAGCCGCCTTAGCGCCGCCCGACATCAGAAGACCGGCCAAACAGCATGCCGCCGCCCGGAAACCGAAGGTCCGCAGTCCCATGATCCGACTCCTCATCGCGCTGTTGCCAAAAGCCGCTCCCGCACGGCCGTGATGACCTTGGCTTGCACCTCTTCCACCGTCGCCGTGGCGGACAGCAGGACGCACCGCTGGGGGTGGTGGCGCGCGATGTCCAGAAATCCCTGGCGCAATCTTTGGTGGAAGGCCGTTCCCATGCGTTCGTAACGATCTTCGCCGCCGCCACGACCGGCGGCCCGACGCAAGCCCTCCTCGACCGGTAAATCGAGAATCAGCGTCAGATCGGGGGCAAAACCGCCGACCGTCATGTCGTAAAGCTGCTCGATCGCATGGACCGGCAGGCCGTGACCGTAGCCCTGATAGGCCAGAGTCGAATCGGCGAAGCGGTCGCACAACACCCATTGGCCTTCCGCCAGGGCCGGCCAGATCGTGCGAACCACATGATCGCGACGCGCGGCAAAATGCAGCAACGCCTCGGTCATCGGGTCCCAACGCCCCGGTTCGCCTTCGACCAGCAAATGCCTGATCTGCTCGGCGCCGGTGGCGCCACCCGGTTCACGGGTGGTGATCACCGGCAAGCCATGCTCCCGCAACGCGTCGGCAAGCAACCGCATCTGGGTGGACTTGCCGCTTCCCTCGCCGCCTTCGAACGTGATGAAACGCCCTTGCGCCATAGTTACGTCAGCCTCCCCACAACGTCCGTTTGACCGCCGCGCCAAAGCGCCCGAAGAAGCCCAAACGCTCGACGTCATCTCCGGCCAGCAAGGGAATCCGCACCGGCTGCGTTCCGGGCGCCGTCACGGTCAGCGTGCCGACTTCGGCGCCTTTCTTGATCGGCGCCGGCAACGGTCCATTGAAATCGGCGGTCACCTTCATGTCATGGCGCGCCGTCCGTGGCAGAGTGATCAACACGTCCTTGGCGACAGTCAAGGGCACGGTTTTCGCCACGCCCAACCACACTTCGGCATCGGTGACGGTTTCACCGGCTTTGAACAGATTGTAATCGTCAAACTCGCGGAAGGACCATTCGATCAGCCGCTCGGATTCCTCGGCGCGCATCTTGATGCTGGTCATGCCGTTCAGCACGACGATGACGCGCCGCCCCTCGCGGATCGCCGAACCAACCTCGCCATAGCCGCCGTCTTCGGTGTGACCGGTCTTCAATCCGTCCGCCCCGGCGACGTTCTGCCAGATCAGCGGGTTGCGGTTATCCTGTTTGATTTTGTTGAAGAAAAAGGTCTTCTCGGCAAAGATCGGATAATACTCGGGAAAATCGTTAATGAGATGTCGCGCCAGGATGGACAAGTCACGCGCCGTCATCTGATGTCCCGGAACCGGCCAGCCGCTGGCGTTCTTGAAGGTCGATTTGGTCAAACCGATCTCGCGGGACTTGCGGGTTTCCCGCTCGGCGAAGGCCTCCTCGCTGCCGGCCAAACCTTCGGCCAGCACCGAACAGGCGTCATTGCCCGACTGAATGATCACGCCACGCAACAAATCCGAGACCTTGGCCATGGAATGCACCGGCAGGAACATCAAGGAGCCTTCGCTCTTGTAGTTCTTCTTCCAGGCGGTTTCCGACACAGGGAGTTCGTCGGTCATCTTCAGGCTGCCCTCTTTGAGACGCTCGAAGACCATATAAACGGTCATCAGCTTGCTCATGGAGGACGGCGTCATCAACTCGTCGGCATTTTTCTCCATCAAAACAGTGCCGGTGTTGGCATCGACGATGATCGCCTGCCGGGCCTGTGTATCGATGGATTCGGCCTCGGCCGTGGTTCCTAAGGTCAGGAATAGGGCAAAGGCCGCGCCGGCGGCGATGCCAAAGCTAGAATATGAACGCATGGTCCTTAACAGTCCTTGAGTTGGGCATCCGCGGCTGTTCGGAGCGAATGCGCGGAGAAGGAGGCTTCGTGGATCAATCCACCACAAGCCTGGCGTCGGGAAATCCCGAGCCAATGACTTTTTCCAGCAGAGCGTCGGCGGCGTCCAGATTGGCCACCGGTCCCATGCGGACGCGGAACAACGTACCAGCTTTCGTCACCACTTGCGTGATGTTGGTTTGGCCGATCGCCGACAAAGAGGCGCTCAAGCGGTGGGCATTGTCATAGCGCGAAAAGGCGCCAGCCTGGATATACATCTGCGTCGGCTTCACCCCCACCACACGCACGGTCTGATTTTCCAGCTGCTGGGCATCCGGCGGGGTGACCGTCTGCCGGGGCGGAGGCGGCGCCGCCTGAGCGATCGGCGCCGCCTTTTCGCGGCTGCCCGGAGGCGGCAAGGTCTCGGCTTGCACCGTTTCGCGCGGCGCCGCGGCGACCTGCGCCTCGCCGCTCTTGGCTTTGAGTTGCATGGCCAAGACACGGCTTTCCTCGGCCATGATCTCGACCTTCACTTTGGCCGTGCCGCGCTGTTCGATTCCCAGCAACTGGGCGGCGCGGCGCGACAAATCAAGAATGCGGCTGTGCGAGAAGGGACCACGGTCGTTGACGCGCACGACCAAGGAGCGACCGTTCTCCAAATTCGTTACGCGAACGAAACAAGGCATCGGTAGTGTGCGATGCGCCGCGGAGACCTCGTTTTGGTCGAAAACTTCGCCGTTGGCGGTGAACTTTCCGTGAAAATCCGGGCCATACCACGAGGCGACGCCGGTCTCCTCATATTTGTAATCTTCCGCCGGATAGTACCAAACGCCTTGAATCTGGTAGGGTTTGCCGACTTTGTAGCCGCCGCCTTCCTGGCTGCCGGCTTCCTTGACGGCATAGGTGGCGAGCGACGTCTCGGCACAGGCACTCAACAGAGCACAGCCCGCAACCAGAAGAAGTACGCGAGCCAGAGGGAATCCCCCTCGCATCATTTAGTGGTCCCCATACAGAGAAACGGCAGATGTGGTAGATTACTTGCTCCCGAGCCGATCGGCAAGGGTTCCGGCAGCCAAAGCGAAGAAGACCGAACGGTTCCAGGTCATCAGCACCCGGAAATTGTCATAGACCAGATAGGGCGGGCCTTGGCCGGCGTCATATCCCTTCCCGCTCTCGGCGCGGATCAGCGAGGCGAAGATGTCCCGGCGCGCCGGCAACGCTTTGCCGTCGGCCGAGCGCAGGCCGAGTTTCCCCCATTCCCGGAGGCTCCGTTTGCTATCCAAACCGAACAATGAAGGGGCGACGCCATGCTTCGGCAATGTGACGGCGCGGCCCCACGTCTCGCGGGCCCTCCAGCCGATCTGCGACAGATAGTTGGCCGCCGAGGCGAAGATGTCGGCCTGATCCCGCCAAATGTCCGGGCTCCCCTGGCCTTTCCATTTTTGGGCGTACTGGAGATAGGTCGACGGCATGAATTGGCATTGCCCCATGGCGCCGGCCCAAGACCCTTGCATGTCTTTGACGGGAATTCCGGAATCGATGATTTTCAGCGCGTTGATCAGTTCGCCTCTGAAATATTGGCTTCTCCGTCCATCATAGGCCAGCGTCGCCAGAGCCGGAACCACCGAAAATCCGCCGGTATGCGCGCCGTAACCGCTTTCGATGCCCCACATGGCGACCAGAACCCGGGACGGCACGCCGAAATGCTTTGAAACGCTGGAAAGCAGTGCCTTGTGCTGTTTGAGCAGCCGTCGCCCGTCCTTGAGGCGTGCCGGCGTCACCACATGACCGAGATAATCGGCGTAGGTCAGGGTGAATTCCGGCTGCTTCCGGTCCAGTTCCAGCACCCGATCGATCGGTTGGATGCCCTCTAGCGCCTGATCGACGGTCGCCCGGCCTATTCCCTGCGCCAAGGCGTCCTCGCGCATGACCGAGAGCCAGCCGGCGAAATCTTGGCTCGGTTCGGCCAGGACCGGCGTCATACCCAGCCAGAGCGCGACCACGCCCCCCGCTCCCAATGTCCGCCAGAACCGCGCCCGCATCATCATTCCGCTTTCAAAACGAGCATCATCGCGTCGGTCCGGGAAACAGACTGTCGGTCCAACCTCTGGACTGGTAGTAAGCCAAACCGATCCACTCATGCAATGCCTCGGCGAACAGACGCAGGCGTTTTACCGGCAAATCGACATTGGTCCATTCCATGCCGCCGCTTTTAAAGTCGACGGGATAGGCGATCACCGGCCAATGCAACCGCCGAAATATACCGACGGACCGCGCCATATGCCGGGCAGAAGTGACCAGGACCCAGGTCTGTCCGGCGCGCGGCGCGGCCATGGGTTGGCTGAAAAGCACGTTCTCGTACGTGTTGCGCGACTTGTCCTCGATCAACAGACGATCCGGCGCAACGCCGAGGTCGACCAGCAAGTCACGAGCCCATGGCGCTTCGGTGGCGTCCGGACGCAACGGATCGGCGCTGCCGCCGGTGTAGAGCAGTTTGGCTTCGGGGTGCGCTTTGGCCAACCGCACGCCGGCGATCAACCGTTCGGCGCCGGCGTTGACGGTGATCCGATGTCGAACCTGACTGATGACGGGATCGATGGCGCCGCCCAGAATGATGATTCCGTCAATACGCTCCGGTAGAGGAGGATTGGCCGGAAAGCGTTCTTCCAAGGTCTCGATCATCCAGGGCTGAATGGGGAGGACCAGCAAGGCCCAAAAGCCCACAACCAACGCCGAGAGCAGTGTCCGGGCGCGAGGCCCGAATCGTCTTGTCCATAGCAAGGCGGTGGCGACCGTCAAACCGATCACCAACACTATTCCTGGCGCCAGCAGCGTGCCGATAACCTTCGAAAGGACATAACCCATTGGCGTGTGATATAGCTCCAACGGCATCGCCGCAAGTCCTCAAAGCGTCGGAAAAACGGAGGTGAGGCGGTTGACGGCCGGAACCCTGAAACCAAGGACGATCCGAGACTGATGAGCGACGTCGTACATTTGGACTCTGACGAAGACGAAGACGACCTACCGGGCATCCCCGCCGGCGCCAAGAATTATATCCGTCCGCAAGGTCTTGCCGCTTTGCAAGACGAGTTGCGATCCCTGCTGCGGGTCGAACGGCCGAAAGTCGTCGAAGTGGTGTCCTGGGCCGCCGGCAATGGCGATCGATCGGAAAATGGCGATTATCTTTACGGCAAGAAACGGTTGCGGGAAATCGACCGGCGCATCCGCTTTTTGACCAAGCGAACCGAAAGCGCCGTCGTCGTCGACCCCGCCAGCCAAACTCGTCGCGATCAGGTTTTTTTCGGCGCCACCGTCACTTACGCCTATGACGACGGAACGGAAAAGACGGTGACCATCGTCGGAGTCGACGAGGCCAATCTGGAGCGGGGTCTGGTCAGTTGGATTTCGCCGATCGCCCGGGCTTTGATGAAAGCCTTCGAAGGCGACACCGTCGATCTCCGTACGCCGGGTGGCAAGGAACGCATCGAAATCGTTGCCATCCGCTACGACTGACCCCGCCCTTTTCCTCTCCAGTCATTTGCCCCTTCCCAGCGCGATGAATTCTTGGTAATTCCGTGCCCCAGGCCTGGATGGGTGTCCGAGTGGTTTAAGGAACCGGTCTTGAAAACCGGCGAAGGTGCAAGCCTTCCGTGGGTTCGAATCCCACCCCATCCGCCAGAAGCCGGGTCTACCCCAAAGATGGGGGCATTGGGCCTGTTCATCATAATCCGAGCTGTGGCAGGTGGCCACAGAGCACGATGACCCGTAAGCGTCAAGGATGACGTCTTTGTCGAATATGATGATGTTCATGCTTCGGCCCTCTCGTCTTTGCCGGCCATTCCAAGAAACTTGCGGCGGTTCATGATTGTTCATCCTCGGTGTCGTCTTCGACGTGCGGAAAGATTTCGGCGGCGCGCGCATGTCGGACATCGAAATCGGTCTTCAGCTTCTGGTGAATGTCGCAGAGGGAGTACGAAAGAAATTCCAGCGTATCCGATGGCGTGAAGGATTCGTCCGCACCAGCGGCCAACGCCAGCAACGTATGAGCGACGCCATTGAGATTGCGCAGGACCACCTCGATTTCCGGAGTGGCGGGCAACTCTTGCGGGTCGCTCTGCTCGCGCAGCAACGCACGGATGGCCGAAGCATTGCTGGCCGCCTTCGTGGTCGACAGATTGAGTTTCCCCATCGCGTCGTCGAGGTCGTCCGCCAAGGCTTTGAGGTCTGTTTGCGGGGAGGAGCGGTTCATGGCCGGCCCTCCTCGATTTTGGCAACCGCATCGCGCAGTTTCCCGCGCAGTTCGTCGGCCTCGCCGCTGTGGTGGAAGACCACCTGGGCATCAAGGTATGAAAGCGTGTCGCGGCAGATCGTCGAGACGGAATTTAGGCAAAGGAATAGTATTGTCAGAATCAGCCATCGCTGTTCCTCCGTATCAGGATTGTGGTGGTCAGGCCGGGCGCCGGGGAGCTTCCACCTTCCCCGCTCGGCCGCAGACTTGTGTCTAGTGAACACATTGTGTTCATTGATGCCGCCTTGCGTCAAGCATCATATGAACGTATTGTATTCATATGATTACGGCAATTCAGAGCAAGATGGCGCGAGCAGCGGTCGGCTGGGGCGTTCGCGACTTGGCTGCAAAGGCCAACGTTGGCATCAGCACTGTTACTCGGTTCGAGAACGGGCAGGTCATGCCGACACCCAACAATGTTGCAGCGATCCAGGCAGCCCTCGAAGCGGCCGGCGTGATCTTCATCGATCAGAATGGCGAAGGGCCGGGCGTGAGGCTCAGAAAGGAATAGTGGACCATGCGCGATCGAGCGGTTCGACGTCATCAACACCAGCGCATGAAGGCAAAGGCGAAGCGGGTCTTTCCTGGCGATCCGAACGCCACAAGACATGCGGACAATCTGGCGCTCTGCTCATGCTGGATGTGCCGAAATCCTCGGCATACATGGAAGGGTAGGATAAATTGACGTTGCAAGAACGCCGCATTGCCGGAAGTGTCGATGAGCCAAGCGTGCGCTTGAAGGGTGAGGCATGATGCCGACAATTGCCGAATTCGACGGCATCAAGATTTGCATGTATGCCGATGACCACGCGCCGCCGCATTTCCATATCCTTTTCGCAGAGAATGAGGCGTTGGTGCGCATCTCCGATCTGACGGTGACAGAGGGCAGTTTGCCGCGTACGGCTTTGAAGAAGGCGCTCGCATGGGCAACTGACAACCAGCCCGCACTTGCGCTAAAGTGGCTTCAGTTGAACGAGGAATGATCATGACCGCCATCGGCCACCGCATCCTTTCCGTAACCACCGATCCCGTCGCCAAGACGTTGACGTTGGTGTGGGATGACGGCTCGTCGTCGCTGAAACAGATGGCACCGCTGATCGGCACGAGACGGGTTTTCAAGCCACTGGCAGATGTCGAGATATTCTGCCAAGCGCGCATCATCAATGATGGGCGGGCCATCGCTTGGGACGACGACATCGACATGTGCGCCGATGCCCTATGGTTCGACGCTCACCCCGAACAAAATCCCTTCACCTCTCATTCCAGCGCAGCCGAGTAGGCGTGATCTTCCTGGCCGATCACGAGGTTGTCGGCGGCGGGCCACGCGTCCGGCTTCATGCTTTGCCATGAGCAAGCGCGAAAGGTTCCTCCTTCTCCGTGTCTGGCCTGAATGGGCATCATCCGGCATCTGGGCACCAAGGAGCCCCGATGACATGGTGGTTGGCCCTATGGTGGATTATGACGAGCTGGGCTTATCTCCCGAACTGACGGGCCGATTCACAGCCTGGCAATATCGGTTCGATGATAGAACTCCGGGTGACAGTTTCCCGACGGCGGAATGGGAATCCTTCACGGCCGAACAGCGAGAACTCGCCAACGCGCTACATGCCGAGATTGGTGGTGTTGTGCAATGGGAGGCCGGCGGGGTGATCCATACCGTCGGCGCGGACGGCAATGGTGTGCGGTTACGAAAGGCGAAATCGTGACCGATTGGTCGGTGCTTGGCGTCCGTGTGCGGTCAGCGGTTGGTCCCGACGCCGCTATTGATGCCGCAGTCGCCGAGGCGTTCAGCACGCCCCCGGCCAACTATACCGGATCCGTCACGGATTGCCGCGCGCTGGTGGCCAAGGTGCTGCCTGGATGGCGTCTTCACCTCGGATTTGACGCATCAGGAACGACCCCTTGCGCGACAGTCAGCAATGACGATCACCGCGCTGAGGCCATGGCGCCGACGATGCCGCTGGCCATCCTGCGGACGTTGATGGAATTGGCATGCTCAAAAGGTGAATGAGCCGCCCACATCGCCTCTGTTACGGCGCGCGAAATGACGGGGCCTCGTCCGGTCGTGGCCCTGGAGCGAGGCCGAAATAAAATAGGAGGTAGACCTTGGAGGACGATGCAAAGCAACGGTCGGGCCTGATTAAATTTTTGGCCGAAGGCGCGACCATTGGATATGGAGTTCTGGCGGGGGGCGCCGTGGGTGGTCTTTATGGCCTTTCTGCTGAAACTCCGCCGCCGCCTCTTACCCGCTTTCTGCTAGGCGTCGACGGGCGCCTTCAATGGGAGGTACTGCTGACCGGTGTTGCAGCCATCATCGCAGCCTTACTGACTGTGAGAGCAATACGCGCATAGGTAGCCCAAGCCGACAGAACCGACCAAGACAGGCAACGAAGGCGAGAGCGGGCTGCACGCGCCGCGCTCCCACTCGCCCTTTCGGAAATCTGGGAATATGCTGAAGTTGCCACTAAGATGTTCGGTAATTTGCGTCTCCATTTCCTTCCCAGCGGAACCTTGGCCACTGCCCCAGCCCTCGCAATATTGGCTGCGCGCCCCCTCCCGTCTTTGTCGCAAGACGCGTTGGCGATCATCAAAGAGTGCATTGAATTTGCCGACGACAGTCGCGCTAACGCCCTCTCGGACCTTGTGCGGCAAATCCAAATACAGCGTTCGAGGGTAGCCGGCAATTTGTCGGCTATTCGATCTCCTCACGGCACCACAATCGTTCTTTCCACCAACATTGACCAAGCAATGATCGACGGCGCTGAAATATGCGCACGTACAGAAGACTTATTCCCATATGCAAGAGCAGGAGACGATGTTCTTGGAATAACGGCTCTCCACATTTCTAAAGCCCTTGCCTTAGCGGGCATCGATCAATCAACGCATCCGGACGCTTGGAAGCGAGCAATGTCTTGGGAGCCAAGAGATTATGGTCGCTAAAAACTTGCGGAGACACTTGGTCATCCTTGCGGATATTGTGAGATTGGAGACGAGCAACTTTGGAAGAGACGATGGTTAAGCCAGCGGGAACATGCATCTACTGCGGCGGAACAGGTGTCACCAAGGAGCATATGTGGGCGGATTGGCTCCGCGAATATATTCCACGCGACACGCCGTTCGGTCACGCCTGGTCTTCCCAGACGGGGATGGCACCGACGAGGTCAGGTATCAGTCCGGCGACCCTCACAGTCGCCGCATTCGGCGGGTGTGCGCCATTTGCAACAACGGATGGAAGAGCAGCCTTCAGGCCAGCGCCAAGCCCTTCCTAGTGCCGATGCTGAAGGGAGGGGAGACACGTCTTCACGGGCGCGCGCAAACCATTCTGAGCAGTTGGGTGGCGATGATGGTAATGACGGCCGAGTTCATTGATCTCGATAAGGTGGCAATCTCCGCCGAGGACCGTCATTTCCTGCGCCAAAACGGTTTTCCTCCGCCGCATTGGCGGATATGGATCGGCGCTGGTGGCCGTCGCCAATTCCCACGATGGACACACAACGTCATGGCGTTCGCCCGGAATAAAGGTGAGGTCTTCTCGCCCAGTGCGGCGCCTGCATCGAACACTCAAACATCAACAATTTGCCTCGGAGACCATGTCGTTATCCACGCCATGAGTTCCGTCGTCGCAGAGGATATCATCCGAAAGTGGAAGCTCCCACCTCAGATCGATTTTCTCATGTCCCAAATTTGGCCAGTCCGCCAGTCACACGTCAATTGGACCCGGAAAGCAGGTCTGACGGACGCCGGCATCGAGCGACTTGCGGACCAGTTATTTCTCAAGGTTCACAATGTCGCTCAGCGCGTTGCTGAAGACATTTGAATCTCGGATGACAACCTCAACACCGGCTACAGGATCCCTACGCAAAAGGCCACGGACCGCTGCACTGTCGCCCAGCCGACAAGGCCCTGGCGTCGATGCCACCGGCAGAGTTATTCTGCACCATCGCCTTGGGGCAAATTCTTCGTTCAGTTCACAACTGAAATGCGCAGGAGGACATGGGCGAGATAGCGCTGCCCCGCTGTTCTGGCCCTTGCCCCGGCTGACATCTGATGGGGTCGATTGCTCGGATGTCGGAGCGCGCGGGGGCTGATCGCCCAAGTCAGTCGGCGTCGACGGTGGACGATCCCGGAGCTCGGAGGGCTGCGTGCGAAGGTGGATCCGCCTCGCTTACTCCAGCCACGCCGCGGCTGTTTCCGACCACTCTCCCCGTCAATCCTCGTCTGGATCCTCGGCATACGTCAGCCATTCTCTCGCCGTCGAGAAGACGGGCAACAAAGCGTAGACGTTCGTCCGTGACGGAGATCTCTTTCCACGGCATCGACATTTTCCTCCTGCGATCGCAGGAGGAAAATGTCACCCATGTCTCCGGAACGTTTTGTCACCTATGTCTCCGAACGGAGAACAGAAACCCTGGCGGGCGTTCTCCTTCTGGGCGCGCAGAACGTGCTTGGCGTTTTCCTTGGACTGGTATTCGTTGAACTGCGCCATGATCATGCGCTGGAACTCGGGGCGGTGGTCGTTGGTGGCAGACAAGCCGGCACCGACATAGGTTGCGACCGTTTGATAGCCGCGCGCGGCGTAATAGGCCTCGCCCTGTTTGCTCTGGTCGAGAATGGAGACATCGTGCTCGGCCTGCCGCACCGTCCAGACGCGCAGGTAGAGGGCGGCACGCGCCCCTTTGGGTCGCCTGGACCGCGGTCATGGCATCAAGCCTCCCGCGCAGACCTAGGGGAAACGGCCAACCCGAGGAAGACCAGGATCGCCTGATTGAGGCGTAGGATATCCTCGTCATCCAGCCGGCCGACATGAGCGCCAACCTTGGACTTCGGAACCGTGGTGACCTTGTCCACCATCAGCCGGGAAGGAGAAAGCAGCCCGTTGCGCTCGTTCGGTTCCACCGGCAGGCGGAACAGCGGCGCGTCGGTTTCGTCGGTAGTGAAGGCGCAGATGGTGATCGAATCCGTGGCGTCGAACCTGTCATCCTGGACGATGACGACCGGACGCGGCTTGCCAGCATATTCTTTACCCCCGGCGACGGTCCAGATGTCGCCGCGCCTCATTCATCGGTCCAATCGGACACCGCGTCGATGAACGCCTGATCCTCGCCCGCCTGGGGACTGGCGGCGACGGCCAGCGATTGACGATGCGCCTCCGACTGGAAAGAGGGGGCGCGCACGTCGGGCACCCATATTTGAATAGGGCGCAGGCCCAGCGCCCGCAGGCGTTCACGATGTTCCCGCACCTTCACGCGGGACGACTTGGGAGTGGCCGCCGGAGCCATCATCCGATCTCCATGTTGGTTACATGTAACTTATCATGACCGACGGATTTTGGCCAGCATGTCCATCAAGGCGCCGCCCAGGCCATCGTTGGCCTGGGATAGTCAGGGGCTGCCGGAGTTGCTGAGGTTACGGCCATGACGGCCAGATAACATGGCGCAAGGTGCGCGGCAGTCAGGACGTTGTGTCGATGGTGGTCTTTCCTGGCGGCGACTTCGATCGCGGCGACGATGAAGCGTGATGCCATCCTCATCGACATTTGCTGGCTGTATATCCTTTCAGAGGATACAGTCTGCGCCTTTGCACATTCGTCGGTGGGGGCCATAAGCAACTTGTCCGCACGTAATCTGAGCCGGGGATTGGAGAACCGGCATATTCAGATGATCGCCCTGGGCGGGGCGATCGGCACCGGGCTTTTCCTGGGGGTCGCGCAAACCATTCGTCTGGCCGGACCTTCGATCCTGCTGGGATACGGGGTTGCCGGACTGATAGCCTTTCTGATCATGCGCCAACTGGCCGAGATGGTGGTGGAATATCCGGTGGCCGGCTCTTTCAGCCATTTCGCCTATCGCCACTGGGGCGAGTTTGCCGGTTTTCTGTCGGGCTGGAACTATTGGGTTCTGTATGTCCTGGTCAGCATGGCCGAACTGACGGCGGTCGGCGTTTATGTTCAGTACTGGTGGCCGCAGATGCCCACTTGGGCATCCGCGTTGGTGTTCTTCGCCGTCATCAACGCCATCAACATGCTGCATGTCAAAATGTTCGGGGAGATGGAATTCTGGTTTTCCATCATCAAGGTCGGCGCCATCGTCGGCATGATTCTGTTCGGCTCCTGGCTTCTGGTCAGCGAAACCGGTGGCACCCAAGTATCGGTTCGCAATCTCTGGGCCCTGGGCGGCTTTTTGCCCAACGGGCTTTACGGGCTGGTCATGGCGATGGCGCCCATCATGTTCTCTTTCGGCGGGCTGGAACTGATCGGCATCACCACCGCCGAGGCCCGTCATCCCGAGCAAACCATCCCCAAGGCCACCAATCAGCTGATCTACCGCATCCTGATCTTCTATGTGGGGGCGTTGGCGGTGCTGCTGTCGCTCTATCCCTGGACCCAGGTGCGCGAAGGCGGCAGCCCCTTCGTCCTGATCTTTCAGTCGCTGGATAATGGCTGGGTCGCCACCGCCTTGAACGTCGTCGTGCTGACGGCTGCGCTGTCCGTCTATAACAGCTCCGTCTATTGCAATAGCCGCATGCTGCTGGGCCTGGCCGCGCAGGGTAACGCGCCCGGATTTCTGACCCGGCTGAGCCGCAAGGGCGTGCCCCTGCCGGCCCAACTGGTCTCCAGCGGGGCCACCGGCCTCTGCGTGGTGGTCAATTATCTGATGCCCGAAAACGCCTTTCAGATGCTGATGATGCTGGTGGTCGCCGCGCTGATCATCAACTGGGGCATGATCAGCCTGACCCATCTGAAATTCCGCAGCTACATGCGCCGCGAGGAACGGACGCCGCAGTTCCGCAGCCCGGCCCAGCCGTTTTCCAATTACCTGTGCCTGCTCTTCATGGCGGGCATTCTGATGAGCATGGCGTTTTCCGATGGGATCCGCATGGCCGTATTTCTGATCCCGCCGTGGATCCTCTTGTTATGGCTTCTTTTCGGGCTGCGCGGGTGGCTGTCCATACGCTTGAGCACCGTCAAGGTTCTCTTCGATCCGGACCGGTAAAGTCCCTCCCGTTCACACCGGAAAGGGATCCCATCGATCATGCCCACCACTCCAACCGACATCCTGATGGCCGAACATCGGATCATCGAGACGGTCACCGCCGCCATGAGCCGCTTTGCCGACGCCTTGTCCTCGGATCAGGACGTCGACCGTCACCCCCTGGCGGGGCTTGTCCCCTTCATGCGGCAATTCGCGGACGCCTATCACCATGGCAAGGAGGAACATCGTCTGTTTCCCGTCCTGATCGCCCGCGGGCTGCCGGCGCAGAACGGCCCCGTCCAGGTCATGTGCTCCGAACATGAGACCGGACGGCATCTGGTGGCGCAGCTGGAGGTGGCCATCGGCGCCTACGCTGGCGGGGCGTCGACGGAAACACGAAAGGACTTGGCGGACGCCTTGCGCGGTCTCGCCGAATTCTACGGTCACCACATCTGGAAGGAAGACAACGTCTTGTTTCCGATGGCGGGGCGGGTGTTGGACGCGGATTCCGCGGCGAGCGTGCTGGCCGCCTTCCGCGAGGTGACGATGCCCGAGGATCAGCGGCAGGGATTTATCGCCTACGCCGCCAGCCTGTGACGGATCGTCACGGACTGGCGGATGGAGCGGCGACGCTGGTGAGCCAAAGACCGCTCAGCACATGCCGCCGTTGGCCCGGATGGTCTGGCCGTTGACCCAGCCCCCTTCGGGACCGGCGAGGAAGGCGACGACGCGGGCGATATCCTCGGTCTGGCCGAGACGTTCGAGCGGGTTCATCTTCGCCAGATGGTCGATCAGCTCCGGGCTCTTGCCGTCCAGGAAGAGTTCGGTTGCCACCGGCCCCGGCGCCACCGCATTCACGCTGATGGCGCGACCACGCATTTCCTGCGCCAGAACCTGAGTCAGCCCTTCAACGGCGGCCTTGGTGGCGATGTAGACGCCGTAAGTCGGCAGGCGTACGCCGATGACGCTCGACGAAAAATTGATGATACGGCCACCGTCGCGCAAACGCTTCGCCGCCTCGCGGCAGACGTTGAACGTGCCCTTCAGGTTGATCGCGATGGTCTGGTCGAAGGTTTTGTCGTCAAACTCGGCAATCTTGGCGAGTTTGAGGACGCCGGCGCAGTTGACGACGACATCGATGCCGCCAAAGGTCTTTTCCGCCGCATCGAACATGGCGACCACCGCGGCGGGATCGGCGACATCCGCCTGCGCCACCATCGCCTCTCCGCCGGCGGCCCGAATCCTGTCGGCCACGCCCTGCGCCGGACCGGCGCTGGCGGCATAGTTGACGACCACTTTGAAACCGTCCGCTGCGAGGTGAACGGCCAAATCCGCGCCGATCCCACGTGACGACCCCGTGATCAGGGCGACTTTTCCGGAATTGCTCATGTTGTGTTCCTTTTTTTTCATCGCCGCGCTGTCCGGCGGCAGGTGCAAACTACGCTTCAGCCTAGAATAAAAATAATGCATAGTGATCACATTAAGAATGACTGAAAGTATGTCTTATGCCTTTCGACAGTCGTCTGCTGAGCGGGATCGGCGTCCTCTCCGCCGTCGTCGAGGCCGGTAGTTTCGCGCGCGCGGGCGAAGCCATGGGGTTAACCCAGCCGGCGGTGAGCCGCGCGGTCGCCCGCCTGGAGGAGCGCGTCGGCATCCGCATCTTCAACCGGACCGCACGGGCCATTTCGCTGACCGACGAGGGACGTCGCTTCTACGAGGTTGTCGCCCCCCATCTCGCCAGCATCGAGGACGCTGCGGTGACGGCCGGCGGGAGCATGGCGGCGGTCAGAGGGCGGCTCAGGGTCAACGTCGATGGAACGTTTGGTCACTTCATCCTGTCGCCCCGGATCGGAGACTTTCTCGACCGCTTCCCCGAACTCACCGTCGATCTCAGTGTCCGCGACAGGATGGGCGATCTGGTCGCCGACGGCTTCGACGTGGCGATTCGTTTCGGCGTGCCGGAGTCGTCGTCGCTCAAGGCTCGCTTGTTGCTTGAAACCCGGGTCCTCACCTGTGCGTCGCAAGCCTATCTCGTGCGCCAGGGCACACCACGGCATCCGCGCGATCTGACGGATGGGCATCACTGCGTGCTGATCCGCGACCCATCGACCGGACGTCCCTTCGAATGGGAGTTCCAGCGCGGACAGGAGACGATCCCGTTTTCCGCGTCCGGCCGCCTGATGGTGAACGATACCGGCTCACTGCTTGGAGCCTGTCTGGGCGGCAGCGGCATTGCGCAACTGCTGGAACTCTATGCCAAGGATCTCATCGCGCAAAAAAGGCTCGTTCATCTGTTGCCGGAATGGTCGGACGAGACCTTCCCCCTGTACGCCTATCACCACGCATCCAACCTCGCGTCGGCAAAGGTGCGGGCCTTCCTTGATTTTGTCGGGGAACTGACGTCGTGATCACGGATCCGCCGGTTTGGCCGTCATCAGCAGATAAAGCAGGCTGCTGACCACCGCCGAACTGAGGAAGCTGAGATCCACGCCATCCGCCAGGCTCGCCAGCGGCCCGGTGAAGATGTCGGTCACGGCGAACAGCAGGCCGACCACCACGCCGACCCCCCAGGCCAGAATCGCCCGCAGATTATAGCCGCCCTGATACCAATAGGCGCCACGCCGGCCGCTGAAGGCTTGCAGATCGGCTACCGCGAAACGTCCGCCGACCCGCCAATAGCCAAGCACATTGATAGCGATCCATGGCGTCACCAGCACGGTAACCAGCGAGCAGAGCGCCTCGGTCAAACTCATCATGTCGAACACCACCAGCCCGAGCCAGCCCAGCACGACCCCCACCCCGCCGAAGAGAAAGGATACCTGCACCCGGCGCAACCGCCACAGCAGGGCATGCAGGTCAAGCGTCCCGTTGTAGGCGTTGAGCCCGGCATTGGTGACATTGCCGATCAGCCCGGCCAGGACCACCGGCAGCAAGAGCGCCGTCGGCAGAACCGCGACCATCCGTGACAGCACCTCGCCGGTTTCGGCCAGCGCCAGCGCGATGAAGGCGCCGCAGGAGAGCGAGACCACCGTCCCCGTCACCATGCCGAACAGGCCCCAGCCGAACAGGACGCCACCAGAGGTCCTGACGGACATATAGCGCGTATAGTCGCTGGCGAACGGGGCGTAGGAGATGGCATTTGAAATCGCCACCATGGTCGCCAACGCCCAGGTCGGCCAAAAGCCGCCGAGCAGATAGTGGCTTTCCACCGGGGCGCCGTGAAAGGCGGAGGCGGCGCAGATCACCAACGCCGCCATGGAAAACACGTTGGTCACGGCGGTGAGCTTGGCGAGCAGCACCAGCGTGGCATGTCCCAGGGCGTTCACCAGAAGAACCAGCCCGGTGACCACCGCCAGTCCGATGGTCAATGCCGCGGCATCGGTGGGCGAGCCCCACAGGCGGGCGGCGGCGGCGACAAGCGGCGGCGTGCTCACCCAGAGCTGCAGGGCGAAAAAACCCAAGGTGATCACCTGGGTGATGAGCGAACCGACATAACGGCCACGGATGCCGAAGAAGGCGCAACTGGTGACGGTGGCATTGGTGCCGGCCTTGGGGCCGATCACGGCGAGGACCGCGAACCCCAGCGAGCCGAGCAGCGAGCCCACCAGGATGGAGGTAAAAGCCGACCACCAGGACAGTCCCCAGGCCACCGGTAGCGACCCGACCAGGATCGAGCCATAGCAGAGCTGGCCCCCGAAAAACACCCAGGCAAGATCGCGCGGACGGGACCGCCGTTCATTTTCGGGGATGAAATCAACGCCGCGGGTTTCCACCCGTCCCGCTCGGTCCAACCCGAGCGCCGACGCCGCGACAGACGAAGCTGCTTCCATGGCCTTTAGTTTAACCTCTATGTCTCATACTCATGCCGCTGGCATCGCATTTTAGGGAGGCGATCCGGCAGTAACCGTCCGTTCTGTCGCCGTCAGCAACAGCGTGATTTCGGTTATATTAGCAGGGGGCCGGCTGGAACGGGAAGACGGTGATTGCCGCGGAAGCCGCGCCAACCGGCCTGGGTTCTTCGTCTGAAATCAGACGATACCAACCAGCGGCGAGATTGACTTAATCGCCGATTGGTATCGGCCGCGACCGGCGCTGGCGCCTGAAGGCGCTGATGCGTTCTCATCAGCGTACGTCGGTATTAGTTCATGCACCGCGCTTCCAGGGCGTCGACAAAGGAGCGATCCCAACGACCGTCCCTGATCGCCTGCATCGTCGCTTCTTCCTTCGCATGCTGCGCGAGCGCTTTTTCGATAACCGCCGTGGCGATGTCGGGAGAAAAGGCGCAAAGCCCGTCCCGATCACCGACAACGATATCCCCGGGGCAAACCACCATGCCGCCCACGGTGATCGGCACATTGATTTCGCCCGGACCGTCCTTAAAAGGACCGCGATGGCTAACGCCGCGCGCATAAACCGGGAAGGTCCGCGCGCCTATTTCGTCAATGTCGCGAATGGCGCCATCGACAATCATGCCGGCGAGCCCCATGGA
>Ga0209415_10004011_pt1 | contig 27160 bp, 20 predicted proteins | sample PeaSoiSIISIP2007_FD_187696 | JGI IMG/M metagenome (GOLD analysis project Ga0209415, IMG submission 187696) | Peat soil microbial communities from Weissenstadt, Germany - SII-SIP-2007 (SPAdes) (version 2) | ecosystem: Environmental > Terrestrial > Soil > Wetlands > Peat | place: Germany... | reverse complement strand
CATCGATGTCACCGTTGATGGTAACGTTGCCCCCGGTCAGGCCAGGCATTCCAAATTGCTCGATGTCGATCGTGGAGCCCTTCAGGGCGGGAGCGAACTGGATGACCCATGTGCCAGGGTCGTTGTTCGTAGCCATGATGGCTTCCGGGAGAGAAATTCCGTCCGCGCCCGGATTGGCAACCAGCGCCGCCACCGAGGACGTGTCGCCATTGACCGCCATCGTGGCATTGGTGACCGTGATCACCGTGCCGCGATTGAGAACCACAGTGGGAATGGTCACCGCGGGAGGGGTATAGCTTGTCGCGCCAACCCCGCCGCAAGAGGCTGGCAATTGGACCGCCAGGGCCGGGAGTGCGCCGATGGCCAATAAAAAGGGGATAGCCGCCATCGTGTGTCGCATCTTCAGGTGTCCTCTGAGCCGCGGCAGCATTTTAACCGCAATTCCCATTGCGCCGCACGGCTCTATTAGATTACTCCCTATCGTCTTCATTCGTTGTTGATACTTCGTCTGTTCCTCTCCCTTCCATCCGGAGCCCCCGCAAACCCAGCCGAGGTTCCGCGTCCGATCGAGGAACTGGTACCCATCGCGCGGCGTCCACCCAAGCGCGGCGTGCAATCCACGCGAGGGGCAATTGGTATTGTCAGAGGGAAACGGGACAGGGAAAGGTTCTCATTGCCGGAGCGTAGGAAAACCGCTGTGCGTTAATGCAGCTTGAAATGGAGATCAGGCGCTCCGCGCTAGTGAGTATTCCGCATTCTTAGGTCGAGAATACCCGGGGGCGAAGACCTCACATCGGCGGTTTGACGTTGGCGTATTCGTAACGCATGGAGTTGTGAGACTTACCCCCGCTACCTCCAATGTCGATGTCGATCTCCTGGCGCAGCGGCAACCCCTTCGCCCGGGAAATCCAGACCTGAGAATCAACCGCACCCTTGGGCCGGTCCTCGTGTGTGCTGTATACCGCCGCCATTTCACCGTTTACCGGCTCATCCTTCAGATGACGGCAGGTGATCTTGCTATTCAGCATATTCTTCTGCATCAACTGCTCGATATCCTTCGTCGTACCGCTGGGGCTCCATTTGCCGTTGATCATCCCATAAACAGCACCGGCGGCATATATCATCTCAGTGGTCACGGTTCGGCCGACAATGTTCACAGTGCCGTAGGCGTGAGTCGGAGTGTTGAGGACCTTGAACTCAGCGTCCAAAACCACTTTGCAATCGCCTTGGGCCTTTAGAGGATTGGTGGCAATGAGCAGATGTCCGAGCGTGAAACCAGCCATGAGGCAGAGCAGTTTTGTCCGCGTCTTTTCCATGAACCCGAGTCCTCGCACCTATAGTAGCCTAACCAGGATTGAGATCCGCGGGATGACACGGCACCTGCCTGCATTCTGACTATGCGGCGCCGGCCCGGGTCAGACGACGTTAGGGCGCGGAGTAACGCCCGCCCGCTAGCTGAAATTCACCAGGTCCCAGGGCTTGCGGTACGCGCGGAACAGGTACTTGGCGTTGGCCTCGTCGTCGCCTTTGAAAGTCCACGCTTCGGCGTCCCACGCGAGCTTGCGGCCGGTCCATGCGGCGACGTTGCCCATGCAGGCAACCGCAGTGGCCCGCACTCCTGCCTCGATATTCGCGAACGGATCCTTGCGGCTGCGAACATTGTCCACAAAATACTTGGTGTGCAGCGGTGTGGGTTCGTCCTCGTTGAGGTGGAGCCGTTCGGCGGGAGGGACGGGCTGCGCCGCTGCAACTCCCCGGCTCTCCGGATACAGTTCCATGCCGATGCGGTCCACGTACAGGGCCGCTTCGGTCCCGTAGAAGGCCATGCCGTGCGGGCGGTCGTCCTCCCCATGCATGCCGTAATAACGCATGCCCGCAGTTCTTCCACCCACTCCGTGGCCGTTGTAGACGCAGGCCTCGTAACTCATGATGAAGTTCGGGTATTCGTAGGTGGCCTGCTGGAAATCGTAGATGTCCCCGGCCTTCTGCTGGTCGAAGCGGATCGCCGACGAGGAGACCTTCAGCGGCGTCTCCACACCCATGATCTGGTGCACGGAGTCGAAGCGGTGGTTTCCGAAATCGCTGATGATGCCGTTCGTGTAGTCCATGAAGGAGCGGTAGAAGAGACGGTTGCGGTTGAACGGAACCTTCGGCGAGGGCCCCAGCCAGGCGTCCCAGTCGAGGCCGGCCGGCGGCTCGCTGTCGGGTACCGGCTGGGAGTTGTTCCCACGCCCCACGTAATTCCACACGCGCACGAAGTGGACCTCGCCGATCTTTCCGCCTTGAACCATCCTGGCGGCTTCGGCGAAATGGTCGCCCGACCGGTGCTGGGTTCCAATCTGCACGATCTGCTTGCTCCGGCGCACCGCATCCACCATCGTTTTGGCCTCCCGCAGCCGGTAGAAGACGGGCTTTTCCAGGTACACGTCTTTGCCGGCCTGGACGGCCAGCACCAGCATTTGCGCGTGCCAGGGATCCGGGGTGGCGACGATCACAGCGTCGATTTCTCTATCGTCCAGCAGCTTGCGGAAATCCGCATAGGGCTTGGCCTGGGGCGCCCAACGCCTGGCCGAAGCCATCCTGGATTCGTAGCAGTCGCACAGGGCCGCGATCTCGACGTTGCGCGGCTCCTTCAGCCGGGGGTCCATGTTTCCGGCGTGGTAGTTCTCTGGTGCGGCCGCCTGGATATCCTCCGGCGTACCGCGCATGAGCCGCGCATCGAATGTGCCGCGGCCGCCGCATCCGATCAAACCAATGCGGAGCCGGTCGTTGGCGCCGCGCACCTGATCGGCGGAGACAGCGGTCCACGCGGCGATCCCCGCACCCGCAGAGGTCTTGAAAAACTCCCGGCGTTGCATCGATACTCCTCCTGAGACTGCCACCTGGCGAGCCTCCTCGGCCAGAGTATACACCTGGGTGTGACCCGAGTCTCTTGACCCTGCCTGCAAAGAAAGGGAAGGAGCGTCACTGTTGACTCGATACTCACGGCGCGCTAGCGTTTGTAACGCATGCCAAACTCGCCTTCCACTCGCCCGTACCCATCGACCCGCCGGCGTTTCCTGCTGGAAACCGGCACTGCCGCGCTGGTTGCGTCTGCACCGCTTGCCGGAGCACCGCCGCAGGACACGGCCACGCCCGGCGGCTCGGAGCTGATCCGGCGCCAGTGGCTCGCGAGTTGGATCGCCGTGCCAGGCGCTCCCGCCACCGAGTATGGTGTGTACCATTTCCGCCGGACGTTCGAACTGGCGGCGAAGCCGGAGCGGTTCGCAGTCCACGTCAGCGGCGACAACCGCTATCAACTCTTCGTGAACGGACGCCGTGTGTCCTGGGGGCCGGCGCGCGGCGACCTGTTCCACTGGCGGTATGAAACGGTGGACGCAGCGCCCTACCTGGAGCGCGGCAAGAAGGTGTTTGCCGCGGTGGTGTGGAACTTTGGCGAATCGGCTCCGGAAGCCCAGGTGACTTTCGAGACCGGCTTCCTGGTGGACGGGGATACCGCCGCCGAGAGCGTGGTGAACACGGGCACGACCTGGAAATGCATGCGCGACGAATCCTATTCACCGGCGCCGGCCGCCGAATTGCACGCCTATTTCGTTGTGGGGCCGGGCGATCGGGTGGCAGGCGCGCAGCACCCGTGGGGTTGGGAGACCAGGGAGTTCGACGACTCGCACTGGCCGGCCGCGGTGGTGGTGGGTCCGGCGGCGGGGCGCGAAGCTCGCGACGTGCACACGCGTTGGATGCTGGTGGAGCGGCCCATTCCGGCGATGGAAGAGCGTCCCGAGCGATTGCAGCGGGCGAAGCGCGTGACAGGCATTCCGCAGCCCGCGGCGTTTCCCTCCCAGCCGGGACCATTCGAGATCCCCGCCCGGACGCATGCCACGCTGCTGTTGGACCAGACCTATCTCACCACCGCGTATCCCGAGCTGACGGTGAGCGGCGGGAAGGATGCGGTGGTCACGGTGGGGTACGCGGAGTCGCTCTATCTGCCGGCCGCGCCCGGCACCTTCACCGGTGAGAAGGGAAATCGCGACGAGGTTGAGGGAAAGCAGTTCATCGGCGCCCGGGATCAGTTCATTCCCGACGGCGGAAGCCATCGCACCTTTCGTCCGCTGTGGTGGCGCGCATACCGGTACGTCGAACTGGACGTCCAGACGAAGGACTCGCCACTCACCATCGACGACCTGCAAGCAACCTACGTGGGTTACCCGTTCGAAAGGCGCGCGCAGTTCGACGGCGGCTCGCCCGAGGTCAACCGGATTCTGGACGTAGGCTGGCGCACGGCGCGACTGTGCGCCCACGAAACCTATATGGACTGCCCGTATTACGAACAGCTCCAATACGTGGGCGACACGCGCGTGCAGTGCCTGATTTCGATTTTCAATTCGGGCGACGCACGCCTGATGCGGAATGCCATCGACCAGATCAACGACTCCCGGCTGGGCGATGCCTGCACCATGAGCCGTTACCCGACGCGGCTGGAGCAATACATACCGGGCTTCTCGCTGTGGTGGATCGGGATGGTCCGGGATTACTGGTGGTATGTGGACGACCCGGCCTTCGTCCGCCGCATGCTGCCCGGAGTGCGCGCCGTGTTGAGCTTTTTCGAAAGCTACCAGAAGAAGGACGGCTCACTCGGGTTGCTGCCGTGGTGGCGCTATTTCGACTGGGTGCCGGAGTGGCCCTCGGGCGAGCCGCCACAGGAAGCCGATGGTTCATCGGCGCCTTACGATTTACTGCTGTTGCTGGCCTGCCGCTGGGCAGCGGAGTTGGAACGTGCGCTAGGGCAGCGGGAACTCTCCGAAGTCTATCGGGCGCGCGAGAAACAGCTCCGCGAAACGGCGCAACGCCTCTACTGGGATGCCGGCAGGAGGCTGTACGCCGATACGCCCGCCAAACAGCAGTTTTCGCAACACACCAACACCATGGCGGTGCTGGGAGACGTGATTGTGGGAGTACCGGCGCGCGACTTGATGTTGCGCAGTTTAATGGCTCCGGGTCTTGCGCAAGGCGCACTATTCTTCAAGTTTTACATGAACATGGCGCTGGTCAAAGTGGGCGAAGGCGAGAGCTACCTGGACCGGCTGGGCGACTGGCGTGGAATGTTGGCCCGCGGGTTGACCACGTTTGCCGAGACGATCGACTTGCCGGACCGCCCGTCGCGTTCCGACTGCCACGCCTGGAGCGCGAGTCCGAATATCGAGATCTTCCGGACGGTGCTGGGGGTGGACTCGGCGGCGCCCGGATTCAGCCGGGTCGTGGTGCGGCCCCACCTGAACAAGCTGGCCTTCGTTTCCGGCTCGGTGCCGCATCCCAAGGGTAAAGTGGAGGTGCGGCTGGAACCGCACGGAGCCGGGATGGCGGTGGACATCACGCTGCCGCCCGGCACGCCCGGCGAGTTCGTTTGGCGGGGCACGCGCCGCGAACTCACGCCGGGCATCAACCGCTTTTCGGCATGAGATTTGGCCCGCCGGCGTGGTGCACGCACTCGTGCGTGCCGTGTCGGCACTCATGCCGACACCATCAGCCACACGGTGGCCAAGCGTCGAGAAGAGTCTCGACGCGGCACGCACGAGTGCGTGCGCCACGGCCAGGAGAGAGAATAAGATTTCGGAATGGTGGGTCTTATATGAAAGTGATCGCTTTTAACGGCAGTGCAAGAAGAGGCGGCAATACTGCGATCCTGCTTCGCTACGTGCTCGGCGAAGTGGAAAAGGAAGGCATCGAGACCGAATTGGTGGAGCTGAGTGGATCCAAGATCCACGGGTGCCTGGCGTGCCGCGAGTGCTCGGCCCGGAAAGACAAGCGGTGCGCGCAGAAGAACGATATGGGAAACGTCTATATCGAAAAGATGGCGTCGGCGGATGGCATTCTCCTCGGTTCGCCGACCTACGTGGCTGACGTCTCGCCGGAGATCAAGGCGCTGATCGACCGCGCGTGCATGGTGGGAGGCGCCAATGGAGGCATGTTCCGCCGTAAGGTGGGCGCGGGAGTGATCGCGGTGCGAAGGGCGGGGGCGATGCACGCGTTCGATGCCCTCAACCACTTCTTCCTGATCAGCGAGATGATCATCCCGGGCTCGTCGTACTGGAACATCGGCATCGGGCGGGAGCCCGGCGACGTGGAGAAAGACGAGGAGGGTATCCGTACCATGAAAGTGCTGGGGCGGAACATGGCGTGGCTGCTGAAGAAGCTGAACTCATAATCCCGTAGCGCGGTCGGGTTCCCTCCCGCGTGGATTTCCGGGTTGAGTTCTTTCCGGGGCAGAGGGATAATACTGCTGGGTTTCTCCCTCGGTGCTTGCGACCCTTTTAGCGGTTCAGAGAGGGTAGTGAGGCGGAAATGCCAGTGTCTTATAGTTTCGACCAGGGCAGCGCGGTGATTCGCACCCGGTGCACCGGAGATGTAACTTTTGCCGAGGTGGTCGATCACTTCCGAGCGCTGCAGCAAGATCCCAACTGCCCGGCTCGCCTGGACGTCCTCTTGGATCTGACTAAGATCACTTCGATACCCTCAAGCGAGCAACTCCAGGCTGTAAGCCGCGTAATTGGCAAGGTTCAAGAGACCGTGCGTTTCGACGGCTGCGCCATCGCTGCGTCCACAGACGTTCTTTTCGGGATGTCGCGGATGTTTGAGGTTCTTGCGCGCGAGAGCTTTCGAGCCACATGCGTTTTCCGGACGGTCGACGAAGCAGAGGCATGGCTGCTTGCGCGGCGATCACCCGCCGTCAATCAGGCCAGCTCCGGTGAGAGCTCCTCATAGTTCCGGCTGAAGAACTGGCTGCGCCTGCCGATAACAGCTTCGTCCGGTACTCGTGTTGGCTTCGCGTCGATCGTCGCTGCCAGAGATCCGGCACTAGAATGGAAGTGGATCGTGAGCATGACGCTGGCCGAACAGCTCGCCTTGCACACCCGCGAAGGCGATTTGTGCGAATCGCTGGAGGGAAACCGCATCCGCTGCTACGCTTGCGGCCACTGCTGCCCCATTCCTTCCGGGTTTGCCGGTGTCTGCAAAGTCAGGTTCAATCGTGGCGGCAAATTGATGGTTCCCTATGGGTACGTCAACGCCCTGCACTGCGATCCGATCGAAAAAAAGCCCTTCTTCCACGCCTTGCCCGGGACACGCGCCCTCAGCTTCGGCTTGCTCGGCTGCGACCTGCATTGCGGCTACTGCCAGAACTGGGCGAGCTCGCAGGCGCTACGCGACGTCCGCTCGTCGCTGGATTTCCGTGAGATCGAGCCGGCCGAGATCGTCAGGCTGGCTCTGCGGCACAACGCGTCGTCGATTATCAGCACTTACAATGAGCCGCTGATCACCAGCGAATGGGCGGTGGCCGTCTTCCGCGAAGCCCGCAACGCCGGCCTTTCTACCGGATACGTCTCCAATGGGAACGCCACTCCCCAGGTGCTGGAGTATCTGCGCCCCTGGGTGGATCTCTATAAAGTGGATCTCAAGGGCTTCGACGACCGCCGCTATCACGAGTTGGGCGGACGTCTCGGACCGATCCTCGATTCGATCGCACGGATCCACAGCATGGGGTTCTGGCTGGAGGTCGTCACGCTCGTGGTACCCGGGTTCAACGATTCGCAGGCGGAACTGGAAGCGCTGGCGGGTTTCCTGGCCGGCATTTCGCCGGACATCCCCTGGCACGTTACCGCGTTCCATCCGGATTACAAGATGACCGGGCCGGCCAACACCACCGTTCGAACGCTGGAGCGGGCCGCATCGATCGGGCGCGCGGCCGGATTGCGCTACGTTTATGCGGGGAACCTGCCGGACGGGGTGGGTGAACTCGAAAACACGAACTGCCCGAATTGTCGCGCGTTGCTGGTGGAACGATCCGGCTTCGACGTCCTTCAAAATAACTTGACGGCAGATGGCGCCTGCCCACATTGCCAATGGCCGATTCCGGGCTTTTGGGGGCCCGGCGCACAACGGGCCCGCGAGAACTTCTTGACGATTCAAAGACAGTGCGGTTGACCACGTGGCTTCCTCACACGCAACACCATTTTCCGGCTCGTGGTATCCCGGCCAGCGCGCTGAGCTCGAAGCACTCCTCGATCGGCTCTTCGACTGCTCGCTGAAGAGGACCGGCCCCAGCCTCCTTCCGCGCCCGCTGGCATTTGTCGTTCCTCATGCCGGCCTGGTTTACTCCGGCACGGTTGCCGCCTCGGCCTACCGCCATTTGCAGTCCGCCCAACCCGAGCGAGTCTTCATTCTCGGTTTCACGCATCGGGGCGGCAGACCGGGCGTTTCGATTCCCGACATCGAAGCGTTTCAGACTCCGCTGGGTGAGGTCAAAATCGATCAGACGTCCGCGCGGGAACTGGCGTCTGCGGGGCAATTCGTAATGATCGCCGAAAGCAAGGTGTGCGATCACTCGGTTGAGATACAGCTCCCACTGCTGCAAAAGGCCGCCGCCGGCGTGCCGGTCGTTCCGCTGTACGTAGGACCTCTTGACGGCACCGATCGACGTGCCGCTGCACGGGTTCTGGCGGAGCATATCCGGCCAGGTGACATTTTGTTGGCCAGCTCCGACCTGACTCACTATGGCCGGAGTTTTGGTTACCAGCCGTTTCCAGGCGGTCCGGACGTGAGCCGGCGGCTCTTTCTGCTCGATTCCGGTGTAATCGACGCGGCCGGCAGCCTCGACCCCACGCTGTTCCTCGACACGTTGCACGAACTCGACTCCACAGTCTGCGGGTATGAACCGATCGCCCTGCTACTCGAAACCCTCGGGCTTTTGGGGGGCGACGACGTGTTTCAGCAGACCTTGGACTATCAGACTTCCGCCGATCTCAGCGGCGATTTCGAACACGTGGTCAGCTACGGATCTCTCGGCTACTTTCACGCGGATTCCTTCCGCCTGGATGAGGAAGCCCGGGGCGCCCTGCTCGCCAGCGCGCGGGCGACCCTCCGGCACCTGGCGGCGACCGGCGAGCGGAAAACGATTCCGCCGGTGGCGGCCAACCCATCGCTGATGCGGCGCGCACCCGTCTTCGTGAGTCTGCACCAAGGTCGGCAGTTATTCGGGTGTGTTGGCGTGGTGACTGCAAAAGAACCGCTGGCGGAGGCGGTGCCCCAATTGACCTTGGAAGCAGCGCTTGACGACCCGCGGTTCGCGCATCGGGGCGGCGTGCCGGACGGACTGGATCTTGAGATTTCGGTGCTGACACCCATGAAGCTAATCCGCGACTGGACATCGTTCCAGATTGGACGGCACGGCGCCTGCCTGAAGGTGGGCGCCCGCAGCGAATTGCTGCTGCCGCAAGTCGCTAGTCACGGCGGTTTTACGGCGAGCAGCTTTCTGGAGGTCTTATCCCGAAAGGCCGGCCTTCCGCCCGGCGTATATCGGGAACCGCAGGCAAGGCTGTCCGTGTTCCAGGCGCAAATACTCCACTGATGGTCTCTGAGACTGGCCAGCCAGGATCGGCGATTGCCCCGAACTGTGAGTCTTGTTTTTTTGCGCGCCCTAAAATAGGAGAACATAGAGGTTTATGCTCGAAAAGACGCGGCGGGCCGAGAGCCTGCCCTATGCTGCTGTTGCCCTCCTTCTGGTGGCTGTTCTCCTCCAAGGCTGTACAGCCTCCGGCGCGAGGAGCGGACCGGCCGGCGCACCGCCGCCGCTGGTCAGCGTGATGGAAGTCCAGCCCCGCTACGTTCCAATCTTTTCCGATTTCGCGGCGCAAACCTACGCGCGCAACATGGTGGAGGTGCGGAGTCGCGTGACAGGCTATGTCGACCGCTGGCTCTACCAGCCGGGCGCGGAAGTCGCGGCCGGTCAGGTTCTGTACGTGCTCGACCTTCGGCCGTTTGAAGCCAGCGTGGAGCAGGCGCGCGGCAACCTGCAACAGAGCGAAGCCGACCTTGATTTTGCGCGAAAACAGGTTTCGCTACTGCAGGCGCAGGCAAGCCTGGCCTCGGCAGAGGCGAACCTGGTGAAGGCGCAGCAGGACGACGAACGTCTAAAGCCGCTGGTCCAGGCTGACGCCGCCTCGCAGCAGGATCTCGACGCCGCGGTGGCCGCGTTGCGCGCCGCCGAGGAAACCGTGAAGGCGAACAAGGCCAACGTCGAGCAGACCGCGCTCTCCACCCGAACCCAGGTCGCTTCCACCACGGGCCGGGTCGGATCGAATCAGGGCGCGCTGAAGACCGCCGAGTTGAATCTCGAGTACGCCACCATCCGCGCGCCCATCGGCGGCCGCATCGGCGATTCGATGGTCCCGGTGGGCGGGCTGGTGACGCCCACGGCGGCGCAACCGCTCACCACCATCGTTCCGCTCGATCCCATCTGGGTCCGCTTCCAGGTGACTGAATCGGAATACCTCGCCTGGGCCAAACGCGGGCAGAGATCGCCGTCCGGCGAGCTGACGCTGATTCTCTCCGACGGCTCCGAGTTTCCCTCCAAGGGCCGTGTCACCGACACGCTCAACCAGGTGGACCCGAAGACCGGCACGCTGGAACTCCAGGCCAGCTTTCCCAATCCCCGGCACACCCTGCTGCCCGGCCAGTTCGGCCGCATTCGCGTGCAGGTGGACGAACGCAAAGACGTCATCGTGATTCCGCAGAAGGCGGTTCAGCAGATCCAGAGCATGCAGACCGTGTACACGGTAGGCGCGGACAACAAGGCGCTGCTGCGCCCGATTGTCACCGGCAATCGCACCGGCGAGCTCTGGATCGTCGAGCAGGGCCTCAAGCCCGGCGAACGCATCGTCGTAGAAGGGCTGTTGAAGGTGCGGCCCGGCGCGGTCGTCGAGCCGCAGCCGTATGACGATCGGAAGCCGGGGAACTGACCGATGGCGCGATTCTTTATCAATCACCCCGTCTTCGCGATGGTGATTGCCATCGTGATGGTGATCCTGGGGGCGGTGGCGATTCCCAGTCTTCCGGTGGCAGCGTATCCGGAAGTGGTGCCGCCGGTAGTCCAGATCACCACGAACTTCCTTGGCGGCAACGCGCAGGACCTCGAGAAAACGGTGGCGCAGCCCATCGAAGAGCAGCTTGTCGGTCTCGACGGCATGCTCTACTATCTTTCCACCAGCGCTAACGACGGCACGCTCAACATTCAGGTGACGTTCAAGCTGGGCACCAACCCGGACATCGCCACCGTGCAGACGCAGAACCGCGTCAGCATCGCGATGCCGCGCCTGCCTCCCGAGGTGCAGCAGCAGGGCGTGACCGTGAAGAAAGTGTCGAGCGCCTTCCTGCTGGCCATCAGCCTGGTTTCCAAGGACAACCGTTACGATTCGCTGTTCCTCACCAACTACGCGCAAATCAACATGGTGAACCAGATCGGCAATCTGGAAGGCGTGGGCGAATCGCGCCTGGGCTCGAACCAGGTGTACTCGATGCGCGTCTGGGTGAATCCGGATCGAATGGCCGAGCTCGGCGTCACGGCGACCGATGTCAGCGACGCCATTAAGTCGCAAAACCGGCAGAATCCGGCGGGCGCCTTCGGACAGCCGCCGGCTTCGCCAGGGACCGATTTCCAGTACTCGGTGAACGCGCCCGGCCGCCTGGCGGACCCTAAGCAGTTCGAGGACATCGTGCTGCGCGCCCGGCCCGACGCCTCGCTGCTCCGCCTCGGCGACATCGGCCACGTGCAGCTCGGCGCGCAAACCTACTCCGGCTTTAATCGCGTGGACGGCCGCGCCTCGGGCAATATGATCGTATATCTGTCGCCGGGAGCGAACGCGGTCCAGGCGGCGGCCCGCGTGCGCCGGTACCTGAACCAGATCAAAGCCGGCTTCCCCGCCGGGATGGACTACATCATCTCGTACGACTCCACCATGTTCGTGAACGCGGCCATTAAGGACGTGATGATCACGCTAATCGAGGCCATCGGGCTGGTGATTCTGGTGGTGTTCATTTTCCTGCAAAGCTGGCGCGCCACGCTGATTCCACTGCTCACGGTTCCGGTAGCCGTGGTGGGCACATTGGCGCTGTTCCCGCTGCTGGGTTTCTCCATCAACATCACCAGCATGTTCGGCCTGGTCCTGTCGATCGGCATCGTGGTCGACGACGCGATCGTGGTGGTGGAAGCGGTGCAGCGCCACATCGACGAAGGCATGGCGCCGCGCGACGCCACCATCCAGGCGATGAAGGAAGTGCAGGCACCGGTGACGGCGATCGCTTTCATCCTCGCCGCCGTATTCATCCCGGTGGCGTTTCTGGGCGGCATCAGCGGGCAGATTTACCGGCAGTTCGCGCTCACCATCGCGACCTCGGTGCTGCTCTCGGCCTTCAACGCGCTCTCCCTGAGCCCCGCGCTCAGCGCCATGATCCTGCGCCCGAAGAGCCGGTCACACGGGCCGCTGACCGCCTTCTTCGGCGTGTTCAACCGCGGCTTTGGCTGGGTCACGGGCCGCTATCTGGCCGGCGTCAGCACGCTGATCCGGAGGTGGGCGCTGGCGCTGATTGGTCTCTTCTGCATCTGGTTCGCGGCCGGCGTCATCTTCCACCGGATGCCCAACGGCTTCCTGCCGGATGAGGATCAGGGCGCCGTCTTCATCGCCATCCGTCTTCCGGACAGCGCTTCGGTGCAGCGTGCCGACGCGGCTACGCGCAAAATCGAGAATATCGTCAGCCGGATTCCTGGCGTGGCCGGCACGCTGACCCTCGGTGGCTTGGACATCGCCACGCGCACCAACAATTCGAACGTCGCCAGCATCATTGCCCGTCTGACGCCCTGGGATGAGCGGCGGGACAAGAATGTCCAATTGCGATCGATTCTGGCCAACATGCAGAAAGAGTTCGCCAAGGTACCGGAGGCCGTCACTTTCGCCTTCGGTCTGCCGCCCATTCTGGGTCTCAGCGCCACCGGCGGTTTCCAGTACATGCTGGAAGACCGTCTGGGGGGCGACGTCCACGCGCTGGCCCAGACTGCCGACCTGGTGGTGCAGGCGGCCCATCAACGCCCCGAGTTGGGAGCTATCCTGAGCACGTTCCGGCCCGACGTTCCGCAATACAAGGTGGACGTGGATCTGGCCAAGGTGCAGACGCTCGGCATCCCCGTCGGCGACGCCTATAACGCGTTGCAGACGTTTCTCGGCGGCCTTTACGTAAACGACTTCAATTCGTTCGGACACACCTGGCAGGTGCTGGTGCAGGCAGAACCCGAATTCCGCACCGGACCCTCCGACGTCAACCGCTTCTTCGTGCGCACCAGCGGAGGCGACATGGTTCCGCTGGGAACGCTGGCCACCGTGCGGCCCACTACCGGGCCGGACGTGATCTACCGTTACAACCGGTTTCGCACCGTCCAGTTGCTGGGCGCGCCGGCTCCGGGACACTCGAGCGGCCAGGCATCGAGCGCCATGGAGCAGTTGTCCGCCAGCGTGCTGCCTGCCGGATACGGCTTTGAGTGGACCGGAACCACTTATCAGGAAAAGGAAGCGCAAGGCCACGAAGGCGTGATTTTCGGTTTCGCGGCGGTGCTGGTGTTTCTCTGCCTGGCGGCTCTGTACGAGAGCTGGACCATCCCACTGGCGGTAATGCTGGCGGTTCCGCTGGGTCTTTTCGGAGCCCTGCTGGCGGTCTGGGCGCGCGACTTTCCGTACGACATGTACACGCAAATCGGAATCGTGACGTTGATCGGGCTCGCCGCGAAGAACGCCATTCTGATCGTGGAATACGCGCGCATGAGCCACGAGGAGGGCAAGTCGATTGCCGATTCGGCTATGGAAGCGGCGCGGCTCCGGTTGCGGCCCATTCTGATGACCTCCTTCGCGTTCATTCTGGGCGTGGTGCCGCTGGCGCTGGCCGTCGGCGCGGGAGCCGCTTCACGGCGCTCGCTGGGGACGGCGGTATTCGGCGGCATGAACGCGGCCACATTGCTGGCGGTGTTCATCGTGCCCGTGTTGTACGTGGTGATCCAGCGCGTGGGGGAACGGAAAAAGTCATGAAAGACGCAACGACCACCGTCTCCGGCGTTGACAAGCGAAAGCGGGCAAAGTCAATAGACTGGATTCCGAAATCAGTTTCGCAAAGGTCGGGCTTCCGCCATGAGCTTCCTGAGACGGCCGGTGTTGTATCAGGGCACGGCTTCAGCTGTGCCGAACCGAGCCTTGTCTTGGGCTTTAGCCGCTGTGACGGTCGGGTTCGGCAGGCTCGTGACAGATATAGCGCCGAGAATTCAGGGGCTAAAGCCCAGGAGATGCGCGCCGCTTACGGCACGGCTCAAAGCCGTGCCCTGATACAAAGCGTCGGAATGTGGCTCAGCGACATTGGGCAAAAGCCTGTGTCTCACGTGCCTGCAGGTGCCGGGAATGAAATGGGCGACAGGCGCTTTCGCTTGTCAGCCTCTCGGCCTCGCCTGGCCTTAACCCTGCTGCCTGCCCTGCTGCTGGCAGCGTGTGCCGTCGGGCCCAATTACAAGCGGCCAGCCGTGGCCGCGCCGGATCAGTACCGGGGCGCCGCGGCGGATGCCGCCTCGCTCGCTGACACGAAGTGGTCCGAGCTGTTCCATGACGACGCGCTCCGGCAACTTGTGGAGACGGCGCTCCAGCAGAACTTCGATCTGGGGATCGCCTCGGAGCGCGTTCTCGAGGCCCGCGCCCAATATCACATCACGCGTGCGAACGAGTTTCCCAATGTGACCGGCCAGGCCGGCTTCACCGCGGCACGCACGTCGGGCGCCAGTTCGTTCCAGCCGTTGCCGCCGAACGCCTCTTTTCAGGGAAGTTATTCGCAGCTGGGCTTTGCGCTCTCCTGGGAACTCGACTTGTGGGGCCGGCTGCGGCGCCTTTCCGAAGCGGCGCGCGCGCAGTACCTGGCCACCGAGGAAGGCCGGCGTGGCGTGCTGGTGTCGCTCATCGGCGACGTTACGAACGACTACTTCCTGTTGCGCGAGCGCGATTTGGAACTGGAGATCGCCCGCCAGACGCGCGACATCGCTCAGGACAACCTCAGGCTGGTTCAGCTGCGCCACACCCGGGGCGCGGCCACCGGCCTCGACGTGCACCAGGCGGAGCAGTTCCTCTATACAGCGACTGCGGAGATCGCCAGCTCACGGCGCGATATCGAACAGGCCGAAAACGCGCTCAGCCTGCTTGCGGGCAAGCCTCCCGGTGCGATCGCCCGCGGCAAAACTCTGGCGGAGCTGGAACCGCCGGCTCAGGTTCCGCCCGGGCTGCCGTCGTCGCTGTTGGAACGGCGGCCGGACATTCGCCAGGCCGAGCAGACCCTGATCGCCGCCAACGCGCGCATCGGGGCGGCGAAGGCGATGTACTTCCCGCAGATCACGCTGAGCGGCTTTCTCGGCGGTCAGAGCATTGCGCTGGCGAAATTGTTTGAGGGGCCGGAGCGGCAGCAGGTGATTGCGCCGGCGGCCATCCTGCCGCTCTTCAACGCGGGCCAGATCCGCGCCGGCGTGCGCTTTTCGGAAGCGCAGAAGCGCGAGATGGTGATCGCGTATCAGAAGACGATCTATACCGGTCTGCGCGAAGTCTCCGACGCGCTGGTGGGTTACACCGGAACGCGCGAGCAACGCACCCAGCAGGAGTTGCTGGTCCAGGCGCTCGCGGAGAGCACGCGCCTGTCGAACCTGCGTTACAGGGGTGGACTCGACAGTTATCTGCAAGTGCTCGATTCGGAGCGCAATCTGTTCCAGGGGCAGCTCCTTCTCGCGCAGCTCCGGCTCGCCGAAATGCAATCGTTCGTGCAATTGTACCGGGCATTGGGCGGCGGCTGGCAATAGGAGACCAGCCTCATTCTCGGCGATTACGGGAACTGTGAAAAACTCGCCGCGGACCGCAGGGCTGACAGACGAAATCGTCTGTCCCACCTTGCTGCCGGGGGGCTTAGTGGGGCAGGCGCTTTCGCCTGCCAACCGATTTCTTGCCCGGTGCGCGTCAGGCCCGGAAGACCGGCTCAAGGGATGAGATCCTGGTCTTCAATCCCATCAGTTCCTCCGCGCTCAACTGGGGCAGCGGCGCGGATGCGAGTTCCAGCGCCAGGTCAAAAATTCGCTCGTCGCCGGGCGGCACGGCGGCGGTGACCTCCTGGTTCAACGTGAATCGCAGCGCCAGGCGAGCCATCTCGCGATCGTCGATCGGTTGATACCAGCACTTCGGATACTTGCGATCGCTCTCTTTAATCTCCTTGGGCCATTGGCCATACGCAAGGGCCTTCAATGCCATACGGGCCATACCCTTGGATTTCGCTTTGGCCAGAATCTGCGGGCCGAAGCCGCCGTTCTCCCAAGCGTTCACATTGACCGGGAACAGCACGCTATCCAGTTCAAGCGCGTCCATGAGACGAAGAGCGGCCGGCGCGTTATGCGCGGAGAAACCGAGATACCGGACTTTGCCCTCCTTCCGGGCCGCCATAAACGTCTCCGCGGCTCCGGCTGGCGCAAGGATTTTGTCGACATCTTCCATCGAGCTCACCGCGTGAAACTGGTAGAGATCCACATGATCCGTGTGGAACCGCTGGAGAGTGCGCTCCAATTCTTCGCGTGCACCCTTGGCATCGCGATGCATCGTCTTTTCTGCCAGGAAGACATTGCCGCGATAGGGCCGCAGCGCTTCACCCAGTTTGATTTCCGCTTCGCCATCGAAATAGGATGGGGCGCAGTCGAAGTAGTTCACGCCCCGGCCGTACGCCGCTGCGACGCGGCGCGAAGCCTCTTCGGGCGAAAGGCCGCACACCACGATGCCGCCGAAGGCGATGATGGAGAGATCAATTCCGTTCTTGTAAGGGCGGCGCGGCAGAGGCGCCGCTGAACCGTATGCGGCAGTGGCTGTCACAGCGGCCGCAGCGCCCAGAAACTCGCGGCGATCCATAAGCTTGGCCCTCTTGCAACATTATAGTGCGGACCGGTGCAGGCAACCCGGAACAACACGAAGCGTCTACCAGCCGACCGGCTTGCCCTTGTTCTGCTCGTCCAGCCACTTCTGCAGCGGAGCGAAGTAGTCGAGGATGGCGGAAGCGTCGAGGTCGCGCTCGCCGGTCATCTGGTACAAAGCCTCCTGCCAGGGGCGGCTGAGCCCCATTTCGAGCATCTTGTTCAGCTTCTCACCGGCCTCCTTGCTGCCATAAATCGAGCAACGCGACAGTGGCGTGCCGCTTCCCGCCACCGGGCATCCGGCGGCTCTCGAAAGCGCGCGGTGAAACTGGAACTGCATGATGTAGGACAGGAAATATCGAGTGTAGGGAACGTTGGCCGCTACGTGATACTTGGCGCCGGGATCGAAATCGCGCTCGGTGCGCTCGAGGGGCGGCGCGATACCCTGATACTTCGCCCGCAACTCCCACCACGCCTGGTTGTATTTCTCGGGCGAGATTTCGCCTGAGAACACCCGCCAGCGCCACTGATCGATCATCAGGCCGAACGGCAGAAATGCGACCTTATCGAGAGCCCGCGCGAGCAGCAGCCCGATATCCTTTGACGAGTCCGGCGCCGAATCCAGCAGTCCGATTTTGACCAGGTACTCCGGCGTCACGGAGAGCGCGATGGTGTCGCCGATGGCTTCATGCACGCCGTCGTTGGCGCTGTCGCGGAATAAGAACGGCTGCTTGTCATAGGCGCGCTGGTAGAAGTTGTGGCCCAGCTCGTGGTGAATAACGGTGAAGTCTTCGGCCGTGATATCGATGCACAGCTTGATGCGCAGGTCCTCCACGTTGTCCACGTCCCAGGCGCTGGCGTGGCAAACCACGTCCCGATCGCGCGGTTTCACGAACAAGGAACGCTCCCAGAATGTCGGCGGCAACGGCGCAAACCCCAGCGATTTGAAAAAGCTTTCGCCGTAGCGAACCATGTCGGTCGGCTGCGTCTTGCGAGCCTTCAAAATGCGCGTCAAATCGTAGCCCGGGTCGGCTCCGGCAGGCGCGACCGCCGGGTAGATATTCGACCAGTCTTGCGCCCAGATGTTGCCGAGCAGATGGGCTGGAATCGGGCCATCCGCCGGAACCACGCCGGCGCCGTACTTTTCCCGCAGCCGGTTACGCACGTAAGCATGCAGCGAAACATACAGCGGCCGCACCTGCGCCCACAGACGATCCACCTCCTGGGCGAAATCGTCCGGCGGCATATCGTACTTCGAGCGCCACATCGCGCCGGTGTCGCGAAAGCCCAACTCTCTCGCGCCCTTATTGGAGAGCTCGACAAAGCGCGCGAAATCTTTTCGCATGGGCGGCGCAATCGCGTGCCAGCCCTTCCAGAGGTCCAATAACTCGGCCGGATTAGAACTCTCCGCCATGAGGCGCGTGATGTCGGTGATGTCCAGGCACTTCTTGTCGCTCGCTTCGAGAGCGGGCGGGCAATACTTGCCTTTCCCGTACATGCCATCGAGCTCGGCGGCCAACTGGGACACTTCTTCGCTTTCCTTTGGGTCGGCCGGCGTGGCCAGCGTAAAGCCAATCCGCAGCAGGCGCACCTTGCGCGCCAGATCGGGAGGCAGCGTGAGGCCATCGAAGCGTTTGGACTCCTTGGCCAGCCGCACTTGCTCGTCGGTGGCCCGCTGGTTCGCCCGGGCGGCGAGCGCCTCGGTATCCGAGGTGATGAAATTCTCTTGCACCCAACTGGCCTGCTGCGCCTCGTTGGCCAAGACGAGCAACCGTTGCTCGGCATCGTTCAGAAACTTCCTCGCGTCCTGAGCCGTTGGTTGGCCGGCGAACAGGCCCGGCACCAGCAGAGCTTGTCCCGCGATCAAAAGGACTGTTGTTTTGATAAAAGCCATCTTACCTGCTCCTCACACTGAGCCCGAATTATGCGCGATAGCGGTGCTTGGGCGGCAGCGCACATATCAGCACCCTTGTAACACAGCGCAGGCCGGCATTCGGAAACGACGGCGACCGGCTCGAAAACGCTGGAAACGGTTCAGAGGTACCAGGGCCGGAAGATCGGCGCAGGTACCGATTTGCCTGAAACTTACCAGGAGCCGAATTGGTACGGATTGGACTGTCGCGGGTTCGGCAGCGACAGGCATTCTGGAAGCAAGTGGCCCGTGAACTGAGAGACGGATCGGAGCACGCTGGAGAGTGCCGGGGAAATGCTCCGGCCAACCGATTTGCCGTCTCGGCAAAATTGATGCGCCGGATCGCGATTGGCCATGTCCGCCGGATGAAAGCGGCCAGACGAAGGTTGGCGTTGGACCGTATCCCGCTGAATGCCGAGCTTGGCTGGGTGGGTCCGGCGGGCGAGGATCCGCTCGATCTTTCACTGGCGTTCGACGAATTGGAAGCCAATGACGGGGGAAAGGCCCGCGCTCTGGAGCTGCGCTACTTTCTCGGCTGCACGGTGGAAGAAACGGCGGGCTTGATGGGCGTCTCACCTTCCAGCGTGGATCATGACGTCCGCTTCTCCCTGGCGTGGCTGAACCGGCGGCTTTGTGAGTTCCCGTGAGCCGGCACGGAGGATGGCGTCTGAGGGCGCACATTCTATGATCGTGTGTCCGCAAGAGCGTTTCCGGCAGGTGACACTCCTTTTTCAGGAAGCGCTTCTTTTGCCCCCCGGGCCGGAGCGAGAGGCCTGGCTGGACTCAAAATGCGGTGCCGACGTCGGCCAGCGTGAGGAAGTCGCCGCGCTGCTGGAGTCCGATGCGGCCGTCCGCCAGCGTACGTCGTCGGCGCTTTCGCGCTCGCTGTGTTCCGGGGTCTATCGCGCGCCCGAACAGACCGGCAGCGGCGGAACGGATGCGAAGGGCCAACTGGCGCAGGCTGTCAACGCCGGGCGCTTTCACCGGGCGCAGAAGTTTGTGTCGTTCCACAAACCTGCTCTCGCAACCGTGACGCTGCTGACGATGTCGCTCGTAGCCGGCCTGCTGGCGACTTTGTGGGAAGCGCGGATGGCGGAGCGCCGGTTCGCCGATGCGCGCGAACTCGTGCAGCATCTGCAATTCGATCTTCGGAATTCGCTCGCGAAGGTCTCCGGTTCAGCGCCCGTGCAGGCCGAGATGGCCCGCCATTCTCTCGAATATCTCGATCGCCTGTCAGCGCAGAAGATCGACGACCCGGTTCTGCTCACGGAGATCGGTGAAGGCTATGCGGAGCTCGGCGCCGTACTGGGGAGTTCCTTCCAGCCCAATCTCGGCGACACGGGCAAGGCGCGTGAGAGTTTTCGCAAGGCCATCGCGATTCTCGGGCCGGTAGTGGCCCGGAATCCGGACAATCTTCGCGCACGGCTCTGCGCGGCCCGATCCAAACTGGAGTTGGGCCGCATCACCGGTTCGGGTGGGGGCGCGCCGGAGGGCCTTAACCTGGTGCAGCAAGCGGCGCGGGAGTTCGACGAGATGGCCCAACGCTGGCCCTCCGACTTTGAGGTCCGCAGCCAGGCCGCCGTGGCCTTCCAATCGCTTGGCACCGCTCTTGGCGCGGATGGTGCGAAGCCGCAGAATCTAAGCGCGGCCCTCGATGCGCTGCGAAAGGCGGTTGGAAATGCGAGTGCGGCCGCGTTGCTGCGCCCGCAGCTTGCGGAGGCTCTGGTAGCGCTTGCGACCGATTACAACCGCATGGGCGACCTGGCCGAATTGCGCGATCGATCGGCCGCAGTTGCGTTCTACCGGCAGGCCCTCGGCGTTCTGGACCGGATGCCGGCAGCGGGCCGGGACACCCCGCAGGCGCGGAATGCCCGCTCTTCGGCGCTGCTCGGGCTTGGCTGGAATCTCGGCAACCTGTGCGCTTTCACGCCCGCCCTGGCGGCACTCGAAGAAGCCCGTCAGATTCGCGGCCGGATGTCTGACGACGACATCGAAAACACCATGTCGCTGTACTTCCGGACCTTCCGGAACCACAGGCGCGGACCGCTGCCGAGTTCGCAGGCACATCAACCCGGGTTGGGTGCGGACCATAACAAAGAGTCAGCAGGCAGCACGCCGTCACTTCCCACTTTGCCCGCTCCGAAACCACCCGTACGGCTCACCGGCATCCAGCGCTGGGAATGGATAAACGTACCGAATCTGCCCTAAACTTACTAGTCGCCGAATTGGTACGAGTCGGACTACCGCGAGTGAGCAGCGTCAGGCATCCTTGGATCAAATGGTCTGTGAATTTAGCGACGAACTGGGAATCCGATACCTGATGGCTCTCGATCTGGTGCGCGACGCGAAACGGAACCTCTACCAGGCCGTGACCCTGACCAACGTGGAGTGTGCCACCACGGAGCTGCGCCGGCTCGAAGGGTACCGCCTCGATGTACTGCGAGAACTGGTCGAGCATTGCGAAAGCCACCGGTGCGCCACGCCGGAGTTGGAAGAGCTCTGCGACAAAGCGCAGGTGTTCTGCACTCTGGCGTACGCGTTATGATTCTGACCGCCGGACTCTACACGCTCACCGTGATGCTGGTCCTCGCGAGCATTATACGGGCTGAGTACAGGCGCATGCGCCGTTTCCAGCCGGAGTTATATGGGCTGGACCCCGCGGTTCGCGAGGAGCCGAAAGAAATCGCTCCGCACCACCAGCGTTCCGAACGCGTCGGGTCGGCTCTGCGCGCGTGGTTCGTCGAGCGCGCCGAATCCGATATGGTCATGCCTCTGCGGCCGGCGGAGCCTGCGCGCATCCCCGAGCCCGAACCGGAATCCGTACCCGAGCCCATGCCGATACCGGAACCGCAGGCCACGGATCCTGAGCCGCAGCCCCAAGCCACGGTTCAGGCCGCTTCTGCGACGACTCATTCGGCGAGGGCACACGAACCAGTGGAACCGCCAAGCGAAGAGGCCGTTGATCAGGAGGACGACTTCACGGCGCCACCGGACACGCCCTTGTCGCAGAACGCCGATTACTACGAAATCCTGCAAATCAGCCCGAATGCCGACGCCGAAACGATTCACAGAGTCTACCGCATCATGGCGTCCCGCTTTCATCCGGACAACCCCAGGACCGGCAGCCTGGAGCGCTTCCTCCTGTTGCGCGAGGCGTATCAGACACTCAGTGATCCGGCGATGCGCGCCGACTACGACGCTACCCACCAGCGCCAGCAGATTGAACCCTTGCCCGTCTTTTGGCGGAAGTCCTTTGTGGACGGAATCGAGGGCGAAACTAACCGGCGCCTGGGTGTGCTCTCGCTACTGTACCAACGCCGCCGGACCAGCGACAGCAAGCCGGGAGTTTCGGTGATGGAATTGGAAAAGCGCATGGCGTTCCCGCGCGAATACCTGAACTTCACCCTCTGGTATCTGCGCGCGAAGGGGTATGTCACGGTGATGGAAGACAACTCCGACTACGCGTTGACGGGCACGGGAGTCGATTTCGTGGAAAGCTGCTCGACTACGAACCGGGTGATCCGGGAGCTGCTCAGCGCCGGAACCGGCGCTGAAGAACGCCCCCACGAGGTGACGCGGAGAGCTTCGTCCTACCTGTCCCGGAAACTCAAACGAGAGACCCGCAAGAGCGCGTGATCGGTAGGGCACGCTTTTAGCTTGCCCTTACCTTCCTCGGTCTGGAAAATGTTTGCCTATGCTACCCTGAAGCAATTTGAGGTGACTGGGTACCCTTGTCCCGCTGCGCGGCGCAGGTTCGAAAAGCGGCATTGCCCATAACAGAAGGAAGCGCCTGATGCGTTTTATTGACCGCGAAGAAGTCGCCCGGCGGCTTACCTACGATGTGTGCATCCCCATCGTGCGCGATGCGATGATCGCGCTCTCGAGCGGAGAAACGAAGCAACTTCTGCGGTCGATCCTCCGCCTATCCGAGGGCCGCCTCTTCGGCGTCATGCCAGGCGCCATGGGCGCGCATGCACCATTCGGCGCGAAGTTGATCAGCGTCTTCGAACAGAACTTCGCGTTAGGGAAACAATCGCACCAGGGCCTCGTCATCCTGTTCGATCCCGGCACAGGCGCGCCGATGTGTGTCGTCCATGCCGGCGAGGTCACGGCGATCCGGACGGCGGCTGCCAGTGCCGTCGCTACCGACGCGTTGGCGCGCCAGGACGCCCGCCGGCTGGCGATTCTGGGATACGGCGAGCAGGCCGCGACCCACGCGCGGGCGATCGGCAAGGTGCGCAACCTTGAATCCATCGTCGTCTGGGGGCGCTCGCTCGAACGCGCCCGCGCCTTCGCCGCCCGCATGCAAGCCGAACTTGCCGTGCCGGTCGCCGCCGCCGCCGGCGTGGAAGAGGCAGTCGCTCAGGCCGACATTGTCTGCACCGTCACTGCCGCGGCCGAGCCCATCTTGAAGGGCAAATGGGTGCGGCCCGGCACGCACCTGAACCTGGTCGGGTCCAGCTATGCGGGGCCGGTGGAGGTGGACAACGACCTGGTGGTCCGCTCGCGCTTCATCGCCGACAGCACGGAAAGTGTTCTCAGACAGGGCGCGGAGTTCCTCAGGGCGAAAGAGGCGGGCTTAATCGGGGACAACCACATCGCCGCAGAGATTGGCCAGGTGTTGGCGGGTGAGATCCCCGGCCGCCGCTCAGCGGAGGAGATCACCGTCTACAAGTCGCTGGGCCATGTCGTCCAGGATCTGGCGACCGCGTGGGCGCTCTATTCCCAGGCGGAGTGACGCGGGAAGCACACCCAGGACGGAATCACGCGCCGGGAAATGCTTGCGTCTCCGGCCTCCCACGCCAAGGAACCGCTATGCTGGATGCTGGCCGGAGAAGACATGCGACTCGTGATAGCGATGCTGGCGCTGGCCTCGATGGCATCAGCGCAGGACTTTGACGTGGTGATCGCCAACGGCCGGGTGATGGACCCGGCCAGCGGCCTCGACGCAATGCGGCATATCGGCATTCGCGGCGGAAAGGTCGCGGCGATTTCAGTGGACGCTCTCCGCGGGCGAACCGTCCTTGATGCGAAGGGGCTGGTGGTGGCGCCGGGGTTCATTGACTTGCATTCCCACGGCCAGACCGCGGAGAACTACCGCTTCAAGGCGATGGACGGCGTTACCACCGCCCTCGAAATGGAGGTGGGGGTTTCGCCAGTGTCTCCATGGTACGCCGCGCGGGAAGGGAAGGCCCTCATCAACTTCGGCGCCTCATCCGGCCATCTGCCGGCGCGCATGGCGGTGATGCACGACAGTGGCGCGCTGCTGCCGCGCGATAAGGCCGTGGAACGCGCGGCGACACCGGAAGAGCAGCGCGCAACCCTCGCCTTGGTGCGACGTGGGCTGGAGGAAGGCGCGCTCGGCATCGGCATGGGAATCGCTTATGTGCCGCTGGCATCGCGCACGGAAATTCTCGGCCTGTTCCGGCTGGCGGCGGAGAAAAGGACAGCCGTCTACGTTCACATGCGGAACGGCGGCCCCGTGGAGCCGGGTGTGCTCGATGCGCTGCAGGAAGTGATTGCCGATGCGGCAACCACCGGCGCATCGCTGCACGTGGTGCACATCACCAGCATGGGCCTCCGCGAAACGCCGTTGTGCCTGGAGATGATCGAAGGCGCGCGCCAGCGCGGGCTCGACGTCACTACCGAGGCGTATCCGTACACGGCTGGAATGACCGACATCGGATCGGCTGTTTTCAGCGAAGGCTGGCAGGGGCGGCAGGGTGGCATCGCCTTTAGCGATCTGCAATGGGCGGCAACCGGCGAACGTCTCACCGCCGCCACCTTCGCACGCTACCGTCAGCAGGGCGGCATGGTGGCGATTCACGCGATCCCGGAGGACATCGTGAAGTTGGCGATTGCGAACCCGCTGGTGATGATCGCCTCCGACGGCATTCTGGAAAACGGCAAGGGTCACCCCCGCGCGGCCGGCACCTACACCCGCGTGTTGGGCCGCTATGTGCGCGAGCAGCGCGTGCTGACCCTGATGGAGGCGCTGCGCAAGATGACATTGGCGCCGGCCGAACGCCTCGGCGTGCCTGGCAAAGGACGCATTGCGGTGGGCGCCGACGCGGACCTTGCGGTTTTCGATGCCGCACGCGTGATCGACCGCGCCACCTTTGAGAATCCGGCCCAGTATGCCGAGGGGATGGTCTACGTCCTGGTGAACGGCGTGCCGGTGGTGCGCGACGGTTCGCTGGTGGAAGGTGTGGCACCGGGCCGCGGCCTGCGGCGGTAGCCGGCCTTCGCCCGCACCTCCTTCGCCCCTGCAACTGCCGGTCGATCCGCGCCATCGCCGTGCATCCTGCGACAATATATGTAGGGGATAGCCTTCCTCGGAGCGTTATGATCGACACAGTTCTGAACCTGCTATTCCGTTGCTCCCACCGGCGCCTTACCCGCCCTGTGGCGCCGATCACCAAGGCAGGGCAGCCGCACAGCCAGAGCTACGTTGTTTGCCTGGATTGCGGAAAGCAATTCGAATACGACCTGACCCGGATGCGCATCGGGAAAGCCATCGACCACTCGCATGACTCCGGCGTCGTGCCGCCGGACCTGCCGAAGCCGCGCAAGGCGAAGATCAGGTTCGCGCTGTTGGCGGCCGTGCCGGCAGCCGTCGTCCTCGCCGCCGTCTGGAAGGACAAAAAGAAAGCCGCGAACCCGGAGAACGGCAAGGCCGATCCCCCCGCGCGGCTGTGAATCGGTGAGGCGGACCTCCTGGTCCGCGCGATTACGCTCTCAGAAACCAGCGCTTCTTGTACATGACGTAAGCAATCGCATACATCAGCAGCACATAGCAGATGGCGTAGGCGAGCGATGCGTTTCGCGCGGAGGCCAGCGGCGCGAAGACGGTCTGGTAGATCCATTCATGAACGTTCGGACTCGTTCGGCCTTCGGCATGGATCAGGCTCAGCGCCTCCTCGACTAATTCAGAAGCCAGATACACGGCAATGGCGTTCATCCCCATGATCACCAGCGGTCGCACATAGCGCTGATAGCCTCGGCCGTCGATCAGCCACACGAAGCCGGCGAAGATGACGAAATCCAGGCCGCCCATAAACAGGCTGAAGGAAGTGGTCCAGAGTTTCTTGTTAATCGGGAGCCACATATTGCAGACCAGCCCCAGGGTGAGGAGAACGCTGCCGGCCAAATACAGCCACGTGGTGCGCTCAGAAAGGCCTCGCTTCAGTTTGAGGATGTGCCCGGCCATGATGCCCAGCAGGGCCGTGGCGATCGAGGGCAAGGTGCTGATGAGGCCCTCCGGGTCCCATTCCTTGGTGCCCGCGTAATTATGCGCGCCCAGCACCACACGGTCCACATAGTTGGCAATGTTGTGGCCCACGGCCAGATCGCCCGCGCCGTAGCCCGGCACCGGCACCAGCATCATGATCAGCCAATAGGAGGACAGCAGTGCGATGATCCACACGATCTGCATGCGCCAGCGCGTGGTCAGATAAATCGCGGATGCGATCAGGTAGCAGATCGCGATTCGCTGCAGCACACCAAGGATACGCTGCGTGGACAAGTTGAAATCCGGCGCAACGTAGACAATCACGCCAAGGGCAAAAATGATGGCCGCCCGCCGCAACACTTGAAGGAAGAGGCGCAACTTGGGAACGCCGGCGTCGATGCGCTTGCCGAGCGATAGCGTGATGGCGACCCCGACGATCCATAAAAACGAGGGGAACACCACATCGGTGATGGTCCAGCCGTTCCAGTCGCTGTGATTCAGCGGGCCATAGGAGCGCGGCCCGCCGGGCGTATTCACCAGCACCATCAGCGCCATTGTGGCGCCGCGAAAGGCATCGAGAGAGACCAGACGCGCTGGCGTTGTTTCGGCCGGATGCGCAGACATCACGTCTGTCACCGGCGACGGCGAGGATGGCTCAACCATTTTTCAAATCCGGAATCCCCACTCGGGAGCCCGGCCCCTGGTAAGTATATACCCATTGCAGACCGGGTCCGTCCGCCGAGGCCCTTCACAGGGCTGATTCGTGCCCTAACTCCCGCTTCAACCTTATGACCGCCCAATTCTGATACAGCGTGAGCGCCGCACTATCTTTACTTAAACTCAATTCCCGCGTTGATCGCGTCGTTAAAGACTCGGGCGCTGGGTCAAGGCCGCCAGGTGCGGGCCTGCAATGCAAAGACGCCATAACGGCGGCAACGGTGCGCCATCTGCCGTAGATGAGCCGACGATCTTTGAAAACGACCAAACCGCGAGCTGCGTGCGGTTGTCCACTCCTACTTTACGGAAGATGCGGTTAAGGTACTCCTTGACAGTGCCCTCCGACAACCTGAGATGATAGGCAATCTCTTTGTTCGGCTTTCCTTCGCGAATCAGGTCGATGAGCTGACGCTCGCGGAAAGTAAGCGGTTGCCACCCTCTCTTCGGGGCCGAGCCGGCCGCGGACGACGGCCAGTTCTACTGGTTCGGCGGAGCCACCGGCTGGCCCGCCGCCATG
>Ga0209415_10004010_pt1 | contig 27169 bp, 25 predicted proteins | sample PeaSoiSIISIP2007_FD_187696 | JGI IMG/M metagenome (GOLD analysis project Ga0209415, IMG submission 187696) | Peat soil microbial communities from Weissenstadt, Germany - SII-SIP-2007 (SPAdes) (version 2) | ecosystem: Environmental > Terrestrial > Soil > Wetlands > Peat | place: Germany... | reverse complement strand
CCGCCATCACGTCGCGCCCGCGGGAATATCTGGTGAAAACCGGAATGCCTCGCTCTAGCAGAATCTTATGAAAAGCAGCCACACGCCCTTGATCCGGCTCGGCAAACGGCAGCGCTCCCGGATTCCACGGAATCAGATTTACCTTCACGCGGCCCAGGTCCGTCATCATTTTCGCCACACGCTGCGCGTCTTCGGGCGAGTCGTTCACGCCGCCTAGTAGCACGTACTCGAAAGTTATATATTCCCGCGCGCCCCGCGGGAATTTCTTGCAGGCTTCCAGCAGCGTGCGCAGCGGATATTTCTTGTTGATCGGCATAAGCCTGTCGCGCTGTTCGTCGCACGAGGCGTTCAACGAAATCGCCAGCTTGGGCCGCAGCGTCTCTTCAGAGAGGCGTTCGATTCCCGGGACGATTCCGCTTGTCGAAAGCGTGGCGTGCCTCGGCGCAATGGCCATTCCCGCGTTGTCCAGTAATATGCGCAACGCCGCCAGCACCGCGTCATAGTTCAGCAGCGGCTCGCCCTGCCCCATCAAAACGATATTCGTTCGCGGCGCCAGCTGTTGCTTATGCTCCTCGAGCGGCAGCAGCACCTGCGCAAGAATTTCCGCGGCCGTCAGGTTGCGAATCAGCCCCAGCTGCGCAGTCATGCAAAACTGGCAGTCCACCGCGCATCCCGCCTGCGTGGAAATACAAATCGTCTGCCGCCCCTCGCTCGGCATAAACACGGCCTCAACGGAAGCCGCCCGCAAAGGTCTTTTCTTCTCTGTGATCTCTGTGCTCTCCGTGTCCTCTGTGTTAAATGTTTTTTCCCCAGTTCCCAAATCAAACAAATAGCGCACCGATCCATCGCTGGAAACAAAGCGCTGCTTGACGACAGGCAAAGTAATCGTGGCTTCTTTTGCGAGCTTTTCTCGCAAGCTGAGAGGCAAATTCGTCATTGACGCGACGTCGAGCTTTCGCTCCGCATACAGCGCGTGATAAATCTGCCCGCCGCGATAGGCAGGCTCGGCCAACGCCACGCATATCTCGCGCAACTCTTCTTTCGATTTCCCCAGCAGTTCCATGCTTGCTTTCCGAGAGCTCCGTCTCTTGCCAGCTTCGGCCGAATCACCCTACAGAATATCGTGTTTTGATGAATAGTTTCTTCTTTGCTGGCAAATTTTCTGCGCTTCGGCGGTATAATTTCTTAGCCATGCCAAATCAACTCGCCATCGAAACGCTTTCCATCGCGGATTGGGTCAAAGGCCTCGCCGCGATTTCCGAGCGCGACTTCACCCTCGAAAATGTTCAGGACTACATCGTCCGGCACGCGGTGCGCCCGGAAACGCTCGACAATTATATTTTCTATTCCAAAGGGAATTACACGCGCAATCTGATTTTCAAAAACGATTTGTTTGAGTGTATGACGATCTGCTGGGAGATCGGGCAGCACAGCCGCATCCACAATCATCGCGACCAGAATTGCTGGATGTCCGCGCCGATCGGCCGCCTAAAAATCCAAAATTTCCGCGTCGAAGAAAAAGATGCAAGCTGCGGAACCTGCAAAATCGTTCCCACGGAGATTTATGAGATGGACGGCGCGCATCCTGTGCGCGTCAATCCGCTGGAACCCGTTCACCAAGTCCTGAATTTGCCGGAATTCAAGCAGCGCGCCGTGAGCATCCATGTGTATTCCAAGCCGTTCGACAGTTGCGAAGTTTACACACGCGAACGCGGGACGTACGGCGACGTTCCGCTTCACTACACCAGCGAATACGGCAAACTCCATCCGGACGAAAAACTTCTGTAGCACAGACTTCAGATTGCGCGCTTTTGTGCGCCTGCAAGCGCCTGAATAAACTCGCTGATGCGCTTTTCCGCGCCGCCTGTGTCACAATTGAGAGATGGCAACCGCCACGGAAGTTCGTGACATACAGAAGCATGTGCTTGGAAACGGCCTCGTGGTCATTACCGAGACAATGACGCACGTCCGTTCGGTGTCTGTGGGCGTATGGATCCGCAACGGATCGCGCCGTGAAGTCCCCAAAGAGAATGGCCTCGCGCATTTCATGGAGCACATGGTTTTCAAGGGCACGGAGCGGCGCTCCGCCGAGGCAATTGCGCGCGAGATGGATTCGGTCGGCGGGATGCTCGATGCGTTTACTTCCAAAGAACAAATTTGTTTCAACGCCAAGGTTCTCGACGAGCATCTGCCGATTGCGTTTGATGTGATCGCGGATTTGGTGCTGCGCCCCAAGTTTGATTCCGACGATGTAAAAAAAGAGCGCCAGGTTGTGCTCGAAGAAATCAAGATGGACCTGGACAATCCCGAGTATCTGTTGCACGACCTTTTCACGCGCGGTTTCTGGCCCGAGCATCCGCTGGGGAGGCCGATTCTAGGCACGCCGGAGACGGTGCGCGGATTCAACCGGGAACATCTTGTGGAGCGCTTCCGCGACTGGTTCGCGCCGGATCATCTGGTGATCACCGCGGCGGGCAATGTCACGCACGAAAAAGTTCTGGATCTCGTGCAGCGCGAGTTTGGCGATCTGCGCCCCGCGCGTACGCTTGAAGATCACACCGCACCCTTGACGCAGGCGCCCATTCATCTCGAAACCAAACGCGATCTCGAACAAGTGCATCTCTGTATCGGCGTACCCGCGCTGCCGTTGGGGCACGAAGCGCGATTTGCCGCGGCGGTGCTAAATAATTTGCTCGGCGGTGGGATGTCTTCGCGCCTCTTCCAAAATATTCGCGAGAAAGAAGGCCTGGCTTACGCCGTCTTCAGCGAACTGACGCCGTATTCCGACGCAGGCATGTTCACGGTGTATGCAGGCACAGCAAAAGAAACCGTTGGCCAGGTGATTGACCTGACGATCAAAGAATTTCGCGCGATGAAAGAATCGCCAGTCAGCGAAGAAGAACTCACGCGCGCCAAAAACCATCTCAAGGGCTCGCTGATGCTTTCGCTGGAATCGACTACTTCGCGCATGTCGAATCTGGCGCGGCAGGAACTCTACTTCGGACGCTTTTATTCGCTGGATGAAATTCTGGCGTCGATCGAAACCGTCACGCTGGATGAAGTGCAAGCCCTGGCGCATGATTTCTTCCGCCCTGAACAAATCGCCGTCACGGTCCTCGGCCCATTGAACGGCTTCACCCTCGACCGCTCCCGGTTATTCTGTTAAGGGCTTGGCCTGCTAGCGCTCGTTTATCATTCCCTTGTTCTTTCCAAATCAGATAGGCTTATAATCCCCGAGCTAAGGTGACGGAGATGTACTGTACAGCCTGCGGCAGCGAAATCGATCCGCAAGGGAAATGCCCGCGCTGCTTGCAGTTCGCGGGTGCCGCGAGTCCTTCCGTGCCTCAAGGCGACGCGTTCTTCCCTCCGAAAATAGAGAAGAGCCCCGGCAATTGGCAGTCTCCGGTGCTCACCGTTATCGCCTTTTTTTGCTTCGGGGTGGTGTTTTTCCTGAACTACCTGAAAGCGCTTCACTGGGCTGGAGTAATGAACCCGGAAGCTGCCGGCTACATGATCGGCGGCGTCATGGTTTCCAGTGTGATTGGCCTAGTGGTGATGTATCTGCTCGGAAGGAAGCGAACCAGAAAAAACCATTTTGGCGCAAAGGCGCTTTTGAGCGCGGCCATTGCGCTGGCCGTCACTGTGTTCTCATTCGCGGGAGAGATGACCCGCTTTCGTTTCAGCCCAGATTCCGATGCCAAACACAAAGCGGGAACCCTGTTGAAAGAGGCAGCGGGAAAACTTCCTGCCAGCGCGAACGTCAACTGGTACGACGGTCCGACGCGCGATTTTTTTCACGATATTCTGGAGATGAACCAGCGTTACGTCGCGGAGGCTGCCGCGGCGGACAATTCCGCCATCAAAGACCTCTATTCCTCGAAATCGTATGCCGGCCAAGTACACATGCAGAAGGTGGTGACGCAACTCCGCACCGCTCTAGCGATTGATGAAAAATATGCGTCTCTGGGCCCCATCATCAAAAAGATGGAAGACCGGATAGCGGCCGCAAACGCTTCCGAAAGCGCAAAACAGGAATTCTTAAGAGGATGGCACGAGAGCTTCCAGAAGAGTCTCCGTCCCCGAAATGATGTGATCGAAAAAGAAGAAGCCTGGATGAAGTGCACCATCGAGCTCTACGAATTCGCGATAGCACATACCGGCGACTATTCGATCCGGGACAATAAACTCTATTTCCGCAATAATACGGCGAGAGAATCCTTTACGGCACAACAGACGAAAGCGGTTGCGCTACGTAAGGAATTTCTGAAAGCCAAAAGCGCCATGGAAGACTCGCGCAAGAGCAAGCTGGATCAGTTGGGCGTTTCGACTTCGGACCTGACGCCTGCACAGATGGGAAAGCAAAAATAGCATTAGATCGCCAGTGCCCCTCGCTCACGACGCAACTGTTATCACTGACGTCTATCAAGCTATAGCGAGGTCAAGACCCTGAGCTATGGCCGTGGAAGCGGCATATTCGATGTGCAAGACTCGTCGAGGAGCCTTGGACTGAGACTTGGATGACGCATGCACAACGAGAGGCCGCATCGCAATAATTCCGCCCCGCGGGACCAGGCAATCGACTCCTGCGATCCGTGTTGAGAGTTCGTGAAGCTCATTGTCGTCCAGAACGCCGAGAGTATGAGTTGCGGGGAGCACGCGCAGAGGCCCATTTTCGGCTGAGGAGTCGTCGAGATGCAGCCGTAGAGCCAAGACTTGATCAAGTGCAGCGGCCGGGGCGTGCGCGTAGTTCACGCCATCCTTGATCGACCACGGTCCCCAGCCTGGAACGTCACGACGCTTAAGAAGGGGCAAGGCCGTGTCTTGATGCCAGACAACAAGCCAGTTTGAAGTGGGCGACTTATCGAACAAGGTTGCACGAAAGGGAATCGTGCCTACGCCAAGGATCTCTTCCGCCAGTTTCATCAGACTCGAATTACGCGTCATCTTCGCAACAGGAGCACTTCGCATGGCGTGGCGCAAGCCGGCTCGGCTCCGCGGCAAGTTCGAAATAGACAATTCTTGCAACAAAGCACTGATGTCCGTCTGGGAAATTACGCAGGGAATAATCGCAAAGCCTTTTTCACCAACGATCCCAGCCAGGTTCAAAGCTTTCTCTCCAGTCTTTGGCCTCTATCAGAAGGCCGGCATCTTCTCCTTCTGACGACCAAGGAGATGTTACTCATCGATTGTACTTCGGTCAGCGAGCCGTTTTCGTGTGAATCGAAGCGTAATAAACTTGCACATTATGGGAAAAACGGACGAAGAGTTGATCGCGAAACGGGCGGCGTTGATAGCGCGGGATGTGGAGCAAGTGGCGCAGATCAAGGGCTATGGGGTGGAGCTCGGCAAGGACCGCCAAATTGACCTGTTGTTTTGGGCGCCCGACGAGGCGAAGTCCAAGGCGCTTGCGGAATCACTGAAGAAAAACGAAATGCCGCCGTTTATGGTGCTTGGTCCGGCTAACGACAAGGAGGCGGACCGGCGGTGGGCGATTCGCTGCAGCATTACCGCTTCCGTGACATTCATAACGGCGCCCGACAACATCGAGACGTTTATTTTGTTCGCCGACAAATTCGATTGCGACTATGACGGCTGGGGCACACCGATTGTCGAGGCTTCCCGCTGAACGATCTTGAGATTTGTTGGGCGTTGACGCGGCCACGGCGCTCTGCGATGATTCTGAAATTAGTTTGGAAGCAGCGCGTAGTTCTGGCAAGTAAGAGGAGCAACCGATCGGCTTGCGGGTTTCCATACTGGCGTCAGGCAGCTCGGGCAACATTACATTGCTCGAGACCGAGCGCACCCGACTCCTCGTGGACTGCGGACTGGGCAAACGCGAAACGCTGGCGCGGCTAGCGGCGATTGAATTGAACGTCGAGCACATCGACGGGATCCTGATTACCCACGAGCATAGCGACCACTGCAACGGACTGCCGCAAATGCTGGGGCTGTGGAAAGCGCCTTTGTATGTGACGGGACAGACGCTGGAAGCGCTGCACCGCGCGTTGCCGGAACGGCTGGCGAAACGGCTGCGCGGCGTGGAGACGATTCAATCGGGCCAGCATTTCACGATTGGCGATATCGATGTGCATGCGTTTCAGATTCCGCACGACGCTGCCGACCCGATTGGATTCACGTTCCGGACGAATGGAACGAAGATGGCGCTGGTCACCGACCTTGGGTATATGCCGGAGCTGGTGAAAGTGCATTTGCGGGATGCGGATTGTCTGCTGCTGGAATCGAATCACGATCTGGATATGTTGAAGGTGGGGCCGTATCCGTGGGTCGTGAAGCAGCGCGTGCTTTCGCGGACGGGGCATCTCTCGAATCATGCGGTGAGCGAGTATCTTTCCGATCCGGAAGGGTTTGACGGGCGAGCGCGGTATCTGGTGCTGGCGCATCTTTCGCAGGAAAACAATAATCCGGATCTGGCGCGGCTTTCGGCGGAAGAGGCGCTTAACCGGAGGCCTGCGGAATGCGCGTTTCGCGGGGAGTTGCTGGTTGCCACGCAGGATCGGCCTCTGAAGCCGCTTGAGCTTTAGGGCGCGGGGGCAAGAAAAAGCAGATTCCTCGCTTCGCTCGGAATCACACATTTTTTATTGGGCGAATGCCCGGAAATTCCGCTCGCATCTTTCTGCGTTCTCATTTACACTATTTTTGTTCTTGGTAGAGGTGCGGAGGCCATGAGTAGCCGGGCGAGCGGTTCCGATCAGCTTCGGAGCGCCGGGCAAAAGGGGCCAGGTTGTTAAAGTCCGCCGAAATCGAAGCGGTAGCTGGTGCCGCTGAGGTTGGGGAATAGGTCTAAGGCCTGTCCACTGTCATCCGATTAGATGGCGGCGTTTTTTTGCGCAGCCAGAGCTAAAACCGGGTGGAGCGCTATCGAGAGGCAGCAGCCTCGAGTCGTTACTTCGCGGTTCCTTCCTTTCGTATCGTTCCCTCCAGAAATCATTGGGCTGATGAATCTCTTTGAACTAACGCGCGCGCTCGTGGATATCGAGTCGACGACGAACCGAGAGCAGAACGTGGCGGATTTTTTGTTTGCACAACTGTCTGCGCGGGCGGCGGCCACGTCCGGACGGCTGGAGCGCATGGCGGTCGAGCCGAACCGCGACAACATTTTTGCGTGGTGGGGCGAGCCGATTGTGACGCTTTCGACGCATATGGACACTGTGCCGCCGTTTTTTCCGTCGCTGGAAGATGAGGAATTCATTTGGGGGCGCGGAGCGTGCGACGCGAAGGGAATTATCGCGGCGATGATAGCCGCGGCGGAAAAGCTTCTCGACTCCCGCGTAACAAATTTTGGATTGCTGTTTGTGGTGGGAGAAGAGCGCAACAGCGCCGGGGCGAAAGTCGCTGCCGTGAATCCGCGCGGGACGCGTTTTTTGATTAACGGCGAGCCGACGGAAAATTTGCTCGCGCTGGGATCGAAAGGCGCGCTGCGTTTTGAAATTACGGCGCATGGAAAACTGGCGCATTCGGCGTATCCGGAGCTGGGTCACTCGGCGATTCATGCGCTGCTCGATGTGCTGCGGACGATCCGTATGATCGAGCTGCCGCGAGATCCGCTGCTGGGGCCGTGCACCATGAATATCGGGACGATCGCCGGGGGACGCGCGCCTAACGTTGTGGCGGATCACGCGCAGGCGGAGATTATGTTTCGCACGGTGGGCGATCCGGCGGAAATTCGTACGGCGGTGCTCGCGGCCGTGGGGGGGCGTGCGGAAGCACACGAGGTGTTGCACACGCCAGCGATGCGGTTTTCGGCGTTCGACGGAATTCCCACTACGGTGGTGGCGTTCGCGACGGACATTCCGACATTTAACGGGGCGTGGGGCGAGCCGTTTTTGATTGGGCCGGGGAGCATTCATCTGGCGCACACGGCGGAGGAGCGCATTCCGAAAAAGGAACTGTTAGAGGCGGTGGAGATTTATGCGCGGATGACGCGGCAACTTCTCGCGACGGGGACGGCAACGGCATGAGGCAGGGACTCGCCATTATCGGGTACGGAAAAATGGGGAGGCTGATCGAGCAGCTGGCGCCGGAATATGGGTTCGAAGTGCGCGCGAAATTCACGGGCGGGGAGAATCCCGGCGGGACGGGACTGTCGCACGAGACGCTGCGCGGGATTGATGTGGCGGTGGAATTCACGACGCCGGTGGCGGCGCCGGTGAACGTGCGAAGGCTTGCGGCGTTGGGCGTGAACTGCGTGGCTGGCACGACGGGATGGTTTGAACAGCTTACGGACGTGAGAGAGGCTGTTGAGCACGCGAAGACGGGACTGGTGTGGGCGGCGAATTTTTCCGTGGGCATGACGATTTTCATGGAGACGGTGGCGCGAGCGGCGGCGCTTTTTTCGAAACACGCGGAGTACGAAGCGTGGGGCTGGGAGATTCATCACTCGGCGAAGAAAGATGCGCCGAGCGGGTCGCTGAAGAAGCTGGCGGAGGAGATGAAAAGGGCGGGATACACGCGGCCGGTGGGGCTTAGTTCGAATCGCGCGGGAGCGATTGCGGGCACGCACGAAATTGGTTTTGACTCTGCGGCGGACACGATCACGCTGCGGCACACGGCGCGGAGCCGGGAAGGGTTTGCGCGCGGGGCGTTGCAGGCGGCAAGGTGGGTGGCGGGGAAAAAGGGAATTTACGAATTCAAGGAGATCCTGGGCGAATTGAATTGAGGGATCTCGGCGCGGTGTTGGTGGATGCGCCGGCGATTACGGATTTGGGAAGTACGACGTTTAGATGAAGAAGGAGAAACACCATGTTTACCGGTACAGGAACGGCGCTTGTAACTCCATTTCGACGCGATGGTTTGCTCGACGAACCGACGCTGCGGGCGCTCGTCAAGCGGCAGATTGATGCGGGGATCGATTTTCTTGTGCCGTGCGGCACGACGGGGGAGAGCCCGACACTGACGCATGAAGAGCACTTGCGCGTCGTTGCGATCTCGGTGGAAGCGGCGAAGGGGCACGTGCCGGTGCTTGCGGGGGCGGGCGGCTACAATACCGCGGAGGTGATTGCGCTGGCGGGCGAGCTTGCGGAGATAGGCGCGGACGGAATTCTTTCTGTGACGCCGTACTACAACAAGCCGACGCAGGAAGGTTTGTACCAGCACTACAAAGCGATTGCGGAGGCGGTGGCGCTGCCGATCGTTGTGTATAGCGTGCAGGGGCGCACGGGAGTAAATGTGGAACCGGCGACGGTGCGGCGGCTTGCTGGGATTGAAAACATTGTGGGGATCAAAGAAGCTTCGGGGAATATTTCGCAGATGGCGGCGATTTTGAATGCGGTGCCGGAGGAGTTCAACGTGTTGAGCGGCGACGACGCGATTACGTTGCCATTGATTGCGCTCGGCGGGCGCGGCGTGATCTCTGTGGTGTCGAACGAAATTCCGGCGGAGATGGCGCGGCTGACGCGGTTGGCGCTTGACGGCGATTTCGAGGCCGCGCGGCGGATGCACCGGCGGGTGCATGCGTTGATGGAAGTGAATTTTGTGGAGTCGAATCCGATTCCGGTGAAGGCGGCGATGGCGCAGATGGGCTTGCTGGAGGCGGTGTGGCGATTGCCGCTGGTGGCGCCAAAGGCGGAGAGTGAAGCGCGGATTCGCGGCGTGCTGGAAACGCTAGGGTTGATTTCTTTGCGGGAAGCGACGCAGACGGATGAGAGAGTGCATGCTGCCGCAGCAAGTTGAAACGCTTTTTGATGAGCCTCCGGCTCACTACAGCGAAGAACATTTCCGGCTCTTCCGCGAATTTAAGGATGCGGTGAATCGCGGAGAAGTGCGGGCGGCGGAGCCGGATGCTGCCTCGGCGACGGGGTGGCGTGTCAACGCGTGGGTGAAAAAGGGGATTTTGCTGGGGTTTCGGATGGGCGCGACTGTGGATATGTCGGTGGATGCGGTTCGGCAGCCGTTCATTGATAAATCGACTTATCCTGTGCGTGCGGTTACGGTGAGCGATGGGATTCGCATCGTGCCGGGTGGATCGAGTATTCGCGACGCGTCGTATATCGGGCGCGGGGTGGTGTGCATGCCGCCGATGTTTGTGAATGTGGGCGCGTATGTGGGTGAAGGGACGATGATCGATTCGCATGCGCTTGTCGGAAGCTGCGCGCAGATCGGACGGAATTGCCACATTTCCGCTGGATCGCAAATTGGCGGCGTGCTGGAGCCGGTGGGGGCGATGCCGGTGATTATTGAAGACGAAGTGCTGGTGGGAGGAAATTCCGGAGTGTATGAGGGAACGGTGGTGAAGAGGCGCGCGGTGCTTGGGACGGGTACGATTCTGAGTCGGTCGATTCCCGTGTACGATTTGGTGCGCGACGCGGTGTATACAGCGAGCGAAACGGCGCCGCTGATGATTCCCGCGGAAGCGATCGTGGTTCCCGGCTCGCGCGCGGTGACGCATCCTGTCGGTGCGAAGCACGGGCTGAGTCTGCAATGCGCAGTGATCGTGAAGTACCGCGACGCGAAGACAGATTCGCGCATCCAGCTGGAAGATCTTCTGCGCTAGTTTCTAGCGCGTCAGCACTTGTTCAAAAAAATCGAGGGCGCGAGGATCGTTGGACTGGCCGAGCCAGAACATGGCTTGTTTGCGGACTTCGCGGTTACGATTGGTCTTTGCGACTTCGATGAGTTTGGGGACGCCTTCGTCTTTGGGCATTTGGCTTAGCGCGAAGACGGCTTTCTTTTTCACTTCGGTGTCGGGATCGTTTTCGATGGTGCCGGTGATGGCGGTCATCGCTTTCTGGCCGGCTTTTTGCGCGAGCCAGAAGAGCGCTTGGCCGCGGACGTGGGAGCTCTCGTCTTCCTTGGCCATACGAATCATTTCCGGAAGGGCTTCGGGCTCGTGGCTGACGGAGAGCGCGAAGGCGACTTGCGAGCGAACTTCGGGGCTGGGATCGCCCTTCGCCATTTTTTGCAGCAACTGCTCGCCGAATTTACCGCGCCCGGCGCCTAGCCAGAAGGAGGCGTGCTTACGGAGTTGTTCCGGCTGGTCGGAGGCGACGAAAGATTCAAAGGCGCGATCGGCGGATGGATCGGCGTGCAGGGCGAGCGCCGTCAGTGCGCCTTGGCCAACTTCATGTTCACTGTGGCCCTCGAATGTGGATTTGCGGACGAAATCGGTGAGGAGCGCCACGCTTTCGGCTGCCTTCGCGCCAGTGAGCCAAATAAAGGGAAGGCCGCCTGCGTCGAGCGTGCAATTTTCAGAGGCTTGGCGGATGCGCATCACTTGTTTGCCTTCGAGACGGAAGAGGACGACCAGCTGGCGCGAGCCCTCGAGTTGAATGGTTCCCGTTTCTCCGTCATTTTTCGAGCTCGAGCTTGTAAACCCGTTTTCCTTTTCGAGGCGGCAAGTCCCGCAGGCACCGTAGTTGTCGTTAAAATTTCCGCAACAGACGGTGCGGTCGCCGGGAACCTCCGCGACACTGTAGCCGACCCATTCGGGCTTGTCAGCTTGGGCTTCGAGGCCGCGAAACGTTTCGGGAAGCGAGCCGGTCACTGCGCGCGTTTCCATTTTCGCGTTCACGACCTGTGGCGTTTCCGCTGCCCCATCATTGCGCGGGAGTAAGCATAGCCCGCCCGCAAAAAGCAGAGTCATTGCGAACAGTTTGCGTCCCATTGAGATTCGATTGATCGTCGTCATTTGCCACCTCATCAAAGTTCGCTCTCTCGCGATCAGTCAACTGTCGTGAGTCATCATTGAAACTATTTCTGCAGAATCTCCATCAGGTAGTCGTTGCCTTCCTTGGAATTCATGATGGCGAGTTTGGAGACCGCGGTTTTCTTGAGCTGCGGGTCCTTTTCGCCGCGCGCGATGGTCACGAGCGCGTGAGCATTGCCTTGAATGAAGAGCGCATTCAGAACGGCTTCCTTGTTCTCGCGGTCGGTCTCTTTGGCATAGATCGCGAGTAACGCTTCTTTGGCATCGGCTGAACCGACCAGGCCCAGGTTGCGAATCGCTGTGCGGCGAACTTCCGGGTCTTTTTCTCCCTGTGCGGCTTCGGCCAGGAATTTGGCGTCACCGGAGAGGAAGAACGCCTGCAAGATGTCCTTCTTCACTTCCGTCGTGGTCTCTGTCTTATAGAGCTGGCGTAATTCTTCCGGCGCGTGAACGAGGCCAAGCTGCCGAATGGCTTCGCCGCGTAACGAAGCGTCTTTTTCGCTCTTCGCTGCCGCAAAGAGATGTTCCTTGTCGCCGCCGATCATGTAGCTCCGAATAATGGCGCGTTTTACGGAGACGTCATTCGACGATGCATAGATTTGCGCTAGAAGTTCCCGCGACTGCTGCCCCCCGGACATTCCCAGATACTCGATAGCCTTGCGTTGCAGGTCTGGATTGCTCTGTCCTCTCGCGATCTTTGCCAGAACCTCGTGGGATTGCGATGAACCGTTTTGCATAAGCAGGAAAAGCGCTTGGGACTTGAGTTTGGGATTGCCAGACCCGTTGAGAATTCCTTCCGCCATTGGCACGCCCTTTTCGGGGTTGCCAGTCATGATGCCTCGAAGAGCCAACAATTTCAGATCGTCGTCGCTTTGGTTATCGGGATTCGGGGGATGTCCTGTGGATTGCCGGACTTCGATCTCCAGCGCTTTTGCGTCTTTTATCCAGCGGCTTTGGGCATATTTTTTCTCCAAGTCGGCGATGGTCGCCAGAGCGGAGTCTCGTTTGCCCAATTTATTTTCCGCGTAAGCCTTCCAATACATCGCCGCATCGGTCTGCAGACCATTCATCGAAGCGAGTTCGCTGAATTTCTCGGCGGCGCGGTCGTAGCGGTCTTCATCAAGGGCTTCGCGGCCATCGCTGTAGAGTTCGTCGAGGCGTTCGAGGCGTTCCTGTTCGCGGTCACGCTTTTCCTGTTCACGGTCGCGGGCTTCTTGTTCGCGATCACGTTTCTCCTGCTCACGATCACGGGCTTCTTGTTCCCGGTCCGCGCTGCTCTGTTCTTGCCAGGATCCCGTGGGGACTTCCGCGATGGCATGGGCCGCTGCAGGCTTCGCCATGTTTGACGCAAGCAGCAATGCTGCCGCGGTCGTCCAGATTCTTACTGCTCTGCTTGTGCGTTTTCCGATGCTCATGCCTTGTTCCTCTCTCTTGCTTTCGATTCCGTCGCTGCCGGCGCGGAATTCGGTGTTTTTTGCTTTTCTTGTAATTCCTTGCCGACCACTCGAACTTTGAACAAAATGCCGTGCGCTTCGATGCGCTTTTGCAGCGATTCCAGTTTCGCTGGTGTGAGTTCCTGCGGGCTGTGAGCCACATCCATTAACACGCGCTCCAGGTCATCCAGGACGTCGGCCAGCGCCGCATCGCCATTCTGCTGCGCCGTCTCGCGGTAGAGACGGTTGGCGTCGAGTAAGTCCTCTGCCCTTAGCTGCTCCGCGGAGATATTGATTTGCTTTTGCCCCGGCTCTCGCGGTGTCGCATTCGCCAGTTCCATCAAAACCATTTCGGACTTGCCGAGATGGTCGCCGACGGCCACAACCAGCACGCGCTCTCGCACTTGCGCTGCGCTGGCCGCGGGGGCTCCGGGTTCGGCTTTCTTTGTCCAACGCCCTGCCACGAAAGCCACGGCCACAACAGCCGCCATCGCACCGATGGTTACCCATCGACGAGGTTCAAGCCAAGCGCGCCAGCCACGCCCCGCTTTTTCCGGGAGGCGCGGAGCAATCTGTTGCCACACCGCGCGGCCATATTCCGGGCCTCGCTCGGGAACGGGCAAATTGTCCAAAGCGCTGAGAACCGCCTCGATGCGGTCGAGCTCCGTGCGGCAAGCGGTGCAACTGGTCAAATGCGCGGCAATGGCTTCGCGTTGCGTAGGCTCCCCCTCCCGATAAGCGATCAATTCTTCTTCCGTCAGATGTTTCATAGTTCCGTTCCCCTGGGTTCCGGCGCGGCTCCTGCTGCTTTTGCTTGCAGAGCGCCTCGCGCTCCCACATACGGTTCCAGCGCCCGGCGCAATTTCTGTACGGACCGAAAAACCGTGTTCTTGGCCGCGCTCGTTGTTGACTTGAGTACGGCAGCGATCTCTTCGATCGCGCAACCTTCCCAATGGCGCATAACGAACGCGGTGCGCTCGGAAGAGCTCAATTCCTTCAGCGCCTCTTCCATTTTTTTTCGCAACTCGGTGTTGCCTGCGAGGCGGTCCGGAGTCGGCCGTTCATCGGGCACCAAATCTAGGGGATCCTGCTCTTGCTCCTCCGCCAGGGCGCTCGGTGTGCTGCGTCGCGCCTCCTCGGTGCGTTTTTGGCGCATGCGGTCGATCGCGTAATTCGCTGCGATGCGGTACGCCCAAGTGCCGAAATTCGCTCGCGAGCCGAACTGACCGAGGTTGCGGTAGGCCCGCAAGAAAGCTTCCTGAACGACTTCCTCGGCGTCGTGCTCGTTTCCGGTCATGCGGTACGCCAGGCGAAAGAGTTGCTGGCTATGGCGCTCGACCAGTCCGCGGAAAGCATCGCGCTCGCCCGCGAGCGTGCGCTTGACGGCGATGGCATCGCTTTCACGGGCCGCGCTGTGAAGGGCCTCGCGGGCTTGGGTGTTACCGGCGCTTTCGCTCATCCGAATCATTAGACAGGAAATAGGCTTTGCGGTTAGGTAAGAATGTCCGAATTCGAACAGCTCCGAGGCTACTTTAAAGGCTTGGCCGTAAGTACGCCAATATCATAGGTTTGGATGCTGCGCTGCAGAGGGGAACTGTTCCGATAACAAACAGCCCATTTTCGGTCCTCGTCATACCGAAAGCGCCAACGCAAGCCCCGGAATTTTCTTGTTGTTCCGTCGTTACGTCTTTAGTTCCTTACTTCTTTACTTCCGTTTTTTATCTTATTCGCACCTTAGCGCAACGACTGGATCGACGCGCGTCGCTCTGCGCGCGGGCACATAACTTGCCAGCACCGCTACGATCAGTAGAAAAATTGGTACAAACAAAAAGGCGACCGGATCGTGAGCGCTCAGACCAAAGAGCATGCTCGACAAGACCCATGACACCGCCGCGCTTCCCGCGACGCCTATCAGCCCGCCGATCACCACGGGCCGCATCGCTTGCTGCAACACTTGCCTCATCACTTCCGAGGTGTTTGCGCCGAGGGCCATACGAATGCCAATCTCGCGCACCGACCGGCTCACGCTGTACGACACCATGCCGTACACCCCAATCAGCGCCAGTAAGAGAGCCAGTCCAGCCAGCGCCGCCGAAAGCGCTGTCGCAATGCGCGATGGGGCCCGCCAAATCTCGAGGTTGTCTTCCATCTTCTTCACGTCAACGGGCACTTCGGCGTCGAGCGATTGGGCAATCCCACGCAGGCCAGCGGCCAAGTCGCTATAGCTTCCCGAGAAGCGCACCAGCACATACGAACGCAGGCTGTCGCCCGGTGAGCCTCCGGGAAAATACAGATACATCGTGTCGGACTCGCCAAGATGCGATACCTGGGCGTCGCGTGCGACGCCGACCACCGCGTACTCGGGGCCGAGCAGCCCTCCGGTCATGCGTGAGCGCAACGTCTTGCCGAGAGGCTCCTGACCCGGCCAGAGCCTCCGCGCGGTTGATTCGGTGACGATGATCGCGCTGCCATCCTTCCAGTCATTTGGTCCGAAACCGCGGCCCCGCATGACCGGAATCCCCACCGCCGAAAAATATTCCGGCGAAACGTGGTTGTACTCGATGTCGACAGGTTCGGAACGTCCCGCTACAAAAAACCTGTCCCCGCTGCGATCCGAACTCAACGGTCCGCACTCGGCTTGCGCCACTTCCGTCACGCCGGGAAGGGCCGCCACACGTTGGCGCAGCCGTCCCACAAATGCGGCGGCACTGCTCTCGTCGTAGTTCAGGCCGCGGAGATTAAAGTAAGTCGTCGCCAGTCCCTTCATTTCAAATCCAGGGTTGACGGTCTGCGCGTGGTACAGCCCGCGGAGCAGTAGGCCCGCCGCCAGCAGCAGAATCATGCACACCGCAACCTGCGTTGCCACAAAGGCGTTGCGGAGGAATCGTCCGTTCCTTTTGCCCAACACCGCACGCGTGCCGTCTCCCTTTAAGGCCAAGTTGAGGTCGAGCGACGAAGTCCGCAAAGCCGGCACCAACCCGAAGACGATACCAGTCATCAGCGTGAGTGCCAACGCGAACCCCAGCACTCGAAAATCCGGCGCAACATTCAGCGCAAGAGTCGGAAACGACTTCGGCAGTTTCGACATGACCAGCTGCAAAACGCCCGCGAACGACCAGAATGCGAAAAGCGAGCCAAGCGTGCCTCCGAGAGCCGAGAGAAGGACGCTTTCCGTCAACAATTGCCGCACCAGTCGCCACCGGCTGGCGCCCATGGCTTGCCGCAGCGCGATTTCCTTGTGGCGGGCCGAAGCACGCGCCAGCAAAAGACTGCTCACGTTGGAGCACGCAATTAGTAGAACGAGTCCAAACGCTGCCAACACGATCGAAGCGGCAGGGATCAAAAAGCTGTGTTCTTCAGGCCGGCCGAAGAAGGCCGCTCGCGCAATGGCCAGAGTCGTTTGGCGCCCTGGATGCGACTCGTCAATTCGCGCGGCGATGACGCTGAGATCCGCGCGCACCTGCTCCAGCGTCACTCCCGGCCTTACCCGCCCCAGCACCGCAAGCCAGCTCATATTGCTGTCGCCCAACCGGTCGCGTCCCGCATCTAGAGTCTTCTGCATTGTCACCGGTGCCCAGAATGCGCTTGCCACTGGCTCCGTCCCCGTAAAACCAGCGGGCATCACGCCAATCACTGTGAACGGCGTTTGATCCAGGATGATTTGCTTGCCCACTAGGGATGGGTCAGTCGCGAACGTTCCGCGCCACAGCTCATCGCTAATCACCACGACGTTGTTCTGGCCCGACGCTGCGCAGTCCGTGTCCACAAACGTGCGGCCTTGCGCGGCGCGTTCGTTCAGCACGTCGAAATAGTTGCAGGAGGTCAACGCTCCCATCAGCGGGTGCAGCTGCGGTCCGCCGAGCGTTGCCTCCAAAAACGGCTCGGTCGCCGCGAGCCCCGTAAATACGTGGTTGTGGTCGCGGTAATCCAGGTATTCTGAATAGGAGAACATGCTTTGCTCTCCATGAACATTGCGGTTGATGTCCCCATGAAAGACCTGGTCCACACTCAGCAGCTGTTCTGCTCGCGGAACCGGTAGCAAGCGCAGCGCAAGGCCGTTCAGCACTGAAAAAATTCCAACGTTGATTCCCACTCCCAAAGCAATCGCTAATATGGCGGCTGCGGTAAATCCCGGGTTCTGGCGTAGCACGCGCACGCCGTAGCGCAAGTCTTCATACAAATTTTCCAGCCAGCGCCAGCCCCACGTATCTCGCGTCACTTCTTTCACCAATCCCACATTGCCGAATTCGCGCCGCGCTCCGGCTGCTGCTTCCGGCGCAGCCGCGCCTCTTTCCTCCCGCTCCTTCGCGGCCATCTGTAGATGATGCTGGATCTCTTTCTCCAGCTCTTTTTCCCGCTTCGATCGGTGCCACCAGAGTTTCATGACGCACTCTCTTTCTTCCCGGGATTCAGAACGCCGCTGATTGCATCCGAAATCTGTTCCCAGCGCGAGCGCTCCTTCATGAGCTGTTTTCTTCCCGCCGCCGTCAACCGGTACACTTTCACTTCCTGTTTGTTCTCGGAAATCTTCCAATCGGCGGCGATCCATTTTTGCTTTTCGAGCCGGTGCAGCGCCGGGTACAAGGAGCCGGCATCCACCTGCAGCAAGTCGCCGGAATTGGCGCGAATCGCCCTGCTGATGCCAAAGCCATGCTGCGGGCCCCAGAGCAGGGTTTGCAAAATAAGGAGATCGAGCGTGCCCTGCAATAGCTCGATCCGGTTGCGATACCGCTCGTTCATCCTACCTCCGACGATTTCGGGATATAGACTACCTATATCCTACCCTATAGGCGATCTACTGCCCTGTTTGTTTCTCATTTTCTAGCTTCGATTTGGGTTCGGTCTGAAGCCTTGAACGCGAAGCGGTCGGCGGGTCGCGTTTTGCCTAGGGGCCACGCCCTGTGGCACTCTCATGATGAGCCGCCGGAAGCTTCTGCCTCTTCTCCTTCCCCTTGCTTATTGACAGGAGTGCCTGGATAATTCGTGTCAGTAACTAAGGGGAAGCTCCTTGACCAAACCTACCGATCTCGTGCAAGGCACTCTCGATCTGCTCATCCTCAAGACAATCGCCCCGGAGCCGATGCACGGCTGGGCTATCGCGCAGCGGATACGGCGCGTTTCGAACAACGTCCTGCAAGTCAACCAAGGAGCACTTTATCCCGCGCTGCACCGCCTTGAGCAACAAGCCTGGATTCAATCCAAATGGGGCGAATCGGAAAACAATCGCCGCGCGAAATACTATTCCCTGACGAAAGCCGGTCAGAAGTATTTACAAGCAGAGGAATCCAACTGGGAGCGGCTTTCGTCTGCGATCGGCCTCGTGTTGAAGGCAATCTGAGGAGGAATGCGCCATGCGCCGCATCCAAAATATAGCGAACTGGCTTCGCTCTCTGTTTCGAAGAAATACCGTCGAGAAGGAGCTAGGCTCGGAGCTTCGCTTCCACATCGAGCGACAAGTGGAAGAAAATATCGCGGCGGGCATGACGGAGCAGGACGCGCGCCGCGCCGCGGAACGCGAGTTCGGCGGCGTTGAACAAGTCAAAGAAGAGTGCCGCGATACGCGCCGGGTGAATTATGTCGAGAATCTCATTAAAGACACACGCTATGGCGTTCGCATGTTGTGCAAGAGTCCGAGCTTTACGTTTTTCGCCGTGGCTGTTCTCGCGCTGGGAATTGCTGCGAATTCCGCTATCTTCAGCATCGCCGACGCGGTCCTGATCCGTCCGCTTCCCTATGCGGATGCGGATCGGCTGGTGATTATTTGGGAAGACGCTTCGGCGTACGGATTCCCCAAGGACACGCCCGCGCCGGGAAATTTCTCGGACTGGAAGTTGCGAAACCAGGTGTTTGACGATGTGGCCGCGACCGGCTTTGGCGGCTCGTTCAATCTCACCGGCCAGGGCCTGCCAGAGAAGCTCACTGGGCGAGAGGTGACTGCGAATCTATTTTCGGTGTTAGGTGTGACTCCTGAGCTCGGCCGCGACTTTCGCCCTGAGGACGACATTCCTGGCGCCACGCCTGTCACGATTCTCAGCCACAGCCTGTGGCTTCGACAATTTGGTGGCGATTCACAAATTCTCGGCAAACAAATCTCGTTGAACTACGAAAAGTGCATCGTTGTCGGGGTGATGAAGCGGGGCTTTCAGTTTCCGGACCGCGAAACGGAGGTGTGGACTCCGGAGCGCTTCACGAAGGAAGAACTGGCCAATCACGGCAGTCATTTTCTCGAAGTCGTCGCGCGCCTCAAGCCCGGAGTTTCGTTAAAAGTCGCGAATGTTGATCTGGCCGTCATCGCGCAGCAATTGGAAAAGGAGCATCCCGATTCGAACAGCAAAGTCGGCGCATTCGCCGTCCCGCTTCGCGAGGAATTCGCCGGCGACACGCGCACGGCGATTCTCATGCTTGTGGGAGCCGTGTGTTTTGTTTTGCTGATTGCCTGTGCCAACGTAGCGAATCTCTTGCTTTCCCGCGCTACCGGCAGACGCCGCGAAATGGCGATGCGCCTGGCGCTGGGCGCCACGCGTGGCCGCATCGTCCAGCAGATGCTGACAGAAAGCATCTTGCTGGCGATTCTTGCGGGCGTCGCGGGCTTGCTTCTCTCCGTGTGGGGCACGCGATTTCTCGCCACGTTGATTCCTGCGGGAATCGCGCCTTTGACGGGCACCGGGGTCGATGGGCGGGTTCTGCTCTTCACGCTCGCTGTGACCCTCGCCACAGGCATACTGTTTGGAATCATCCCCGCTTCGCGCGTGTCGCAGTTTCATCTGACGCCCTCCCTAAAACAGGGCGGCGGGCAAAGCGGCGTCGGCTCCGGAGGCCAGCGCCTGCGCGACGCGCTCGTCATTTCCGAAGTCGCTCTCGCGATCGTTTTGCTGGCGGGCGGCGCGCTCATGATTCGAAGCCTCCAGAACCTCTATCATCTCGATCCCGGCTTTCGTGCCGAACATGTTCTCGTGATGCACACGCCTCTGCCCGACCAGAAATACAAAAACTTGACGCAGAGAAGCGCCTTTTACGATCGAGTACTCGCAAACGTGGAAACTCTTCCCGGCGTGGTTGCTGCCGGTTATACCACGTGGATTCCTCTGACGAATGCGGGAGGTGCCATGGGCGTCACTCTCGAAGGGAAACCCGAGCCCGCCCCGGGACAAGCGCTGATCCCCAACGTCCGCATCATCAGCAAGAATTACGCGGCCGCCCTTGGGATGAAGCTCATCGAAGGCCGTTTGTTAGAACAGGGCGACGGCTTTGGAAAGCCTCTGGTCGCCCTCATCAACCAGACCATGGCGAAGAATTATTGGCCCGGCGAGAACCCCGTGGGTAAACGGTTCAAGAGTGGCAGGTATAGCGAAAAGTCTCCATGGATCAGCGTTGTCGGAATCGTCGGTGACATTCATCAGGCTGGCCTTGATCTTCCCGCGCGGGCGGAGATGTATTTTCCGTACCAGCAGCAGGACGATGGTTTTTCGCCGGAGTATCTCGCCGTTCGAGCTAGCGGCGATCCGATGGCGCTCGCGGAAATCGTGCGCCAACAAGTGTGGGCGGTGGACAAAGAGCAGCCCGTTGCCAAGGTGATGCCGCTCGAGGATCTTGTCGACGAAAATCTTTCCTCGCGGAGAATGCAAGCGTCGCTGCTTAGCGGATTCGCCGGACTGGCGCTGCTGCTCGTCACCCTTGGAATTTACGCAGTGCTTTCGTTTGCAGTGACGCAGCGAACGCAGGAAATTGGCGTGCGCGTGGCGATGGGCGCGCAGCCTCGAGATGTTTTACGGATGATTTTCGCGCAGGGCTTCAAATTATTTCTCATCGGCGCGGCGATCGGTCTGGCGGCGGCGCTGGCGCTTTCACGCGCGCTGGTTCATTTGCTTTTTGGAGTGAGCGCGTACGATCCCGCTTCCTTCGCGAGCGTAATGGCTCTCTTGGCGGCGGTCGCGTTCCTCGCATGCTACGTTCCCGCGCGACGCGCCACGCGTGTCGATCCGCTCATCGCCCTGCGTTACGAGTGACCATGAAAAAAATCGACAGATTTAGGAACTAGCGGATTGAGCGCCGATGTTGCCGCGTAGCCCGAGCGCGTCGGCTTGCTCGCGCATGGCGTTGATGCAGAAACCGATGTGTTCTTCGAGCGGGACGCCGAGCTCTTCGGCGCCTTTGCGGACGTCTTCGCGGCTAACACCTTTAGCGAAGGCTTTGTCTTTGAGGCGGCGCTTCACGGAGTCGACTTCGAGATCGAGGATGCTCTTCGACGGGCGCACATACGAACAGGCGGTGAGAAAACCGGCGAGTTCGTCGCAAGCGAACAGAGTGTGCTCGAGCGGAGATTGGCGAGCGACCCCTGAATAATCGGCGTGCGAAAGGATGGCGCGGACGATTTCCTCGGAGTAGCCACGCTCGCGGAGAATTTTCGCGCCTTCCGCGGGATGCTCTTTGTCGGGAGAGTGTTCGTTGTTAGGCCAGCGCTCGTAATCGAAATCGTGTAGGAGCGCGGCAAGGCTCCAGGTCTCTTCATCGGCGCTCTGTTTGCGAGCGTAGGCGCGAACGCAAGCTTCGACGGCAAGCATGTGCTTGCGCAGGCTCTCCGATTCGGTGAATTCGCAAAGCAACTTCCAAGCATCGTCGCGTGTGGGCATGCATTTCTCCAGATTGGGGAGCCAGTAGTGTAACGCAGGGAGAAGAGAAGTCGACAGTCGACCGCTGTACGAAAAGGGTGAGGAACGGAACAGAGGAGCTGCAGGAGGCAGGCAACGCTTGATGCCGGGCTTGGCATCGCAAGGGTTGACGTAGGGCAATTCAAAAACCTAACGCGGTGGCGGGTCTTTTACACGTAGATGCCGGTTGGCAGATGCGCCGGAAATCTTGGGCGCTGGTGTGCTTGGAAGTGAAAAGTGAAAGAGCTTGCTGCGTGTTGGCTTCAAGGAGAAAGATATGAAATGGATGAAGGTGATTCGTGCAGGCGCGATGACGGCGGTTTGTGGATTCGGCGCGGCGGGGTTGTGGGCGCAGAGTAAGCCGGCGAATGGGGCAGAGGCGGGGGCGAAAGTGGCTGCGATCAATATGCGCGCGGCGATTGCGAATACATCGGAGGGGAAGCAAGCTGCGGCGCAGATGGAGACTCAATTCTCGGCGCGGCGAAAAGAGATCGAGGATCTAAACAAGAAGATCAACGATATTCGAAATCGGCTCGAGGCTGGAGGGAGTTTGCACAGCAACGAGGAACAGGAACGGCTGACGTTGGAGGGCCAGAGGCTGACGCGGCAACTGGAGCGGCGGCAAAGCGAGTTTCAGGAAGATTTAAATGATGCGCAGAGCGACGTGATTTCACGGATCGGGCGACGAATGGTCGAAGTGCTGGGGAAATACGCGCCGAGCAATGGGTACGGGGCGGTGCTGGACAACTCGTCGCAGAGTACGCCGGTGATGTACGCCTCGGCAGACATTACGCAGGAAGTTGTGAAGTTGTACGACGAGACGTACCCGGTGAAGAAGGCGGCTGGAGCGGCGGCAGGGAAGTCTGGAGCGGCAGAGGCGACGGCGAAGCCGTCCGAGAAGTAGGAAGTACCGGCCGTGTTGCGCAGCAGGTGGCAGGCTGAGGCCCGGCAGGTATGCGGTTTGCTTGCGGCAGCGGAACGGACGTTCAGATTTTGGTTGTTGCGAGGCGTTCGCGGAAGTAGGCTTTCCAGCCGTCTGGAAGGGCAGCTACCTGAAGAGCGCGGCGGAGCGAGGCAATGTCTTCCTTGTCGAATCGTTTCGTGATGTAGAGACGAGTGATTTCCGAAACCGGAACGGTGTTGGGATCCAGGGATACGCGCTTGATTTCGTCGCCGGCACCGACTTCCCCTTCGCGCGTGACGGCACAATAGAAGCCGTAACGGCCACTGACGAGGAATTGCTTGACCATGTCGTCCGAGCCGAAGCGGATGCCGAGTTTGTAGCAAGGCAGGCGCGGCTGGGTCACAATAAATTCGGCGGAGCCAATTGCGAACCGGTCGCCGAGGTGTACAGAGTTCTCCTCCAGGCCCTCGGTCGTGAAGTTCTCTCCAAATATGGCGATTGGAAGATCGCGCCCGGGCAATTCTTTTTTCCAAAAGGCGTAGTGCTCGACGGGGTAACAGTAGACGGCCTTGTACTCGCCGCCGTGGACGGTGAGATCTGCCTGGCGGTCGCCGTCCAGGTTAAGCGCACGAACGGCTACGCGGCCTTCGACGGGATTTTTGTAGATGCCAGTCGTTACCGAGTGGCCGTGCCAGAGGACGTCGCGAGGCAAACCGACGTTTACAGAGACCAATCTCATTTGGCGGGCCCTTTCCGGGGAGCGGCGTGTATGCCAAGAGGGATTGGATGCAGGAGCCAGGGAATGGACTCGGCTGAACTACCTGGGTTTAGAGATAAGAAGGTCGAGTTCGTCGAGAGAGCGTGGCCAGTCTTCGCGAAGGAGGCGGGAGAGGGCGCGGTCGGCGAGGAGTTTGCCGGCGGTTTGGCAGGTGGGGCAATAGTTCGTTTCGTTGCTGGCGTAGCGGATGCGCTGGATTTTGGTCCCGCAGCGAGGGCAGGGTTGTTTGTAGCGGCCGTGGACGGCCATGCCCTCGCGGAAGGCGGTGACTTTTTCGGGGAATTTGCCGGTGGACTCCGCGCGCAAGCGATCGGTCCAGTGGGTGAGGTTGGAGCGGATGGCTTCGAAGAGGCGCATGATTTCGGCGGCGCTGAGTTTTTGGGTAAGCGCGAGAGGCGAGAGCTTGGCTTCCCAGATGATTTCGTCGGAGTAGGCGTTGCCGATACCGCTGAAAAGGTGAGGGTCGGTGAGAGACCGCTTGAGAGTGTGGTTGGCGGAGAGAAGTGCCGAGGCGAATTGCTCAGGTGTGGCGCTGAGGACTTCAAGGCCGCCAGGATCGAGAGAGCGGAGACCGCCTTCGCCGAGGACGACGTGCAGCGATGCGCGTTTTTGCGAGCCGGCTTCGGTCCAGAGCAGGGAACCATTGGAAAAGTCGAAGGCAGCAAGACCGCACGGCGGGGAAACTTTGACGCGGCCGGCCTTTGCGCCGAGCGGATGCCAATGAAGACGTCCGGCGATCATGAGATGGAGGACCAGCCAGAGGTCGTCTTCGAGACCGATACAGATGCGTTTGCCGAGGCGGCGTAGTTGAAGGACTCTTTTGCCAGGAGCGTCGGCTAAAGGCGGGTTTGCCGTGCGCAAGAGGAAGGGACTGACGATGCGGACGGCTTCGAGAGTCTGGCCAAGGATGCGCGTTTCGAGGGCCTCGATGTAAACAGTGATGTCTGGGAGCTCCGGCATACCGTCTCCAGGACAGATAACCGCGCAGGTTCGCAGACGAACATAGTACAACGACCTAAGGTTTGTTTTGGCGAACGCGTCACTAACACCACGGTAGCTTGTGGATGGGACCACAATAGATTGTGGCATTTTGGAAAAACACGCGAGGACTGTCCGAAGGGACAGCGAAAACTTTTCGTAGATATGGCGCGAAAAAATCTGCATATACAAAAATAGTTCAAAAATACTCTTGACAGAAAATGGCGAAACGCACGATACTCCCGTCGCGCCAGTTTTCTGCCTTCCCCAGAACGACGTTCCGGGGTTCCCCCTACTATCCGCAGCCGCACAAAGTCAGCGAGGAGTATCGGTGTCGGCACAAACAACAGAGAAAGAAGCTATGCATTCGTTCGAAATGGATAGGGAAGTCATTCGCTGCAAGACATGTGGTCTCGTCCAGTACCGGACGCGCACAGGAAACTGCCGCCGTTGTGTGCGCGCCTTGCCTCAGCGTTTGGAATTCCTGATTCCTCCACCGGCACCTCCGGAGGAAGCAACCGCTGAACCTACATCCGAAAAGTTCGCCAACCAACAGACGGTCGAGAACATCGGCCAGCGCATTCGCCAATTGCGCGAATCGCGCGCGATGACCCAGAGCCAGCTACAGTCACGCTCGAAGGTGTCGCGCTCTTACTTGTCCCGCATTGAAAGCGGCCAGATGACGCCGAGCCTCGGCACGCTGGAGAAAATCTCCGAGGCGCTGAATGTTGGTTTGAACCGGTTCTTTATCCCGGAATCCGACGGCGAAGCGCTGCTCGAGGATCCGTTCATCCAGGGATTGCGGCCGTTCCTGCGGCAATTGGATTGGGAACAGTGGCAGTCCATTCTGAAGAGGCTGCAGGCGATCAGCGATCACGTCCATGCAGCACCGGTTACTCTCCGCCCTATCGGTAATCCGGCACGGATGCCGCAGCCCGCGCCGGCAAATGGCAACGGCAACGGACACAATGGACATATCGGTGCCGGCCATTCGAATGGGCATGCGATTTCGCATTCCCATGGGCAGCCGCAGGGTTATGTGTTGCGGCGGCCAGGTGCGGGACCGGTGTTTCAACGGCCGGTGGCACGGTAAGCTTTCGCTTCGAAGCCCAGAGCACAATTTAGCGCGGTGTGACTGTGAGAGGTCACACCGCGCTTTTTCTTTTCAATCGACGAAGCAAATGCTCACTTAATCGCGGACGACGGAGACTTTGGCTGCGGGGACTTCGAGGCGCATGAGGCGATGAGCGGAGTCGAGGTAGAGGTCGACTTCGAGGTCGGAAGTGATGACGCGGAAGCCTTCGTAAGATTTTCCGTCGATGGTGGCGGAGCCGGTGGATTCGGCGGTGACGGTGCCGGGCATGAGTTCTTGTGGAATGAGAACGCTGAAAGTTTGCGGGCCGCGCTTGGACCAGTTGTAAAGGCGGGCGAGGACGGCGTACTGATAATAGAGGTTGTTGTCGAGGACGGCGATGAGAGGAGATTCGAACGAAAGGCTCTGTTCAAAGAAGCAAGGCTGCTTGCGGTTGGGATCTTTTATCTCGTCAGGCGTGCAGGGGCGTGCGCCCTCCATCTCGACGGTGACGTTGGCGATGCCGTTGGCGAAAAGAATGTGCGCACCGTTCTTTTTTTCGGTTTGCGCGGTCCATTCGTAGCTGATCGGTGCGCCGTTGGGTTGCAAGACAAGAGCGCCGGAGACCTTGCTGGCGGGAGCCTGCGGGGTTTTAAAATCGGAATTGCCCTTGGCGAGCCAGCCGCCGCCGGAGGGCGTGATTTCGAACTCTTCATGGCCGACGGTTTGGCCATCGAGCTTGATGGTGAGTTTGCCGTTGTCTTGTGCGAAGACAGACGGGCCGGGCGCGGAGGCATTCTTTTTTTGGTCAGCGCCGCCGGTGACAGCGGGCACAAGAATCAGAACCACGCTCAGGGAGAGAGCGAAACCGGGCCAATCCCTAGAAATTTTCCTTGTCATGAACTCCACCTTCGTAGCGGGTTGCGAGACGCGACACAAATTGCGGAGAAGAAATCTCCGAGGACTATTCTAGCGAAGGCGTATCAGGAATTTGGTTTTTCGACGACTAGATGTGCTTCGCTGCCACCTGCCAGGACAATGCCACGGCGGAGAATTTCGGCGACGACTTGGGTGGGATCGCCGGAGCTGTCCACGCGAAAGTCAGCGAGTTGATAAGAGGGAACACGCTGGGCATGAAGCGCTCGAAAGCTGGCTTCATCGCGAAACAGTGGACGGCCGGTCATAGTCATGCAGCGAGAGAGTAGAAGTTCGATGGGCGAATCAAGCCAGAGTACAGGCACTCCTGCGTTGCGGAGGAATTCCGGGCAGCCCGGCTGAGCATAAGTACCACCGCCTAGCGCAAGGACGGTGGCTTCCTTCAATTCGGAAGCGCGGCCGAGAGCGGCACGCAATTGATCGGCTTCGATCTGGCGAAAAGCCGGTTCGCCGAAGCGCTCGAACATTTCGGGGATGGCAAGTCCGGTGGATTGCTCGATGCGTTCATCCAAATCGACAAAACGCCACGCGAGCTGGCGCGCGAGAAGCGTGCCGACGGTAGTCTTGCCGGATCCCATGAAGCCGACGAGACAAATAACCTGGGTGCGGGCGGATGCGCCGCGCAAAGGAAGTGGTTGTGTCACTGTTCTCAGTAGAGCGTGGCCACCGAGGGCCGGCTCATCCGAAGCGCGGAAATTAATCGCGCCTCATGATGCGGATTGTACCACTGTAGGAGGAGAGTTCGACTTTAGCGAGGC
>Ga0209415_10004009_pt1 | contig 27170 bp, 16 predicted proteins | sample PeaSoiSIISIP2007_FD_187696 | JGI IMG/M metagenome (GOLD analysis project Ga0209415, IMG submission 187696) | Peat soil microbial communities from Weissenstadt, Germany - SII-SIP-2007 (SPAdes) (version 2) | ecosystem: Environmental > Terrestrial > Soil > Wetlands > Peat | place: Germany... | reverse complement strand
GTGTTGGTCGCCGCGTAGTTGGTGGCCAGCGGAGACGGCCCTAGAGTGAACATGTTCGCGAAGAGTATTGTCGGCATCCCGGGGAACAGGCTGCCTAGCGGAGAATTGATACCTAAGCCCGGGCAAGTCGTGCTGGTCTGGGCGCAGATGGGCTGGGCTGGTTTGCCGGGACCATAAATCGTGCTCCAGCCAAACCTGGCTTCATTCAGCAGATGACTCGAGACCAGTGATAACATCCCTACCGAGAGCAGGCGCTGGGTGACGTCTTCCTCGGTCGGCCAGCCGGGAGCCTGCAACGGGTTGCCGTCGCCAAAGGTGTCGTAGAGCGCCTGATTGGTACGATTGTTGGCATAGAAGAACTTGCCAAAGAACCGGTGCTTGTCATTCAGTTTGAAATCCAGATTGGTGTTGAATTGGTCTTCTTTATAAGTCGAGTTGGAGGGAATCGTCTCCAGTACCGGAGAGAGATTCGCTGGGCAACCGGTAGTGACGCCGGGGATCCCAGGAATCATATACTGCCCGCTGGGGAGCTTAGCTGTCAGAGCCGCTGCGGCCACGGGATCGACGTATCCCAAGGACGTGGGGTTATAACACATCGAAAGGGCCGCCAAAGATGCGGGATCGCGCTGCGACCCCAAACCGGCTGGTAGGAATACCGTGGAGAGTGAGTTGGTCAGCGAGGTTCCATTGGTTTCCCGCGTGCCCTGATAAGAGGCAAAAAACCAGGCACGATCCTTCACCAACGGGCCGCCCAGGGTTCCACCAAACTGGTTGCGGTTGTAGGTGGGCCTCGGCGTGACCACCCCTTCCGCTCCGTTCAGGAAGAAATTGTTCGCGTCCAAAGCGGTATTCCGTATGAACTCGTAGGCATCGCCATGGAGTTTGTTGCTGCCGGACTTGGTGACGGCGGCCATGTTGCCACCGGCGTTGCGACCCGCCGAAGCATCGTACATGCTGGTCTGGACAATGAATTCCTGGAGCGAGTCGATGGAAGGGACCGCGAGATTCGGGTTCGAACCCGTGCCGATGGAGTTGGCATCGACGCCGTTGATGATGACGTTGTTAGAGACCGCACGCTGCCCGTTGACGTAGACGGCGGCATCGCCGCGTCCCAGATCGGAGGAGTTCTGGAGGGAACCCGAAGCTCCCGTGGTCAGGGCCAGCAATTGCTGGAAGTTGCGGGTCGGGAGCGGGAGCTCGTTCACCTGGGTTTGGTCGATGACGGTGCCACGGGCCGAGCTTTCCGTCTGCACCAGCGGCGATTCGCTGCTGACCACAATCGTGGTCGGCGCACCGGCCACCTTGAGGGCAACATCGGCGACTGTACTTTCGGTGATCCTGGCGGCGATGCCTTGCACCTTGGCCGATGCGAATCCGCTCTGGCTCACTTCGAGCCGATAGGCTCCTGGATCGAGCAGAGGAAAAGCGTAACGGCCGCTTCCGCCAGTTACGGTTTCACGGCGCACGCCGGCGTCGCTCGTCAGCGTGACTTTTGCACCTGTCACCAGCGCCCCGCTGGTATCCGTCACCACGCCAACGATTTGTCCGGTGGTGGCCGTTTGCGCTTGCGTCATCGGCGTCATGAAACAGAGAATGGCGGCGGCCGCCAGCAGGGTTGTGAGGGTTCGAATTCGCATATTTCCTCCTTAGTGTCGCAATTACGGCTGCGCAGCTCGGTCCTTCCGGCTGCCGGTGTACAGACGGACAAACTGATCGACAGCTTCTTCGTCACTTACGCCCAGATAGCGCTTGGCGCCGAAGAGATTCTCCACCAGAAAATGGGTGACGAACTGCAAGTACAAACTGACATAGGCAAGCCCGGGGTTCACGTCGCTGGGAAACGGGATCGGCGCTTTTTGAAACAAAGCCGTTGAATAGGTGCGGAGACCTCCGGCGACCTCGCGATAGCTGTGAATGAAGTGCTTATGACGGAACTCAACCACGTCGACGTACATCAGCCGCCAGTAGTCCAGATTCTCCGAGACGACGCGGCCAACCGCCCTCCCCAGTTGCTTCAACGACTCGGGATCGGGGGATTGCATGAAGGGAAAAATCTTGCTCTCCCGGAGGGCTTCCATCTTCTGTTCCATGTGCTGGACCAGGCCGATGAATATGTCTTCCTTAGTCGGGTAGTAGAGGTAGAGCTTACCCATGGATACGCCGGCTTGGCGGGCGATTTCGCGGACCGTGGTGCCGTGAAAGCCTTGCCGGGTGAAGAGTTTGAGCGCGGCGCGTTCGATCTTGAGCCGGTTCTTGGCGACGGTGTTGTCCAAAAGCTTTGGCATAGATGCCTTCGCTCGCTGGGCCAATACGAGCGCTCGCTCTTGGAATGCCAATACGAGCGCTCGCTCTCGGAGGGGAATATTAGAACGCTTCCGGTTGAGGTGTCAAGGGGATTATTTACTCCCCGTCGTTGTCATCGATGCCGATTTTGGACAAGCGGTAGCGCAGGGCGTTGCGGGAGAGGCCAAGCAGGCGCGCGGCTTGCGATTTGTTGCCACCGGCGCGCTTCAGGGCTTCGCGGATCATTTCGTCCTCCCACTGATCGAGCGTCATACCGTCGGGGAGAAAACGATCGGAAGCAGCATTGGTGCGATTGCGCGGCGAGTCCAGTTGTATGTCGCTGGCCTCCAACTGGCTGCCCGAGGCAAGTGCGCAGGCGCGTTCGATCACGTTCTGCAGTTCCCGCACATTGCCCGGCCAATAATGACTGCCGAGCAACTGCAGGGCCGCGGGCGAAATGCCGGTGATTTTTCCCTCTCTACCAGAATCTTTGGCAAAGCGCGCGAGGAACAGGTTCGCTAATCCGGGGATATCTTCTTTATGTTCGCGCAAGGGCGGGATATCGATGGGGACGACGTTCAACCGGTAGTAGAGGTCCTCGCGAAAGGTTCCTTCTTCGAGCGCGGCACGCAGGTCGCGGTTGGTGGCAGCGATAAGGCGCACGTCGACCTTGATGGTGCGCGTGCCGCCCAGGCGCTCGAACTCGCGCTCCTGCAGCACGCGGAGAAGTTTGACTTGCGTGGCGGGTGGCACGTCTCCAATTTCATCGAGGAAGAGCGTGCCTTTGTCGGCGAGTTCGAATTTGCCTGGCTTGCTCGCAGCGGCTCCGGTGAAGGCGCCTCTTTCGTAGCCGAAAAGTTCGCTCTCCAGTAGATTCTCGGGGATGGCGGTGCTGTTGATCTTGACGAAGGGACCGGAAGCGCGGCGCGACTTTTCGTGGATGGCGCGAGCAATGAGGTCTTTGCCAACTCCGCTTTCACCGCCCAGCAGAACGGTGGAGTTGGTGGGCGCAACGCGTTCGACGGTGGCCAGCACCTCTTGCATCTTGGGACTGACCGCGACGATGTTGGGGTGGCTGTATTTTTGCCCGAGGGCCTCGCGAAGCGAGCGATTCTCCTCGCGAAGCAGCGAGTTGTCGAGCTCTTTGCGCACGACCATGCGCATTTCGGCGAGGGAGAACGGCTTGAGGACGTAGTCGCTGGCGCCGGCTTTCATTGCCTCAACCGCGGTTTCAACCGATCCGAACGCGGTCATAACGACGACTGGCAACGCTGGATTTTGTTGCTTGGCTGTTTGCAGAAATTCGAGACCGCTCATGCCGGGAAGTTTAAGGTCGGTGAGAACGAGGTGAACCGCTTCGGACGCGAGCAGCTTCAAGCCAGTTTCGGCATCGCCGGCGGAGAGCGTCTTGAAGCCGTCGTCGCCAAGATTCAGCTCCAGCAACCGGCGCATCTTGGCTTCGTCTTCGATGATGAGAATAGTCGGCATTCGTTTAGCTCGTGTGGGGACGGGCGCCCTCGCCCGTCCAAGCCGAGCGAACCGGGGTCCCCGTCGAGCCCGGTGTTGGCTTGACGGGCTGGAGAAGCTCGGCAGTCGCCTGCGCCTCGCCAGTTTCATCCAGCGGAAAGAAGAGCGTAAACACCGCGCCGCCACCTGGCGCATTTTCGACATGGATCGACCCATGATGGCCGTCAACGATCTTCGAAACGATGGAGAGGCCCAGCCCCACTCCGGTTTTCTTTGTGGTCACAAATGGGTTGAAAATTTCTTCACGCAGTTCTTCGGGAACGCCGGGACCGGTGTCGGCCAGACGGAGTTCCACTCCTTTTCGATCATTTTGCGTGGTGGGTCGAACCTCGACTCGCAAAGTCCCGGCGTGGCCCGCATCCTGCATAGCCTCGTAGGCGTTCTGCACAAGATTCAAGAAGGCCTGTTCGCACAGGCTCTCGTCGAGCGGGACGGGCGGCAGCCCGCCGGCGTAGTGACGCTCGATGCGCACGGCTTCACTCGGGAAGCGCCCCGCGACAATTTGCAGGACGCGATCGAGGAGCGCTGTCAAGTCCGCGGGATGCGGTTGGGCATGAAGAGGACGGGCAAAGTCCAGAAACTCGGTAACGAGGCTGCTGAGCCGGTTGACTTCCGTCGAAATGTAGCCGGCTAGCTCGCGGGCCAGTTCATCGGAGGCTTGCAATTTCTGGGTCAACATTTCAGCCGAACCTTTGATGACTCCGAGAGGATTACGAATCTCATGCGCCAGTCCAGCCGAAAGCTGGCCGAGTGCGGCCAACCGTTCGGAGCGCCGTGCTTCGGCCTGAGCCAACTCGAGGCGCCGATTGGTTTCGGAGAGCCGTTCGGCGAGGTCACGATACAACTGGGTCTGATGCCGGCTCTGCTGCGCGAAGCGGTTGACGACCATGGCGGCGAGAAAGAAAAACATGATGCGCAGCGCCAGGTAACCGAAAGCCTCGGGCGTCAATTCGTATTCCTGCATTGCGGGATAGAGATACGAGCAGTAGGCGGCGGAGGCAAGGAGCGTCCAGACGAGCGTTAGTCCAGGGCCACAGTAGAGTGCCGCGGTGACGACCGGCAAGTAATAAATAGGATAGTAGCTGCTGTTGATTCCAACCTCTCCGGTGTGATCGATAAGCAGGGTCGCCAGCAAGATCTTGAGCAGGATTACGTAGGCAATCCCCCGCTTAGGAAAGTGGGAAATCAACTTTGACTCCAGCAGTTGCACAATTCCTATGGCGAGGAGAATTACCTGCTTGTGCCATTCCAGTAGCGGAGGGAGCACCGCCAGTATGGCCAGGAAGAGGAGCCAGATCGTGAGCCAGACGGCGTCGAGACGGCTAAGCCGCCGGGACTCGGGATCGAATATGGGAGGCGCAGGTGCCACGCAGCTTCCATCCAACCGCAGAAAGGCCCCCGGCGTCAATTGGACGGTAGCTTCCTGGCTCGTCGAGGAGGCGATGCGTATAGCTCAGTCCAGCTACGCGCCGCGAACCGCCGGGATGCTACGCTATCGATCCGCGTAATAGCCGTCCCTGGTTTGGACGGTCAGGTCCTTGCGCTTCACCTGCAACTGCACGTGGTGGTACCCGGAGGCTGCGCTGTCTTTATCGGGTGTGTAGCCCATGCTGTACTGGGTTCGCAGTTCCTCAACGATGCTGTCGTAAATCTGGCCGACAGTTTCCTTTTTAGAAACTTCGAAAAAACGTCCGCCTGTTTCCTTGGAAACCCTCTCCAGAATTTTCTTGCCATCGGTGCGCGGGCTCTCAGAAGGACGTTGGCCTCCGCGACCGCCTCGGCCACCGCCGCCGCCCGGATATCCCCCGCCTCCTGGCCAACCGCCGCCACCGCCCGGCCAACCGCCGCCGCCCCGGCCCATGCCGCCGCCCCGCCCTTGGCCCTCATCATGGTGAGTATCCGCGAAATAAATCGAGTAAACGACCGTGTCGGCACGTTGGGCGGACTCGATTGCTCCTTCCAAATACGTCTTGCTGCCGCGGTCGACGCCGTCCGAGAGAATAATGAGAGCCTTCCGGCCCTTCTGCTTTTTCATCAATTCGCTCGATGCCAGATAAACGGCGTCGTAAAGCTGAGTACCGCCGCCATGGTGCGATCCCGATCCGGAGCGGGAATCGTCGGAGTCGTTAGGATCGTTCGAGCGCTCGCGGTCGGATGGCGTCTTGAGCAATTCGAGCGCCGATTGCAGCTTTTCACGCGACGAAGTCAAATCCTGAAGCAGTTCTACCTCACGATCAAAGTGTATGAGGAAGGCTTTGTCTTTCTCTTGCACCAGCATCTGATCGAGAAAACTGCGGCTTGCATTGCGCTCCGCTTCGAGAACGTTGGTTTGACTGCGACTGGTGTCCACGAGCAGACCCAGGGTGAGCGGAAGATTCGCTTCTTGCGAGAAATAGCCGATCGTCTGCGGACGGCCGTCTTCCTGAAGCGTGAAATCGTCTTTGGTGAGATCGCGGACGATCGCGCCATGTTTGTCGCGAACAGTGACGGGCAGTGTGACTACCTTGACGTCGACCGCAATGGTGGTAGCGGTCTCCTGAGCCCGCAGCGCCGGGCCGACTCCCGGAAGAGCGGTCAGCGCGGCAATCAGCGCATAGGCGACCATTTTCGACCATGAACGGTTGGCAATCGTTTCTTTAGCTGGCCGGGATTTATTCACCGTGTGGCCTCCGCTTATTGTGTTCCGTTTATCGTTTATCTCAGTCGAATCTTGAGGGCGCTGAATCTGCACAAGAAAATAGAATACACGGCCAGGATCGCACCCGCCCAACTTGGGAAGGCAACTGTCAACCGGTAGAGGAGGCCTGCCGCTACCGGATGGGCCTGCCTTTCGGGAATGGATTTATCGGCGGACATAGGCATCTACGCAACATCATTTGTTGGGGGCATGGCTACTGTCTTCATACTGGATGCGACGCTACGGAGTGCAGTTGCCAGGGTCCCTGTAAAAGCGACGTCAATGCCCGGTAAAACTTCGTAAAGGGTTAAGGTTGGTGCTGCCGGCGATGCTAAAGTTAGAGGATGCGATCTTTTAGGCAGACGCAGCGGCAAGCGTGCCTCGTTAGCACGTGCCTGCTCATGGCATTGGTCTCTCTGATTCTGACGAGGCCGGGCTACGTTGGAGCGCAAGATAAACCACCGGGAAGTTCCGCAGGCGCTCAAGTCTCCAAGGCCGTTGGGGTCATCAAGACCGTTCAGGCGGAATCGATCACGGTTTCGGCGGAATCCGGTGGCCAGGGCGATATTGTTGCGACGCTGATGGGCTCGACCAAGATTCTGCGCGTACCTCCCGGAGAAAAGGATCTGAAAAACGCGACCGCGCTGCAGGCGCAAGACTTGCAGCCTGGGGACAGGGTGTTGGTGCGCGGCCAGGCATCAGCCGACGGACACACCATCGTCGCGCTGGCCGTGATTGTGATGAAGCAGGCAGACGTGGCGGCCAAGCAACAGCACGACCGCGACGACTGGCAGAAGCGCGGGGTGGGTGGGCTCGTCACCAAAGTGGACAGTGCCACAGGCACCATCACGATTTCATCAGGTGGACTGAGCGCGAAGCGGAGCATCGCCGTCCACATTGCTCAGGACACGATCTTGCGCCGCTATGCGCCCGGCTCGGTGAAGTTCGATGACGCGAAACCGGCGCCCGTCAGCCAAGTCATGGCGCAGATCAAGGTGGGCGACCAGTTGCGCGCGCGCGGCACCCGCAACCCGGATGGCAGCGAAGTGAGCGCGGAGGAAGTTGTCTCCGGCACATTTCGGAATATTGCAGGAATCATCAAGGCGACCGACGCGGCGAGCAACACCATGACGGTGCAGGATACGATCAGTAAGAGCGCGGTAGTGGTGAAGGTGTCCGCTGATTCGCAAATGAAGAAGCTGCCGGAGGAGATGGCGCAACGCATCGCCATGCGGCTAAAGTCCACCGCTGGCGCGGCGGGCGTCGGGAACGGACAGCAACCTGGCCTCAACGCCCTCGCGCAGAGCGGTCCGCCGGCTGCCGGCGGGGCGCGAACGGATGGCCGACCGGGCGGGAGCGGTCCTCCGGACTTTCAGCGCCTGTTGAGCCGCTTGCCCGATAGCAAGCTGGCGGACTTGCAGAAAGGTGACGTCGTGATGATCGTCGCGACCGAAGGCGGAGACGTGGGCGCGATCACAGCGGTCACGCTGCTGGCCGGAGTGGAAGTCATCCTGACCGCGGCGCCAAATCAAAGCGCATCCACGTTGCTTTCGCCGTGGTCGCTGAACACATCCGGCGGGGAAGGTGAAGCTGCGCAGTAGTGAACAAATCTTGATCCACATCTCAATCTGTTTGATCTGCCTGGAAAGAAAAGGTGCGTGTTGAAGTTATCAGTCTGCATTTTGGCAATTCTGATTTTGGTAACGCTGGTCGGGATGGCTGCGCCTGCAGCGGCGCAGGCACCGGCGCCGTCATCAGCCACGGCAGGAACCTTGCGCGGGCAAGTGACCGATCCCTCGGGGGCAGTGGTTCCGAACGCCACCGTGGCGACCGTGGTATCCGGCAAGCAAACGAATTCCACTACGACCGACCGAAGTGGCAGTTACGAAATCGGGAATCTGGCGCCGGGCACATACACGGTCACGGCAAATGCGCGGGGATTCGCCGTTTTTGTCCAGACAGGTGTGGCCGTTGCGGCGGGCCAAGTCGCGCAATTTAACATTTCGCTTGATATCAACGTACAGAAGGAAAAGGTCAACGTCCAAGACGAGACTCCTCAAGTCGACGTCAACCCCGCCAGCAATGCCAGCGCCATCGTGCTGAGCGGCAAGGATCTGGAGGCGCTTCCCGACGATCCGGATGAATTGCTGGCTGACCTGCAAGCACTGGCCGGACCTTCGGCAGGTCCCAACGGCGGACAGATTTATATCGACGGATTTACCGCCGGAGAGCTTCCGCCGAAGTCGTCGATTCGCGAGATTCGCATCAATCAGAACCCGTTTTCAGCCGAATACGACAAGCTGGGCTATGGACGAATTGAAATCTTCACCAAGCCAGGCACGGACAAATATCACGGACAGTTTTCAGTCGAGGGAAACAGTTCGGGATTGAACACGCGCAATCCTTTCCTCGCCGCCGATGAGACACAGCCCTACGATTCGGTGATTTACATGGGAAACATCGGAGGGCCGATCAATAAGAAGGCGTCGTTCTTCTTCAATGTACAGCGGCGCAACATCGACGAAATTGCAGTCGTAAACACCCCCGTGCTGGATCCGAACACGCTGAATCAGATTCAACTGAGCGAGAGCGTTCCCAACCCGCGCACCCGCACCAACATCGGCCCGCGCATCGACTACCAGGTCAGCACCAACAATACTCTTACTGCCCGCTACCAGTTTTATCGCGACACCCAGCAGAACGCCGGCGTGGGGGGCGCAACCCTGCCCGAGGCCGGCTACGACACCACGTCCACCGAGCACACCGCGCAGATCAGCGATACCCAGGTGCTGGGGGCGAAGGTGGTCAATGAGACTCGCTTCCAGTACTTGCGCGACAACAGCGGACAGACTCCGTTGCAGACTCCGTTGCAAACGCTGCCGAGCGGGTTCACGACAACCGCGTCCATCAACGTGCTCGGGGCGTTCTCCGGCGGACGCAGCAGTTCGGGAGTGCAGACGGACTACCAGAATCACTACGAGCTGCAGAATTACACTTCGATGTCGCTGGGAAAGCACTTCCTGAAATTCGGAGGGCGTCTGCGCGTAGTTCATGAGGTCAATACCTCGGGCGCTGGGTTCAATGGCAGCTTCACCTTCGCGAGCTTAACGGATTACGCGACCGCGCTGAATGATCTCCAGATGGGCAATGCGCCTCTGGGCGCGGTCAAGTTCACGCTCGAGGCGCCTCCGGTAGTCGGCGCTCCAGTACCCACCGTGCCGGTCACCGTAGCGGATACTGGTTTGTACATACAGGATGACTGGAAGGTGCGTCCCACTTTCACGCTGAGCGGCGGCCTGCGCTTTGAAACGCAAAATGCGATTCACGATCATGCGGACTGGGCGCCTCGGTTCGGTTTTGCCTGGGGCATCGGCGGAGGAGGAAAGAGCGCTCCGAAAACCGTGCTGCGCGGCGGTTTCGGCCTGTTCTACGACCGCTTCACTCAGGATCTGGTTCTCAACGCCGACCGTTTGAACGGCACAACCCAACAGAGCTACGCCGTATCATGTCTACAGTCACAGCCCTGCTCGCAGTTGAGTTTTTTCCCGACTGTACCCCCGGTGAGCCAGTTGCCGTCGCAGACGGTTTCCTCGATCTACCAGATCGGCCCGAAATTGCACGCGCCGTACATCATGCAGAGTGCGTTCACTCTCGAGCGACAGGTCACAAAGATCGCAAACGTTACGGTTACCTATCTGAATTCCCGCGGCGTGCACCAACTTCTGTCGTTGGTCACTAACGCTCCTGTCACCAACTATCCATACCCCACAGGGTCGCTCCCAAGCACGTACTATTTCCAATACTCTTCCGACGGAGTTTTCCGGCAGAACCAGTTGATCGCGAACTTCAACATCCGCGCCGGCGCAAAGCTTTCTCTGTTCGGCTACTACTCCTTGAATTACGCCAACAGCGACGCTTCGGGCGCGGGGAGCTTTCCATCCGATCAACACGATTTGAGCCTCGATTATGGACGAGCTTCGTTTGATATCCGGCACCGGGTGTTTATGGGGGGTACGATTGGCCTGCCGCGCGGGTTTCGCCTGAGTCCATTCATGATTTTCAATTCCGGCTCGCCCTACAACGTCACTGTCGGTCAGGACTTGAGCGGCGATTTGCAGTTCAACGACCGTCCCGCATTCGGGACTAATCCTTCGGGCTCGTGCCCGTTCCCAACGCCCTCCGCTTGCCTCCGCTACGTAATTCCGATTACTTCCTACTCTCCGATTCCCATCAATTACTTAACGGGCCCAAACCACTTCACGCTGAACCTGAGGCTGGCGAAAACGTTTGGCTTCGGGCCGGAAACTCATGGCAGCAGTGGAGCACAGCAGGGCGGCGGCCCTCCCGGCGGAGGTGGTCCGCGCGGCGGGGGACCCGGTGGCGGCGGCTTAGGACGGGGACCCGGTGGCGGCGGAGGCTTCGGGGGCATGGGCTCGGCCACCAGTCGGCGTTATAGCTTGACGTTCAGCGTCAATGCGCGAAACGTTCTGAACAAGGTCAACGCGGCAACTCCCAACGGAACTCTGACCTCGCCCAATTTCGAACAGTCCACTGCTTTGGCGGGCGGGCCTTTCTCAAGCATGGCCGCAAATCGGAAAATCGAAGTGCAGGCGATGTTCAGCTTTTAGGGGCAGGTGTTAGGTGTCAGGAACAAACTCTACCCTGCCTTTGGTTTTCCTGAGGCCTAAGACCTGACACCTGAGACCTTTTCTTACGTGGAGTAATCGGCGTTGATCCGCACATACTCAGCAGTCAGATCGGTGGTGAGAAATCGCACCGAGTGCTGGCCGCGCCCAAGCTGCACGCAAATGTCGCAGACCGGTTGCACAAGACTGTGGTGGGCTTTCCGCTCGTTGAACACGCACGCGACTCCGTTGCGGCATACCTTCTGACTGCCAATGAAAATCTGCACGCGTGACGGATCGATGGGTGCACCGCACCTTCCCACGGCGGCGAGAATGCGTCCCCAGTTCGGATCGGCCCCAGCCCACGCCGTCTTCACGAGCATGGAATGGGCAATCGTCCGCGCCACCAGTAGCGCCTCTTCCCTGCTCCGCGCCTGTTCGACCAACAGGCGGATCACGTGCTGAACACCTTCACCATCACTGACGATCTGCTCGGCGAGAGACTGGCATACCGTGGTCAGCGCCGCGGACAACTTCTTCCGGATGCGAATATCTCTTACCCGCGCGCCGCTTGCGCCGCTCGCCAGCAGTACCACGGTGTCGTTGGTGGAAGTGTCGCCGTCAATGGAGATGCAATTCAGTGAATCGTCGCACGCCTCGCGCAGAAGAGGCTGCAGCTCACGCGGGCTCGCGCTCACATCCGTGAACAAGTACACCAGCATGGTCGCAAGTTGCGGATGGATCATGCCGGCTCCTTTGGCGATCCCAAGCAGAGTGACTTCTTTCGAGCCTTCTGTCGACGAAGCGCGGAAGCACGCGGACGCCAGCTTGGGGCGCGTATCGGTGGTCATGATGGCGCGGGCGAAGGCGAGAACGCCACGCTGGCTGGCGGATCGCGTTGCGATAAGCTCCGGCAACTCTGCGAGTATTTTCTCTGCTGGCAGTTGGACCCCAATGATGCCGGTGGAGGAAGGAAAGACTTCGGCAGCGGGAACTCCGAACAGCTTTCCGGCTTCGCGACAAACTCGCTCGCAGGCTTGAATACCGGCACGTCCGGTGGCGCAGTTGGCGTTTCCGGAGTTCACCACAACGGCTCGAACGCGTCCGCCGGTCGAAAGCAACGACGCGCGGCCAACCTCCACGGGAGCGGCAACGACACGGTTCTTCGTGAACAACGCGGCAGCACTCGCGGCTGCCAAACTGCGCTCGGCTTGGACGGGCGAGGGCGCCCGTCCCCACACTTCCACCAAAGCCAGGTCCGGCCGGCCGCTGACCTTAATTCCGGCAGCACCCGCCGAGAAAGAAAAGCCCAGGGGCAAACGAATTTTTTCAGGAGAGCGGCGCAGCGCGGTCATGCCTGAATCTTCAACCAGTTCTTGGGCGGCGGCAAAATGGCAAACGTGGGCAGGTTTCCTCGGATCATTGCCACCTCGTCGCAGCGATAGAGCCGTGGGCACTTGTAACAATCTTTGTGGATCTTGTCAGGAAGATCCTGGTGAGCTGCGAGAGTGAATCCCAGGCGCGAGAAAAATTCCGGAATGCGCGTGAACAAGCACACGCAGGTGACTTTGTGTTTTTCCGCCTGCGCCAGAAGCGCCTTGACCAGACGCCGGCCGCCGCCGCTGCTTTGGCTCCTGGGATCGACGGTAATCGAACGAATCTCAGCCAGGTGCATGCCATAGAGGTGAAGAGCACCGCATCCGATGATGCGTTCTTCCTGCTCCAGGACGACAAAGTCGCGCACGTTTTCGCAGATTTCCGCCAGCGTGCGCGGCAGAAGCGTGCCGTCGCCGGAGTAGGCCGAGATGAGAGCGTGAATCTGCTCGGCATCGGGAAGGACCGCTTCACGCGTGCGCATGGGCCTCCTTGCGCCGGGGCGGAGTGGTCTTTTCTTCTTTGTGCGCGCGCTTTTGCGTGACCTCTGCATTCTCGTGTAACGCCGCGTCCAGAGCCTTGATCACCTGATCCACGTGCTTCTTCTGAATCACGTAAGGCGGCAAGAAGCGTAGTACGGTCTCGTGCGTGCGATTGATGATAATTCCTTCTTGCAGCAGTTGTTTGGCTACCGCCTTTGCCAGTTCGGGCGAGTCTAGTTCCAAGGCCTGCATCAGACCGACTCCGCGGACATCTTGAATCGACTTGTGTTTCTTGTCGAGTGCCTGGAGCGCTTCCTGAAAATATTCGCCCGTCGCGCGTACATGCTTCAGCAACTTCTTCTCCGCACGCAGGAATTCGATGGCAACAGCGCAGGCCAGGGGCCCTCCGCCGAACGTGGTTCCATGCATTCCCGGATGCATGCAACTCGCAACCCGCTCTGTGGTAAGGATGGCGCCGAGGGGCAGACCGCAAGCCAGGGGTTTGGCGACCGTGACCACGTCGGGCAAGACACCGTAGTGCCGGTAGGCAAAGTGGCGCCCGGTGCGCCCGAGGCCGCACTGAATCTCGTCGAGCACGAGCACGGCGCCGCTCCGTTTGGTCAAGCGCGAGGCGAGTTCGAGAAACTCCTTGTTGACTGGACAAATTCCGCCTTCTCCTTGAATGGTCTCGATGCACACGGCACAGACGCTGGAATCGAACTTTCGCTGCAGATCGTCGAGGTCGTTGAACTTGACGAAACTCACGCCCGGCACGAGCGGAACGAACGGGGCACGATATTTCGTTTGGCCGGTGGTAGCCAGCGCGCCGAACGTGCGTCCATGAAAAGAGTTTTCCATGGCCAGGATGCGCGTCTTTGGACTAGCCTTGCCGCCGTCCTTATTATTCTTCTGCGCCAAGGCGCGGGCGAGTTTGAGCGCCCCTTCCCAGGCCTCGGTGCCGCTGTTGCAGAAGAAAGCGCGGTCAAGCCCGGAAATTTGTGTGAGTTGCTGCGCTAGCTCCGCCTGATACTCGTGGAAGAATAAATTGGAAACGTGAATGAGACGGCCGGCCTGACGCCTGATCACTGCCTGGATCGCAGGGTGATTGTGGCCAAGCGCGTTGACTCCGATTCCACTGAGGAAATCCAGATAACGCTTGCCGCAGGAATCCCAGAGATACACGCCGCGCCCGCGCACAAAAAGAATGGGCTGGCGCTCGTAGGTGGGAAGCAAGAGTTTCGCTTCCATGCGGGAGACGGACGAGAGGTTCATGCTCTCAGCACCTCGGTGCCGCATTCAATCTTCGTGAAATAGAACAGGGGCAGGACTTCGACCTCCGCCGCCGGCAAAATGCGCACGCGCCCCACACCCGACTTGAGGGCCTGAGTACAGGCTTCGAGCTTGGGCATCATCCCGCCGCTAATCACGGATTCATCAATCAGCCCCGCAACTTGGTTCGTATCCAAGCGTGGCATTACCGAGCCATCGGCTTGCTTTACACCGGGCACGTCAGTGAGAAAAATCAGTGCGTCAGCATGGCATGCTATGGCGCAAGCGGCGGCCATCTGGTCGGCGTTTACGTTGTAATACTGCCCGTCGCCTCCAAGCGCAAGCGAGGAGAGCACGGGAATGCCGCCTTCGGCCCAGATGGCCTTGAGCCAGCGCGGTTCGGAAAAACAGATTTCGCCGACAAATCCCAAGTCCTGCGCTGCGTCTTGCTTCTTGCGGGCGCGGAAGACTCCGCCGTCTCCGCCACAGAGACCGATGGCCGGCTGGCCAGCGGCGGCGATCGCAGCCACCAGGCTTTTGTTCACAATGCCGGCAAGCACCATCAGGGCAACATCGCGCGTCTCGGCGTCGGTCACGCGCAGGCCGTGGATGAAGTCGCTTTTCTTTCCGAGAAGTTTCAGGGTGCGAGTCAAAGCGCTGCCCCCGCCGTGTACAACGGCGACCTGGTGTCCGTCCTGGGCGAGTTGGACCACCGCCTTCGCACATTTCTGAAGCGTCGGCCTATCCTCCAGCGCCGCACCACCGATTTTGACCACAATCTTCACTGCAGGCCCTCTGCTTCATCCCAGCCATACATAAGATTCATGTTTTGCACCGCCTGACCGGCTGCGCCTTTGAGCAGGTTGTCGAGACAGGAGACAACCACGAGTCGGCGGCCATCGCGCGCCAGGCAGAAGCCGAGGTCGCAGTAATTGGTGTGCACGGAGAGCTGGATTTCCGGCAAGCTCGATGCCGGGAAAATACGCACCCACCGCCTTCCCTGGTAGAAATCCTGAAAACAACTTTGAATCTCGGCCGCCGTCATTTCGTGTTTCAGGTAGACATAAATCGTAGACAGAATCCCACGTGGGATGGGCAAGAGATGAGGAGTGAAGATCAACTGGCTGGCGTTGAGCGCCAATTGTTCGAGAATCTCCCCGGTGTGACGGTGTCCGAAGACCGAGTAGGCGGAAAAGTTGTCGGCCACTGACACGAAGTGGGTGCGCGCCGTCGGTTCCTTGCCGGCCCCAGACACACCGGACTTGGAATCGGAGATGATGCCGCGATCACAATCCACCATGCCGGCCGAGAGCAAGGGTGCCAGCGCAAGAATGACAGAAGTCGCGTAGCAGCCTGGATTCGCAACCAGCGCAGCCGACGGCAGCTGGTCCGCATTCGGCTTCAGTTCGGGCAGACCATACACGGCGCGCTCAGTGAGTTCGGCTGCGGTCTGGACGTTCGAATCTTTGAAGCCATAAACGGCACGGTTCTGTTCTTGTTTCAGACGCCACGCGCCGCTCAGATCGACGATCCGCAGCCCGCGCGCAATCGCCTCGGGTACAAGTTCGCGGGAAACGGCGTGCGGCGTGGCCAGAAACAAGAGCCCCACTCCATGTTGCTCCAGCGCGGACCAGGAAAATGGCTGGACCGGCGAATGGCCGTTGCCAGAAACGCGCGGCAATCCAGCATCGGAGTCGTCCGTCTCTGCACTGCGCCGCAAGAGCAAGGGCACGTCGGTCCTCGGATGCCGGCCCAGAAGGCGAGCCAGTTCGAGGCCGGAATAGCCGGTCGCGCCGAGAACTGCAGTTTTAAGTTTCGCTGTCATGGAATCGATTCGAAACGTCCCCCACTCAGGAGTCTCGCTTAAGGCATATTTATCCATTAGAATGCATAAATATTCATCTATAGTAAATGATCCCACCCCCGTGTCAAGTCGAAAGAGCGGTTCGGCACTCTTTCGAGACTCTTCTGGCGGGTTAGGTCTCCAGCCTTTTGCGAAAGCTTTTCTGATGCCTGCAAGAAGAAATTTCTATTGGACTCCGCCGATCCGAGGCATTTAGTGTGGGGAACAATTCCAAATATGCGACTTGGAGACTTGCAAAGACATTTCATGCCGCATCTCACAGAGCCCTTCCCCACGCCGCGGCATCCCGCAAGAATAGTTAACCGCATGGAAACAGGAGCAATGCAATGACGAAGCAACCGAAGAGGCGCCTTCTGCGCCGGTCATCGTGTGTATCGGTATCGATTCTGGCGTTTCTTCTCGCCGGAATGTTGGCAGCGCTATCCACTGCCTGCTTTGCCGACGAGCCCAAGCCAGATCCATCGGGCGTAGCAACCGGGGACAAAACTGCCGCCATAGACGCCGCGGGCAATTCTTTTGTCGTCGCTGAGCCCACCGACAAAGCAGCGCCGGACTACGCCGCGAACAAAAAGGCTTTCGACGACTATCAGGCGCAAGCGGCGAAAGAACCGCTCGCGGTAAAGCTTGCTGACAGCGTCGGGCATGTCCGCGTGGCCACCAACTTTGCCTGGACCCTGAATACCGGTTATCTCGTCCTGTTCATGCAGGCAGGTTTCGCCCTGCTCACCTGCGGCTTGGTGCGCAAGAAGAATGTCGCGCACTTGATGATGCTGAATTTTGCGGCTTACGTGTTCGCCTTCCTGGCGTATTACGCCTGCGGATATGCATTCCAGTTTGGAGCCGTGGCCATCAATGCCGCGCCCACCAACCTGGGCGGCATCCCCACGCTCAACAGGTTTCTGATTGGGAGTGGTCAGTGGGGATTCGTCGGGGGTAAAGGGTTTTTTCTTACCGGTCCAGCCTATGACAGCGCCAGCAACTGCCTCACCCTATTCGAGGTCGTGTTCATGGAGACGGCGGGCTACATAATTGTCGGCGCCATCTGCGAGCGCATCACCTTCTGGGCATTCCTGCTGTGCGAATTTTTCATTGGCGCCATCCTTTATCCCATCTCCGGTTGCTGGACTTGGGGCGGCGGTTGGCTCTCACAAGTTGGATCTACGTTGAATCTTGGACACGGTTATGTCGATTTTGCCGGATCCACTGTAGTCCATGCCGTGGGCGGTTTCTGCGCCATGGCTCTGGCCATCATTCTCGGCCCGCGCCTGGGCAAATATGGCCCCGGCGGGAGGATCCGCGTCTTTCCCGCTCACAATATCGTGTATGTCGTGACCGGCACGTTCATTCTGCTTTTTGGTTGGATGGGATTTAATCCCGGTTCCACGCTCGGCGCAACGGACCTGCGCATCGCGGTAGTTGCGGTCAACACCAATCTGGCTGCGGTTGCGGGATCAGCGGCGGCGATGCTCTTGTGGTACTTCCTGTTCGGCAAGCCGGACATCACCATGGCCTGCAACGGAATGCTCGCCGGGTTGGTCGCGATCACCGCGCCGTGTGCGTTCGTGTCTCCCACGTCGGCAGTCGTCATTGGCATCTTGGCGGGATGCCTGGTTTGTGGCGGCGTTCTATTCAATGACCGCTTTCTTAAGATTGATGACCCTTGTGGCGCCATTTCGGTTCACGGCTACTGCGGCTGGCTGGGCGCTGTTTGCGTGGGCATCTTTGCCGACGGCGCTTATGGCGCGGGCTGGAACGGCGTCGGCGCCACGTCGTACCTGGGTCGAGCTGGCCAGGGAGTCACGGGCCTGCTCCACGGGGATACGCGGCAGTTCCTATGTCAGCTTATGGGGGCAACGTTGTATGCTGCGTGGGCGTTCGGCGCAACCTTCGCCGTCTTCTGGTGTGTCAACAAAGTGCGAAGCATGCGCGTGGCGCCCGAAGTGGAACAAGAGGGTCTCGACGTACCCGAGTTCGGAATGCCGGCGTATCCCGAAGACGCAGTGGCCCCGGCGTCCTACTGAGATCATCCGGCCCCTGGTTACACTCTTAGTCGCAGGTCGCTCGAGGTGCCGCCCGCCGCTGGAACGTAGCACTTGAACGTGTAATCCATCACCATGCGATCGGCGTTGAAGCGCCAGCCGAGGGTGCGGATGGTGCGCTTCATCCGTTGGATCCACCCTCGGGGAAGGCCATCGCGATCGCGCTGGTAGTAGAGAGGAATCACTTCTTCGTGCAGTACCTGCAGCAGTTCTTCTCCGTCGCGGGTGTCATGAACATTCATGTCGGAGTGAGTTCTGCCTTTTCCGATGGCGAAGCCGTTCAGGCCGTCGTAAGCTTCGGCCCACCAGCCATCCAGGACCGAGAGGTTCAAGCCGCCGTTCAAAACGACTTTCTGGCCGCTGGTTCCGGAGGCTTCCAGAGGACGCCGCGGATTATTCAGCCAGACGTCTACGCCCTGCACGAAATGGCGGCCGACATTGATGTCATAATCTTCGACGAAAACGAATTTGTCGGAAAATTTCGGATCGCGCATCAACTGGGCAATCTGCTGCAGGACGCGCTTGCCGGGTTCGTCGAGCGGGTGCGCCTTGCCGGCAAATACGAACTGCACGGGGCGCTTCGGGTCATTGACCATGCTGGCGATTTTTTCGATGTCGGTCAAAATCAGATTGGCGCGCTTGTAAGTGGCAAAGCGGCGGGCAAAACCGATAGTCAGAGCATCGGGACTGAGGACGCGCTCCAGGTGGCGCAACACGGCGCGTGGTTCGTCGCGGCGCGCGGCCTGCCTGACGGCGCGGCGGCGCACAAAGTCGATCATTCGCGACTTAAGGCTGAAATGAGTCTCCCAGAGCTCGCCGTCGTCGACGTCGTCGATGCCATCCCAGATTTTGGCTTCGCTGCTGCGCATATGCCACCCCGTTCCCAGATGGCGATCGTAGAGCCGGAACATCTGCGGGGCCAGCCACGAGGGAACGTGGACGCCGTTGGTAATGTGTCCGATAGGAACCGCGTCTTCCGTTTTGCCCGGGGAAAGTCCCGTCCACATGGCGCGCGAAACTTCACCGTGCAGGGAAGAAACCGCGTTGGCTCGCCGTGAGAGCTTCAGACCGAGCACAGTCATACAGAAACGTTCGTCGCTTTCGGGATTCTCCCGCCCCAAAGCCATGAAACTCTGCTTGGAAAGACCAAGGGCCTCGCGCATAGGTCCAAGATGCTCTTCGACCAGATCGGCATCGAAGCGATCATGGCCGGCGGGCACGGGAGTGTGCGTGGTGAAGACCACTTCCCGGGAAACCCGCGGCACGGCCTTCTCGAAACCGATGCCCTCTTCTTCCATGCGCTGGCGAATCGCTTCCAGGAGCGCAAATCCACTGTGCCCTTCGTTCAGGTGAAGAACGCCCGGGGTGATGCCGAGTGCTTTCAGCGCGCGCAGGCCGCCCACGCCCAGAAGCAGTTCCTGGTGCACGCGAACGCGGCCGTCACCTCCGTACAAGCGCGAGGTCAGCACGCGATCTTCGGGGGTGTTGCCCTCCACGTCGGAGTCGAGGAGAAACAGATCGCAGCGCCCCACTTTCACGCGCCAGACCTTGGCGCGGATCGAACCATGGCGGGTGTCGACCTGCACCTCGACCGGCCTGCCGTTTTTCCCGATGGCGGTTTCCATCGGGAGGTGATTGACATCGGTTTCGAGGTACTCCTCGTGCTGCCAGCCTTCGCGATCAAGGTGCTGGCGGAAATATCCCTGGCCATAAAACAGGCCTACGCCGACGAGAGGGATTCCAAGGTCGGAGGCGCTCTTGATGTGATCGCCGGCCAGAACCCCAAGTCCTCCAGAGTAAACCGGGAGCGATTCATGCACGCCAAATTCGGCGGAGAAATAAGCCACAGGCCGCGGCCGCAGCACACCGGCGTGGCGCGCACCCCAGGTGCGCTCCGCCTCCTGGTACTCGCGCAAGCGGCGATAGGCGTAGTTGATCCGGCTGTGCAGGGTGAGTTCGGTGGCGCGCGCTTCGAGCTTGGCGAGAGGATACTCGTTCAGCAGCAAGATCGGATTGTGATTGAGCTGGCTCCAACGCGCCGGATCGAGTTCGCGGAACAAGCTGTTGGAATCGTAATCCCAGCTCCACCAAAGGTTGCGGGCCAACGCCCAGAGCCGCTCCTGCACGGGCGCGATAAAACGGTCGAGGGTGCGGGCTTCGCTGACCACGTGCGCCACCCGGTTCGCGGCCTCGGTGAGCAACCGAATCTGATCTTCCGGAAATACTCGCGCCTCCACGGTTTGAATCACCAGTACGCCTTGTAACACGCCGCGATCAATGAGGGGAACTCCCAGGAACGATTGGTAAGCATCTTCGCCGGCTTCGCTGAAATACTTGAAGCGAGGATGACTTCTGACCTGTTCCACGGCCACCGGGCGGACCTGTTCCGCAACCATCCCCACCAGTCCTTCACTGACCGCCATGCGAAGCTTGCCCACGCATTCATGGCGCAGCCCGAGCGTCGCGGCCAGAACGAGATTGGCGCGGTCGGGTTCCAACAGATAAGCGGAGCAAACATCGACGCCGAACCGTCTGGCAATCAACGCGACCACGTTCATCAGGGTCTCGGCCGGCTTGCCTGGTTCCGCCGTCAAGTTCGCGATCTCCTCCCACGTCAGCACGTAGCTGGCATCAAGAGAGCAGGCAGCGTGGTCCTGAGCCTGAACTAGCTCATCCGGTCGTTCCAAATCGTGTCTCCATTCGCCTAAATTCCCCAAGTCTTGCAACCATCGCCCAGCCTAGCGGCAGGAAAAGGTCGAAAAACCATCCTTATAAAACCATTCTAGCGGGTAAAAACAGAATGGCTCCACTTCAGGCGCAGAATTGTTAGTTACCACGGTGCACCTGGGATCCGCAAATCCTCTTCGCTCGCAGTCAGGTCCGCCATCGGGCCGGAGGGCCTAACATCCATGGAGCCAGATCGTCTGCAGAACTGCAGACGAAAAACCAGAAATGACGTGCGCGTGATTGAGAAGAATGGTCGGGGAGCCTGCATTGGCTCGCCAGATGCGCTATTTCGCCCAGATCACTTCGCTGAGGCTTTGTCGGCGGCGGCTTCCAACTCTGCTTTGAATCGCGCAGCTTTTTCCGGTTGTTTCAAGGCTTCGTAGTCTGCGACCAGATCCTTGCGCGCGGCGCGGATGTAGCTGGTGGCCGGGCTGGTCTGCCGGATCAGGTTGTTGTAGCCAGCCCGGCTTTCCACTTCTGCTTCCTTGTAACGCTTCTCGCGCAGCAGCGTTCGGCCCAGTTTGATGTGGGCTTCTCCGGTGTTGACGTTGTCCGCCCCCAGCGTCTCGGTAAAGCGGCGAATCGCGTCGCGAAACATCTGCTCGGCTCGCGGATAATCCTTCTTGTCCATGTAAACGCTGGCCAGGTTCGACACGGCAACGGCAACGAAGTTGTGATGATCGCCATACACAGCGCGATAGATGTCGACCACGCGACGGGCGTACGCCTCCGCCTGGTCGAGATCATTGCGCATGTTGGCTACATTTCCCAGTTCGTTGAGCGTGTCGGCCACGGATTGGTGGACCGGACCAAATGCGTGCTCCTGGATTGCGAGTGAGCGCAGCAGCACGGAGTCGGCCTCATCATATCTGTTCTCGTACTCAAGGGACCGGCCGAGCGATGTCAAATCCGCCGCGACTTTCGGGTGACTGCTACCGTAATAGGACTCGTCGATCTCCAGCGCCTGGCGCTCCAGCTTTTCCGATTCGCTGTAATACCCCAGATCCTGCTGGATCGAGCCGAGCGCCTCCAGATCGTCGGCGACCAGAGGGTGGCGGTCGCCGTAGAGCGAGCGATGCCCCTGTAGTAAGCGCTGGTAAAGAGACTTGGCAGCGTCATAGTGTCCGGCCGAGTATTGCACGGCCGCCAGGGCGGAAAGACTGGATAGGAGATCGACCGGAGCCACCGAGGGGGCCGATTCGATTCGCACGGCCTCATTCAGGGTCTGGATGGCCTGATCGTAGGAAGCCCGTTGCCCCTGGATCTTGCCCAGGGCAAGCAACGCTTTGGCAATGGACGGATGTTCCGGCGGCAGATGCCGCTGATCCATTTTCAGGGCCTGCCGAACCAGTTGTTCGGCCTCTTCCATGTGTCCCTGTTCGGAGCGGAGCAGGCCAAGCGCCACCAGGTTCTCGGCGACTTCTGCGCTGTCCAGTCCAAACAGCGACTTGCGCGCTTCCAGGGCGGAGCGCAGCAGAGCTTCTGCCTGATCATATTTACCGAGCTTCTGATAGATGGCGCCGAGGTTGGCGTACAGTTCTGCCTGAATCTTCGGTTCGGTGGTGAGCGATTTCGCCTGCTGCACGCCGCGATCCACGATGGTGACCACGCGCACGGAATCCGACGGTCCGGCGGCCTCATCGCCGCCCTGAAACAGGTTAGCCAGGAACTGCTGGACGCGCTGCGTGCGCGCGGCTTCTGCCATGGCGGCATCCCGCGCTCTGGCCAGCCGCAGAGTAAAAAACGCAATCAGAGAAACGATGGCCAGCAGGACAAAAGCCGCTGAAATTGCCGCCTGCCGGTGGCGCCGGACAAACTTGGCGGTGCGATATCGCAAGGTGTCCGGCCGCGCCTCCAGCGGTTCACCGCCCAGGTAATGGTCCACGTCGCGCATCAGCGCTTCCGTCGACGGGTAGCGGCGTTGCGGATCCTTATGCATTGCAGTGAGGCAAAGCACATCCAGGTCGGCCCACGCCGCTTTGCTGAGGGTCTTGCCCGCCGGCGATGTGCTTTGCCCGGCCTCCGGCCGCGCCCGCTTGACCACGGCGGACGGCTTGCCAGGTTCATGGTCGGTGATGATGGTGGCGGCTTCGGCGGGCGTGAGGTTCGAAAGATCGAAAGGAGGCTCTCCCGCCAGCAGTTCATAGAGGATCACGCCCAGCGAATAGACGTCGGTGGTGACTCCGATCCGGTCGCCGCGAATCTGTTCGGGCGACGCGTAGGCGGGAGTCATGAGCCGCAAGCCCATCGTGGTCTGGTCCACCGCCAGGTCGAGGCTCTCGATTTGTTTGGCGATGCCGAAATCCAGCAGCCGAACCGTGCCGTGGCTTTTCACCAGGATGTTCGAGGGCTTCAGATCGCGATGGATGATGGTGTTGGCGTGGGCGTGCTGCACGGCTTCGCAGACGGCGCGAAACAATCGTAGGCGCTGTTCAATCGAGCAGCTGTGGTTTCGGCAGTAGTGGGTCAGCGGGACGCCTTCGACGTACTCCATGACAAAGTAAGGAGTCCCGTCCTCGAGCGTTGCCGCGTCATAGAGGCGGGCGATGGAGGGATGGTTGAGTTGCGCCAGGGTACGCTGTTCGCTCAGAAAGCGTTCGCGCCGCGCCGGCGAAAGCCATGCATCCCGTAGGACCTTGATCGCGACCTGCGAGTGAAGGTCTCGCCGTTCGCCCAGATACACTACCCCCATGCCGCCTTCTCCCAGCACGCGGAGAAGGCGGTAAGGGCCGAATTCCCTGGGGGCGAGCGCATTGGAGTGCCTCAGCGTATTGCGCGCTACCTCGGCCAGGGGGCGATCCAGCAGAGGGCTGGCGTCAGCATCCTGATCGAGCATGGCCAGCACTTGGGAGACGAGTTCTTCGTCTTCGCCGCACCTGCCTCTTACGAAGGTCTCGTGCTCCGATCGCGGGACAGAGGTAGCTTCGTGGAACACATTTTGTAGGTGCTGCCAGCGCGCGCTCTCCATGGGGTGTTAGAACTCGTCTTGCTGTCCGGGCCGCGTCGTGGGGGGAAGCACTACAGGCACGGGGAAACGGGAAAAATCCCTTGTAATTATTCCTGCGTCGTTGTCGCACCGGCGCGGCGCAGTCTCTGCCCCAGCCATGCTTTGGCGGCCCGCCAATCCCGCAGAATCGTGGCTTCCGACACACCTAACAAGCTGGAAATCTCGCTGATCTCGAGCCCGCCAAAAAAGCGGGCTTCCACAATGGCTGCCTGGCGCGGTTCGAGATGACCCAGTTCGATCAATGCCGCGTCCAAGGCAAGCAGATCCTCCCCGCCGGTCACAACACTGTCTAGCGATTCGTCCAGCGTCACAAAAATAGCGCTGCCGTTGCCTCCGCGCTTGTGGGCGTGCCGACGCCGAGCGGCTTCGATGAGCAACTGGCGCATGGCGCGGCCGGCAATCCGCTTGAAGTGCAGAGGAGATTCGGCCTTGATCGCGGGGGACTTGGCGAGCTTCAGCCACGCTTCATTGACCAGGGTCGTTGGACTCAGCGTGTTGCTGGGGTCTCCCCGCTTCACGCTGTAAGCCAGCCGGCGGAGTTCCTCATAGGTGACGCTGAACAGCTGGTCGAGAGCCTGCCTTCCCAGCCCTCCCTGTGCGGCGCTGACAGCGAGGGTCTCGGGTGCTCCAAAAAAATCTTGAGGTGCCATGACGGTTTTCCCCTGCCTTTTACACAATGCGAGGTGTAGCAGAGATGGAATCCGCGGGATTCCCCCACCCTAGGCGGCATTCCAGAGACCAGAAGGGTAGCACCGGAACCGAGCCCTGACAACTGCTTTTCAGGCCGAATCGGAGGAGAAATGAGAACCCGAGGCAAGGTCTTGAGGGTACCGAATGTCGCTCCCGGCCTGATCATGATCCAGGGCCGACAGTTCAAGTTCTCCGGCAACACGGTCTGGAAGTCGGAGGTCGAGCCAACCCCCGGCCTGATGGTCGACGTGGACCTGGATCGTGATCTGCAGGTGGTTGCGGTCGCGCCGGTTCCTGAATCACAAGTCGCCAGGGAACCGACAGCCTATCAACCCTCGGCCAACAAGCTGAAACCGGGCAGCCTGTTGGCCCGTCTGGCCAAGAAAATTCGGGGAACTCGGTCGCCGATGCGAGAAGAACTGTGATAAAGTTCACGGACAAAATCAGAACAGCGGATCCGACGACGGATTGTAGAAGGATCGCTCCCCTCGCTGTACAGCTTTCGCGGGTAACTCCCCCTATCAAGGTCGAACGAGCAACAGAAAATTCTTTTTCCAGGAGCTGAGTATATGAAGCGTTTTCGCGCCAATTTCGCCCACGTCGCCGTTGCTCTGCTGGTTATCGTCGCCGTTCTTGCGGGGACTTCGCCGGCCCAAACCGCGGCTGCCGATAACACCGTTCGTCCCGTGCTCACCTATTCCAGTTATCTGCTGGGCCCGTCGGACCGCGTCAACGCGGTCGCCGCCGCCAGCGACGGCAGCCTCTACGTCGCGGGCGTGACCCTGGCCCATGTGGGGGCCATGGATGCCAGAGCCATCAGCGCCGGCGAAGGCGATGCGTTCGTGGCCAGGTTGTCGCCGGATGGATCGAAGCTCATTTACTTCACTTATCTCGGCAGCAGCGGGCTCGACGAGGCCCGCGCCATCGCGCTGGACTCCGCCGGCAACGCCTATGTGGTGGGCAGAACGCGCGCCACGAATTTTAAGGTGGTGCGGCCGTTGCAGTCTTCCTGCAGCTTGGACGGTGCCGGCGCCTGCCAGGGCACCGCCTTCCTTGCCAAGATCGCTCCGGGTGGTGAAGTCGTGTTTGCCACGTACTTCGGCGGCAGCGGGGGCGACGAGGCCAACGCCATTGCGGTCGATGGCAGCGGCAACATGTTCTTCGCCGGGTCTACGCATTCGCTCGACTTCCCTGTCTCCGAAGCGGTGCAGCGCATCGCCGGAGGCAAAGGCGATGCCTTCGTTGCCGGAATCTCCGCCGACGCATCCCACGTTCTGTTCGCGACGTACGTGGGCGGCTCGGACTTCGACGAAGCGCGCGCGCTGGCGCTCGACGCCGCCGGCCATCTCTACATCGCCGGCCAGACCCGATCGCTTGATTTTCCCGTGAGCAACGGATTGCAGTCGCAGTGCGCGACTCGGGCGCAGGGTAGCTGCCAGGGTTCTGCGTTCGTGACCGCGCTCTCGGCGAACGGACAGCAGGTCCGCTATTCAACGTACCTGGGCGGAAGCGGCGGCGATGCCGCCAATGCCATCGTGGTCGACGGCCATGGTCAGGCATATGTCGCCGGCGTCACCCGCTCCACCGACTTCCCCGTCAGCCAAGCCGGCCAGAGACAGTTGCTGGGCAAAAGCAATGCGTTCATCAGCAAACTTTCCGCGCAGGGCTCGGCCTTGATGTTCTCTACCTATTTTGGCGGCAGCGGCGCCGACCAGGCGAATGCCATCGCCCTCGACAACTCGGGCAACGTGGTGGTCGCCGGATGGACCTATTCGGCCGATTTCCCGCGGCAGGCGCCTCTGCAGGCGGCCTGCGCCGTGAACAAGAAAGGTGCGTGCACTTTCGATGCCTTCCTTGCATCTCTGACTCCTGACGGTTCGCAGCTGAGATTCTCCTCCTTTCTGGGCGGCAGCGGCACTGATATCCTCCGCGGCCTCTCGGTCGATAACCAGGGATCGGCCTACCTCGGCGGCTGGACCACGTCCCTGGACTTCCCGCAGGCCAAAGCGCCCCAGTTGCCCGCCGGAGTGACCGCGTCGTCTTCTTCGCGGAAATCGGGCGCCTTCCTTGCCAAAGTGAGTGGATTGAACACTCCCACTGCCTCGGTAAGCTGTGGCGGCGGCACCAACAACTGGACCGGCGGCGCCGGCAATAATCAATGGGGCACAGCCACAAACTGGAGCACCGGCGCGGTCCCGATTTCCACCGACAACGTCTGCATAGCCAGTACCTTTACCACCACCATCGACGTCGGCGGCCTGGCCGCGGCCAACCAAACCATCGCCAGCCTGAACTCGGGAGATACCCTCAGCTTCAACGGCGGCCCGCTGACCATCACGGGCAACGCCACGTTCAGCGCCGATCTTGCGATGGCGGGCGGTTCGCTGGTGTTCAGCGGCACCACGTCGATGACCACAATGCATCAATCCGGCGGAGTCGTGAGCGGCAACGGGACGATTACACTCACCGGCCTTCTGACCTTCTCGAACGGAGCAATCTGCACGTCGTACACGAGCGGGGCATGTCCGGCGGGGACGAACGCGGTGGTGAACATCAACGGGGGGATGTACGTGGACGGGTCCAGCGCGTCGGTGCAGGCGCGAACC